>Ga0181612_181456_pt1 | contig 13190 bp, 7 predicted proteins | sample HoacroProtozoa21_FD_119630 | JGI IMG/M metagenome (GOLD analysis project Ga0181612, IMG submission 119630) | Hoatzin crop microbial communities from Cojedes, Venezuel. Combined Assembly of Gp0051906, Gp0051904, Gp0051908
GGGAAGCAGTTACTTGGGAAGAGAAACACCATCACACTGAAGATCCTTCCCTTCCTTCTTTTCTTTGCTTTATATGCTGTGCATGATGCCAAATGGTGTGGAATATCACTTTGGTCATCTGGGGTCAGCTGTCCCAGCTGTGTCCCCTCCCAGCTTCTTGTGCACCCCCAGCCTCCTCGCTGGTGCGGTGGGATGAGCAGCAGTAAAGGCCTTGACAGTGTAAGCACTGCTCAGCAATAACAAAAACATCCCTGTGTTATCAACATTGTTTTTAGCACAAATCCAAAACATAGCCCTATACTAGCTACTACAAATAAAAGTAACTCTGTCCCAGCCAAAACCAGCACAAGTTGTTTGCTCTGTTAGAAACTAAAACTGTTTGGTCATATAAACATAAAAACAAAGCCAGCTACAACATTGGTTCTTGTCCTACAAGCTAAATTACTTGTTCTGCAGTGAAGAAGACAAGATGTCTCTTACAAATATAATTTGGACTACCTTTGTCAGTACATTTGGAATGGTGTTTTTTGTTTCCACCCTTTGTAAGTGTGCAAGCAAGTGAAAAAGCCATCTGGATAGAGAAACCAGAACAGACTTTCTTAAGCAGCAGACTTTGGCAGCTTACACATGCTTTCCTAAAACTATAACATGGCAATGACTTCATAGGGTGATGAGTCAGAAATGGGATACTGACCCAAACTATGATTCTGTCAAGTACTGATGCTACTCAGATATTTCAGATTTCAGTGCTGTGAATTTCCATGTACCCTAAATATTGTTATAGTCACAAACTGTCTCTGAACAGCCTAATACTTGTAAAAGAAATTTTAAAAAAGGATTTTGTTTTCAGACATGAGGGTTATTTTGCTCTCACACCAGAACTGGTATCTCAAGACCTCCAGAAGCTATTGGCATGGCACCTCTTTGCTCCAGACCACTGTCTTCGGTAGGATCAAAGGATATGTCCTCTAGGTTAGGAGGCACCTCAGGAGGTTTCTAGTCCAACCTCCTGCTCAGAGTTGGATCAGCTCTGAGGTCAGCCCAGGCTGCTCAGAACTTTGTTCAGTTGGGGCCTGAAAATCTCTAGAGATAGAGACTGCACAACCTCCCTGGCAGTCTGTCCCACTGCTTCACTGTCTTCATAGAGCAAAAGTTTTTTGCCTTAAACCCAGTCTGAACCTCTCTTTTTTTACCTTAATCCCATTGTCTCATATTTTCCCATGATGCACCACTGCAAAGAGCCTGCCTCTGTCTTCTCTTCCTTGTAGGTACTGGAAGGCTTCTGTTAGGTCCCCTGAAGCCGTCTCTTCTGGGGGCCGAACAAGCCCAGGTCCCTCAGTTTCTTCTCAGAGCAGGTGCTTCAGCCCCATTCCTGTCTTGGTGGTCCTCCACTGTACTTGCTGCGGTTTATGGAAGTCTTGTTCTGGGGGACCAAAGCTGGATGTCATGCGGTCTAACAAGTGCTGAGTAGAGGGCAACCTTCCTTCTTCCTTCAATCCACTGTCTCTGTTCCTGTTCATACAGCCACCCTTGCTGCCAGGGTAGGCTCAGGCTTAGCTTGCTGCTCACCAGGACCCCTCCATGGCAGAGATGCTCCTCACCAGCTCATGTCCTCCTTCCCAGGGGCAGGACTTTGTGTCTCTCTCTAATGAATTTCACAAGGTTCCAGTTGTCCCTTTCCATCTGGAAACACTGCAAATAGCCCTGCTTCACAATATTTTGGGCAGTCAAGTTTTGGTCCTAGTCACAGATCACCAACAATATCCAATATCCATTCCACTCCTGTTTACTCTGTAAAAAGGCCAGCTTTTACTCAGGATATATTTGTTACCTCTGGTATTTATCCAGTTCTGAGACCTTTTTTTTTAAATAAACTTCAATATAGCTATCTCAGAAAAATCAGACAGCATATAGGTGCAGGTAAATAGCACTTCTGTTGAAGCGGAAAGTTACTTCCTGAGTAAAAAGGGTGATGTCGTTCTAAAGGCTGTGTAACGGAGCGCGAGATTAGTCACTTGCCAAGATAATAGGTCTGATTCTCCACGGTGTTACTCCAGCTGCACTTCTTCCTGTGCATACCCATTGTAACAGCGCTTAAAACTGAAGTCATACACCAGTGAATCAGGCCTGGAAAGATTAAGAAAATAAGAAATGGAGGTGTAGTGGGAGCTTAATTTCCCTCCTACAATATTTCACAACAGTGAAAGCAACAAAACTACTATTTTTTTTTTTTAAACTGAAAGAAATGTAATCTAGCTCTCAACTCACCACACAATGTAGAAGTGCTATTGTTCAGCAGCTGCTTGTAAAAAAGTCCCTGGTTTGTAGCATAGAATGGTTTCTTCTGGCCTGTTTTCAATGACTATTATCGTTGTCTGGACAGAGTATTAAAATATTGGAAAATGCACTGCTGGCACATGCAAAGAGGAAAAATAAGAGAAGAGAAAGAAGAAGAATAATATTCAATGAAAGCACATACTTCAAAGTAGACAGAATTTAAAAATTCAGACCCATAGTTTGCTGAATGTTTGTACAATATAGAAGAATTTGTCTTATTCTTCCAAAATTGATGTGACAGCAATGCTATTCAAGGAGCTGGGGTATAGTTCGAAGACTTGCAGGTCTATGGAGTGACAAATAAGATCTCATCTATTTCCTTCAAAACAAGGAAGGGGAGGGGGGTAACTAATGCGGAAGGAATAAAAAATGTTTAAAGCAAGCTCTTAGCTTACTTGCTTTTGTTTCTTATTAGATTTATTTCTTAATCCTGTCCTTTATGATCAAGATATGACAATGTGACAGTAAATAGCTTACATCAATGTTAGAAGTTTCTAGCAAACTACATACTTATGCTAATCCACAAGGAACAGCATGGACTATTGAGGAGCTTCTCTTGGTTTCCAAATACATCAAATGAAGATCATGATTGGATGACTTTTATTCTTAGCCTTTTAGTTCAGGAGAAATGGGTTTACACATTAGCACATCTTTTTGGTATTATTTAGGGAATTATAACTTCTCTACATTTCCAGAACATTATGCTCAATAATACTCTAAAACAGTACTAATTTCTCTGCTGCATTGACATGTTATCCCATCTTAGTAACAAGAATAGCAGTATGAAAATGGTGAGAAAAAAGCAGCATAATAGTTTGATATCTGTGTAATGGAGTTTCCCAAATTTGCCCTCAGATGCTAAAGCACAGCTCGGTCTAATTTGCAAAAGCAAGAGAGAGACACACATATCTGAACAAAAATCAGCACTTACTGTTTAATTCCTTCACAAATCTGCTTAGTACATTAACATCATTATTCTATTACTCTATTATTACTCTTTGCTGGGCCAATGTTCCCTGACACAACCTTCCCCTAAAGGGTTTAGCTTCCCTAATATAAAAAGGAGTCCAGACTCACGATATAGTTTTGATCATTGTTTTATTTCTGTGTTTTGCAAGAGAAAATGTGATTGTGGCAGCAATACCAGCAGCAATAGGGTGAACTGTCTGTGATTTGCCTTCCAGCAGTAAAGCAAACCTGTTCCTTTGCTTATATCATTAACAGTCAAATTCTGTTTGATGCTATCCAAGAATAGGTCCCCAGAGTGCTTTATGAACACAAATAGAAAGTGGTCACTGCCCCAGAGAATTTTCACTTAAAATCATTCAGATGGCAAATGGGACAAGAGCCACTCACAAATGGAGTCGAGGAATACTACAATAATTCAGCTGTTCAGGACTTTTGGGAGAAGGAGGCAGAGAGAGGGAATGCAAAGGGGTCGAAGGAGGGAACTGGCTTAGGGAAAAGGAAGGGATGGGTGGTGAGGAGGACATTTCCAGAGAGAACAAGTAAAAGGGGCAAAGACAGACTGAAACTTGGATAACAGAGGGTGGAAACCAACACTCATGACAACACAGTGAGGAGCCCACCAGTGCCAGGGAACATCTGAAAGTCTGACTTCCGGTTTCACCAGGTGGGATCTTTTACCAGTTACTCTGCACCTTCTGGCTGGGGCCTCTCAGACAGCAGTGACCCTTCCCTACTGTCAGCTGCAGTTCCTGGCACCACTTTTGCTGTTCAGGAGCCCATGCTTCATTGCCCTTACCCACCAGTGGAGCTCCCATGAGGTTGCTTAACACCTCCACTGCAGTACAGTGCTGAGACTGTTGCAACAATATGAGACTACTTAATCCCATGATAGCTGTGTTCCCTTTGTAAAAGAAACATCATTTTCTAGAGTTTTGTCGTTCATGGCACATGCCTTAAGCCAACTCCCAAAGAATGGCTACTGAAAAAAGAGAAGACTCAACCAGATAAGGAGTGTACCCTAAGGAAAAGGATAGATAAGTGTACCACCAGGGCAAGCCTTTCAGAGTTTAAGAGAATGAGTCTGCAGTGAGAAAAAAAAAAGTGTACCTTCTCCCTCATCACAGATCTGCATTTGAAAAGCCCCATTATGCTTGAGCAAGCACACTTAATGCTTTTTCTGCCGAGCGTGAGGTACCCTAGGAAAAGGACGTCCTCTGCAAAGCAAGAAAATTCAGCAGATCAGACTGCATCACTCGTTAGCATAAACAAATATATTCCTAAAACCCCAACCATTTCCTCTATAGGATTCTTAAGGAATTATTCTGAAAGGCCAAAAATAGCCACTCCAAAGCATACTTAAAATTTTACCTCTGGTTCATGCACATAGCTTTGTTTAAAGAATAAACCTTTCTGTGAGAGAATATGAATAGCAAGTCCTAGATCATATATGACTATAAATTTTACATATTACTTAACTGTATGCAAATGAACTTGTCAGCCTCTGATCATGTATATTAGAAACTGAGGAAGTTGCAACTGCATGTAGCCAGCACCATTGTCAACACGAATCTGTCACTGGCAATGATAATAAGGGGTGAAATACTTCTCTAACAATCATCATCAGAATAAATAAAGGTATTGCATAGCCATCCTGTATCTTAAGGTTTTCACAAGGATCCACACTAAGGATGTCTTAAGAATTCTGTTTTAAAATCTTTTGTGGATAACAATGTCTGATTCAGACTCCGCTGGTGCCACTGAAAATTACTTGTCCACCTAGACCAGAGACATCTGCCTTTAATGGGAGCAGGGTGAAGCCAATGTATGAACAGTGCTGAAGAGTGCTAGTATCTCATCTTGTGCTTCGCATTGAGTCTTGACCCTCAGAAAACATCTCAAACAGCAGCTCATTGAGTACTTACTTTTGCCCAAAAAAATAAAATGAAATCGTGTATCAGGAATTACATTCTTCCCTTCCCATGTCCCAGGTAAGGTGAAACTAGGCATGGTTCCACACACTTCTAAAAGGCTCTTCCAACACCATCCACAGCCTTCGTGTCAGTGCAGTGTTGTAATCAGGTAAATGGCAAGACAACATGCATCCATTTCTCTACCAACTGTCTCTGCCCTCAAACGCTTAATCATATTACTTTATACAAAATGACTGATTGAGGCTACAACAGAAGTCTTCTTCACACTCTTTTCACACTTCTTTTGTGAATAAAGATATCTTCTCCTCAAGCATCACCTGTCAGCTTTCTTTGCTTCATAGATGCTTAATTAGTTCATCTCAGATAGCCTGGCAGAATTCAGAAGTTACTGCCAACATTGAGCTTCTTCAACTGTGCTCCTTGAGAGACAGCCCTTGGAGGTGACGATGCTGATGTTACTATGGAGACAAGTGGAGTCAGAATTTGCTCACGTCCCACTTGCACAGTGACACTTCTGGATCTCTGTAGCAGCAGAGAAGTTTCTTGGTCTGTCTGCCCGTCTGCGGGGTGAAAGAGGAGCCCTCAAGGACTGAGGTGCAAGGAGTGGTTCAGGTGACTGTAGTTAGATTGCACAGACACCCAAATAAATGGTTATTTTCCCTTGGCTTGTAGTGGAATATTTCTGCTACTGGACAGCACCCTGAAATATGGAAGAACAAGTAATAGTTGAGTTCCAATGAAATCTAAGACAGAAGTTATGGTTTAGGACAATATGAGTTTACAAAATTAATCTATGTATGCTACAGACTACAGACTTGCCTCTTTCCTTTCTTGTTCTCTTATGTTTAGTGTTTTTATACTGTGAGTTTTTACAGTGACTGGTCCATGCTTAATAAGCTGTGTTTGATTTACACAGGGCATTCAAAAAAATAATTTCCTCCATTTTTTCTCACACTGTGAATTGTGATTCTTGAAAAAAATTGAATGGAACTCAAAGGATGTTGAGAAATGCTTAAATCAGGGAACTGTTAACAGTTGTTTTTATTGGAAGCTGTTTCCCAGGTGAAGAGGCCGAGTATTTGTAACTGCAGCCAGGAATTACAGCTCGTTCTCACTTTCACTCTGAAAGACTTGAGATGCTACCTGCAATTACAGGTAATTATAAATTTCCCAGTGAATATAAATGCTTCAGGGTAATGGAAGGTTGTGTGGTGATAGTTGCACCCAAAGATGGAAATTTTGTGTTATCAATTAGCATATCTATTATGTGCATAATCTCGGTAATCACAGAGAAAGCAGAAGTCTTAAGGAATAGGTATGATATCTTCTGGATCCTTCTTTAGTTTTGCAGTAGAATCAGTGTGGGAACAGTGCAGAAGGGAGCAGGGAAATGATCTTACACTTACAGTGAGGATTTCTGATCCTTTTTTGGCAGGAACACATACTGAGTTAAGGTTCTGCTACTGGTTTTTTGCTAATATTTTTGTGTCTCTTTTTCAGAATAATCCAGAGGTCCAGGTCCCACTACTAACGGTTTTAATTGGGACACCCTCTTATCCCCGTTCACTTTCAGTTCACCTTGCCAAACATCTGAGCAAAATTTGCTGAATAAGATTTTTCTGTGTGACAGAAAGAACTGGAACAGATAGAACTAAGTGCCCAGAGAAAAGGAAAAATTTCAAAAGATCCAAAATGAACCGGTGATCAGCTGCTCAATGTTTTCAAAAAGAAGCTATGATTGCTCATAGAGTATGGAAATGAACCGGGCAGTAACAACAAGCTGCGTATCACCCAAGTGTCAAGTGAAACAGTAAAGCAAATCACAGGGTCAGAGGGTGAGCTGAAACTCAGTAAAGTACAATTAAAAAAAGAAAATCATCCAAAAAGGCGGAAAAATCAGGGAAAAAGACATGACAGGAAGCACACAGAAGTTTATATGCAAGGATAGTACTTTCTGTAGAGTTTACCTCATTGGCTTTTTGCACTGCGAATTGGGAGTGTGATCGACCTCCAAGAGGCTTTGGGTTAGAGATGTTCTTATCAAACATACATCAAAAGCTGTGGGAAATAGGGACATTGACTATACTTCCTCGGATAAAGCAGAGAGCTTTCAGATTCAGTGAGGCAACTGGGCAAAGATGGGAGCTGCAACATGACCAGAATTAACAGGACCCCCTGGGTCACGCACAGGAAATGGAAGAAGCAAAGAACAGGGTGTTTTCTGCTTCATGCTAAAAAGCCACAAAACTGCCAGCATGGCTGTTGAAGTATTGTCGGTTGGTTTATGGTCATCTAATGGATAATAAAAACAAGGCCTGAAAGAAGGGAACGTTAAAAGGATTGAAGCTGGGGGCTCTGTTTCTGTTCCCCGGCTGATAAAACTGCTGACTGAGAAGCAGCAACCCACAGCAACCAGAAAAATTTATTGAAGATACAAGTTAATAACTAGAGTGGTACACTATGCCTGTATCTCTGGGACAGACTGATGTGCTTTTTGCTTTTGAGCTTGACTATAGAAATCCACGTCCTGTAGTTATGTCCAGGGCCTGATTCAACAAGACACTCAACGAATGAAGCAGATCTGACTCGAGACTGAGGGCTCTAGCTTGCTGTCGCATTAAAGGGTTAAAGGATTTCCAGGAGTCTGATAAGTGGCAAGGGAAGAAAGCCCTCCCATTGAGTCACAACGTTCAGAGTAGACCCCCTTGCTTTCCAGACTCCTCAGAGAGAGAAGCCTAGGTGCGGCTGGATCCACTCCTAGTCCCAGACTTGGTCAATGGTTTATGTCTAAGGGGTTAAGTATGTAGCCACTTACCAGAGTCAACATTTGCCTGTCAGAGCCCTCCCAGCAACTTTCACTGAGACAGTTTTGCAAAGTTCAAACAGTAGGTAATTTATTTAAGCAACAGGTATCACAGATTCAGGATTGCTGTTCATAAATGCACTAGCTACAAAAATTGAGGTCAAGTTAGTAGTCCAATATTTTCCCAGGGACACACACATCCGACAAAGTCGGAAGTGTGACTTTTACCAAAAAGGCATCCCTTCTTGTAGGGGAAAAGAGGTTCAGGGCCTGTTGATCTGTATGTTGGGTAAGGTTTTCTTTTGACCCCTTTTCCAAAAGAGGTTTCTTCAAGTACCAATTTTTATACTTTTGACAAATCTTTGGCAGACCTTGGCGAGGTGGGACTAAGTTAATCATTATGTGTCAATTTGCTCTTGGCATAGCATCTTGTGTCATCAGAAGCAGGACTCAGTGTTTCAGCACACACTCAGAGCGGGGAGATCAGTATGTGCTTAGGGGGGCCTTCTGTGTTTTAACTGAAGCGACATCTGGCTGGCGGCCTTCGTCGCACCCCAGGTGTCACACAGTTGACAGTGTTGGGCCATGAGCTGTTACTTCTGTCTGATAGGATAAGTGAAGCTCATTGTTCAAGTCCAGCTGCTCCCTTTTGTTAACTGCTCAGTGCGTGACACAGAGTCCGAGCAAGTCCTCCTACGGCGTAGACAAGTCCAGCAAGGCCACAGACCCACACGTGCCCTCAACAAGCATTTAATGTCAACCTGAGACTATGGAGGGAGTGAGTGGCATAAGCCAGATGCATGGTGAACTTTTTCTCCCTTTGAAGACTCCTATCCCTGATACGAATATTTTTCAGTTCAAGACCACCTTATTTTCATCTAAAATGTACTTCTTAATAACTTATTGTTTTCTGCACTGCTATCAGTATCATCATGTCCCTAATCTCTTTTCATCTTTTTAGGCTCTGAAACTCCTATTTTTCACCATTTGTTTCAAAAAAAGAGATATTTCTCAGTCTATCACTTAACTTGATTAACAACTCATTTTTCTTTGACAGCACAATGTGTGTTATCATTATGATGTTCATGATCTACTTAGGAACTCAAAGCAGTTAATATTTTTTTCCTCTCACAAGTAGTCCATTGCAAAAGCCCAGATTCATTAGGCCAAAATTAGGAGCTTAGTCACTTATAGAGAATGATTCAGCCCACCTCAGACCTAAACTGACCCTTCAAAGTTCCTTGATCTATGGAGGGAATCTAAAGTGATCATGCTTATGATGTAGGTGTATTAGTTATGCATGTAGAGCTAAGTGGGAAGGACCATAGTCTTTTGCTTCTTGTGGTAAAATCTTAATTCTTTGCTCTTGTTCATAATGACAGTTAATTTACTTTGCCTTCAATTACAGTTAATTCCATTTGCCTTCTTTTTTTACAATGCACCCCAAATAGCATGCTGATCGACATACAATTTTGGAAATCTAGTATCAGCTGTTCAATCTGAAATTATGCTTTGAAATATCAGATCCTATAAGACAAAAGCTTATAACATGTTTAATTTCAGGCATTTGCAGTAGCACAGCACTAGTAAAAGGGGGGAAATATCCAATATATTATTAAGTATGTAAAATCAAGTTTGCAAAGCTGGGGTCTTTAGTGGCCTCTGCTTTACACAGGTACAATACTCAGAATATACTGTTAGTAACAGTTCTTGTTTAACAGTATCTCAGTGTGTTTTGACAGATAAAAAACTAAATATAAGGTAAAAACTTTTTTACTTGTTTCTAGGAGCTCTGTAGTAATTGTAATGAGTGTACTCTTGCCCAGTGTTTAATGCTTTGACCTGGATTCTAATCCTGACCCCTCACTCCTGTACGACAAACTCAGTCCTACTACTACTCTGTTTCTTCCTGCTGCACTGATCTTTGTCGTTTGACTTTAAAAATTACCTGCATTACATCTGAATTTTCTGTGTGCCAAGGAATCAGAACGGCAGAACAGGCTTATTCTGAAATCCACAGTAAGGTGAGTCAGACTCGAGTCATTGCAGAGAACAACCAAAAGTTGTGTGGAGGAGACGAATGGTGGAGCAGAAGAGATGCAACTTACCAGGACTGAAACAACTCTCTTCTGGTTGTATTGATACAGTAAAGATCTCCTTGATTTGGTTTATGATTTCCTTTGAACCTTTCCAACTCCTCACACAATTGATTTAAAATAGGTTTTGCTTGCACTCAGAAAATCTTCCTTTTCTTCCATTTTTTTGTCCCAGACCGTCAATCCTCTTTCACACCGCCAACAAACCTGGCAGCCCATCACTGATTTACTGAGAAATAAATTTGCATGTCCTGTACTCAGTATTAAAAGGAAGCAGGAATCCAGTTTTATGAAAGAATGAACAGAATGCAAAGGAATGTAATTCCTCCCTCCTCTCCACAAAACCTTATAAATCAGGTCATGTTCCAAGGCACAGTCTCCTTTCCTGATTACACATCTCACCCCAAGTAGTTGGCCAATTTGACCTCCCAGATTAACACAGTGGGAAAAGAAAGGTCTACAGCCAGTGAATGAAGTCAAGTGACCCTGAAGACAAGGTGCCAAAGAGTTTGTTTTGCTCTGCTGTACACACGTGATCTGACTTTTTCTATTTCTTAGAGTGGGAAAACAAATTGGGAACTGTCCATTATTGAAAAACCAACTGACCTAGGAACAGAGACATTCTGTGAGCTAAGGTGTGCCTGGGGTCCTCATTATTCCCTCATGCTCCTTTGGGAATGTGATCAGCTTGTTCCTCCTATTGAAAAAGTAACTTCTGAATCAGTGAGGCTGCATCTCTCTGGCTTCACAGCTTCACGTGCCAGATGCAGTTGCATCTGCTTGGTGGTCTGATGCAGGAGGAGAGCAACCACAGCAGCTACACAGTGTGTGCGCCTCCTTTGATACTGGCCTACATTAACATGTAGCCCAAAAATGGAGCTGGGACAGAAACACATGCATGTGCCCTGGTGTGAGGGAAAAGCAGGGACCTGTGTTACCACAAGCATATTCACTGCTGTCTACTAGAAAGGCTTGCACAATGAAATCTCCAAATTTGCAGGTGGTAGAAAGCTCTTCTGAGTCATACATTTAGTGCTGATAGCGAGTAAGTCCAGAAGGACCTCCCAAAAAATGGTATTGAGAAGAACCCTTGGTGTAATGACATCATGAGTATTATGTGTACTTTTGACATCCCTACCACAGGCTGGACTAGTGGTGATGTACCTGCTCTAGGTACATAGGATAGCAAGCAAAATGATCAAAGCGATAGAGAATTAATTGTACCAGGAATGACTAAAAAGTCTGGGAAGTTCAGTTTCAGAGGACAAGACTGAAGCAGATAGTGCTGAGATTTACAAAATGGTGAAAGTAATTGATAAGGTGATTGATATACCAGTTCTCACAGCAGTAGAATGAGGGAGCACCAATTAAAGCTATTGGGATGTTAAACACATAAAGAATTGTTTATACAGTAGGTCAGGAACTTCTGGACCTTGTCGCAACAAGGTGCTTGGTGGCAGATGACATCAACAGCTTCAAAAGGGATTAGACAAATTTATGGTCTAATGCTCAAGGGAATAAATAAAGACGTACTATTTTAACTTTCCTAATCCAATGACTGTGAATTATGGGAGGAGTGTGGAGGGTTTGGTCTGCCGACAATGGGCAGGCTCTGGTACTCACCTTAAGCGGTATTGTCTAATGACATTTTCGGAGATAGAGTGCAGGGATAACTGGAGCTTCTATATGGCCAGTTAAAGCATTCCTTATGCTCCTAAAACTGATTGAAGACATACCCAAGCAGCTGCCAGTCTCTTCTGCACTCCCAGCACTCACACTTCATCCATCCAAAGTCCTAGTTCACCTCCAAGAGGTACCAACATGTGAGCACATGGTGTCAGATCCTCACCTCAGTGATGTGGTATCAGTGTGCTGCGGGCAAGCATCTTATAGTGTAAAAAGATTGGACAGTCATGCTCATTGCATGTAAACATGCATTTTGAAATATATGTTAAGGTGATTTTGTCCTTTGAAAGGTGTTGCTGAGGCATTTTGCCATGACAAACTGCAGTCTTGTACTTACAGCCTTGAACAGTCCAGAGTCAAGGACACTTACAAAAATGATTGCAGACAGTTATTTTGTACAAATATTCACAGAAGTGCGTTGACACTTCAGCTACCACAAACCCCCTCTCCCGTCTTCTTTAAGCAAAGTTAAACACAATTTCAGTTTGTTGAATTCCTGTGAAGTGTGCTAGGTAAGTGACAGAGAAGGCAAAGCCTATGAGCATTACCAGTTCTTTTTTACAAATTACCCCTTCCAAGACAGAGAGTGAGACATTAGAGTCCGCCTTAAAAAGCTGGCAGGCAGTCCAGATACACTGGTACAAATAAGCTAAAGGTGAACTGTGACTGAGACAATACAATAACATTGGATTTAACCTTGGAACATCAAGAAGAAACAAAGCTATGTACCTATCGGAAACAAAATATCAGCTCTACATCATAGCCATATTTCCTTGTGTGAAGAGAGTCTTTTGGCGCAGGGTTAATCAGGAACTCCAGCACATAGAAGAATACATCCCAGGATCCTAGACCGTCATGCATGGAGGCAGCATAACCTTTCCCTATGATTAAATATACCCCTGTCTGAAGTCCATCTGAGGCCTTCACAGATATCCACATGAACCTTCAGAGTTGCTGCTCTTGGGCCCATCATAATGATATAATTTTTTTTTAAGCACTTTGTCCCAACATTTTCTAGCTAATAATGGCAATGGAGAATATCTACAATAACAGATATTCTGTTTGTGGATATTGAGTTTGTTGTTGTTTTATTATATGTAGCCCTTCAACAGACAGAAACTTTGTTGTACATAGCATGATGTCACAGGTATTGTTTGACCTGAGATAAGATTATTATATAAAAAAGGGAGAAAAAACACAAAATGACAAATCCTGGAAGGTCAAAATGCAGTGGCCCAGATTCATGATTTGTCATTTCTTTTTTGTTTTTCCTGTTTGCGACAAATTAATCATGAATGGACCTGTTCTGGCAGAGAGGTATTCTTCTGTACTGTAACATGCACAATACTATAAAATTCCATGTGTTCA
>Ga0181612_102737_pt1 | contig 13189 bp, 7 predicted proteins | sample HoacroProtozoa21_FD_119630 | JGI IMG/M metagenome (GOLD analysis project Ga0181612, IMG submission 119630) | Hoatzin crop microbial communities from Cojedes, Venezuel. Combined Assembly of Gp0051906, Gp0051904, Gp0051908
AGAGAATAATCTTCAGCAAGTAACCGTTCCGCTTGTTAGCTCTACACTTAAGATGTTTGCGAATAGTTTCCCACATTTTAACCAGGCATCCTCTCCACTGCAACTCTCAGCTTGAAAATATTTATTTAGAAAATGAATTATATGAGAATCTGAGTGGATATGACTATTTCTGTACATACAAAGTTGCTCCTTATCCTGAAGGAACCACACACTAATTTTAAATTTAAACATAGTAATGGGAAAAACATATACTGAAACAAAGAGATAAAAACATTCATGTAACTTACAAGGGAAAGATACTACGTTCTGTTTATTTATTTTCTCAGTGCAAAAGAATAGGTAGTATACACACAAAAGACTTCACCGTTTTTGAAAGCGTATGAAGGGAGATGCCTAAGATACATAATTGAGCCAACTCCACCACGCACAGCTTCCTATAAGCTGGCTACCAGACTCCTCTCCCTTGTTAGCGCTCTAGGGCTAACAATGCTGAGATTGAAGAGGCATCTCTCCAGCATTCCTGATTTCAGGACCTGTCTGTTGCTCCCTAAATTTTCAACAAGATGGAGAAGATACGCAGAGGTAGGAAAAATGGCATCCAAAGCTTTTTCCGATAAACTGTTTATGGAGACTATCAAATCAAATCTTCTGCGTAGTAGAAAGTGACGCAAAACCATGGTTGTCCATTTACAGCTAGACAGCTTGTCAACACTTCTGTTTGTAATTTTTAATAGAATATTTTTGTCTTAATCAAAATTCACACCTTAAATGAACAAGAAACAAAGCTGAATGTTGTTCTCCTGCTTTCCAGTGCAGAAAGAGGAAGGAAAGGCAGAAAGAGAACGCTTTTAAATGCACTTTTAAAATTAATTATGTTTTGTTTCAATTACATCTTGTTACTATAAAAATGTACTTTTAATCAGTTCTAGACAGAAAACAGTACTCTTGACTACATAAAGATGCTAATCAGTGATTCATACTTTTCTGATTACTCAACAAGATTTCTACTAATTTGAAGACACCACAGAACTAAGTAGCTTACCACTCAAAATAAATGACAGCTTGTTTCATAAAATGAACGCACCTCACAGTCCCCTTGTGAGCTGCTTCTACTTCAAGAATCCCTAATCCAAGATGCTGAAGGTGTTATGCAAATGAATGATCACTAAACTCAAAAAGGCCCCACACCTTTCAGATGGTGCATCCGAACAACAACAGTCCTGCAATAATCCAGGTTTCCTCTAAAGAGCAGAATTTCAGTCAGCTCTCCTCGCCTAACTATAACAGCCAACCTTTTCAGCAACATCCATGATTACAAGCTAGTTCTCAACACACCTCTTCCAGCTGCCACTACGCCACACAGCATGAAACTGAGAATATTCAGGTTCTGTTACTACACACCACAGAAACAATCATCATTTTACAATAATTTCCATCCCTGTTTGGAAAAAGCAAAAAGCAGAACTTGCAGGAAGCTACTTAGAGAGGCAGCTTCACAAGCCATTTTAAAGCTATTTTTAATACCCTTTGATCCATTTGTGGGCCACTCCACCCCAGGTCCATCTCCTGGTACAATCAAAAGTTGGATACTAATCTATCATGCCAACACCTCTGCTGCCAAAAGGTAGTTTAGAACCAGCCACTTTCTCTCCAAGTCACGCCGGGATAGAACTGGAGAAAGCAGCAAGCAGGAGCTTCTGAAATAATCTCTTACATTCTTTCATGAAACATTAAAAGAACATAATAATTGTGACACTGGCCATTTGGGATGTTTAAGGAACGGCACAAGAAAGGACTAAACTTTTCCCATGTTCATTCTTCCACTAAGCAAACCAGGAACGTCATGAACCACATTTTACAACTGAACTCTTGTGCTGAGTCCTATCATTCATGAATTCATCCAGCACTTATTTTAATCCAGCTATACTTTCATCTGTCAAGAAAAATTCATTACGCGCAAACATACATATTATCCTCATTATGATGTGCTGCTTATTTTCATTGTCTCACTCTACTCCTGATACTCCAGGAAAAACTATCCTATATACTGTTTGTTTCACTGTTGTATGTAATGTCTAATGTACGTGCTCTCTGTCTACTCTTATCCAAGCTCCTCTACACTACTTTGTGGTTTACAAACTTCACCGCCGTCAAGTAAAGGTAGCAACAGAGCCACCACTCCTTATCCCATGTTTATTCTTTATTCTGCTTCTTTATCTTTTTAGATGCGCTGTATCCTTTGAAACAATACTCAGTCCAGTCCTGATCACATGAAAAGATGAAAGCAACGATTTACATAACCACTTTGGTGAAGAAAATTCCATCAACCCAAGCCCACCACCTGACCACACTCTCCTCAACCACATAATACGTCTCCAGCATGCTCACAATAACAGAGAAAATCAGTGAAAACAAATGCTGTGCAAGAAGGTTTACAAACTACTGCAAAGCTAAGGCTCTTTCAACCAGCAGTATTTTACCAAACCTGTAACAGCAGTATACATGCCAGTACACGTCTGCAAAGGTAATTCTGTTGGACTGGAAGACCACGCCACCTGCACAAGCATTGACCACAGACATATTGACATGCATAGAGGAGCTACCTAAAATTGCCTTAGGACAAGGGACCACCAGCTATCGTCAGATTTTTTTTTCCCCCCACCATCTAGCAAAAGAAGTTCTAATAAGATCAGTTGCTTTCTATTGCATCTACCCTGCATCGGGCAAGGCACCCTTGATACACAAGACTGCAATTTTCATGTAGGCTACAAATGCTTTCCATTTTCTCACCCAGTAACTTTCACAGTAACACAATATTTCACAATTTACCAGACACTTTTTGCAGTGAACGGATACTTATTCCATAGTTTGGATAACTAAATCAGTGCATTGTGCTTCACAGACTTTAATGCTTTGTTTGACATCATCCAGCCACTCAATGACAGCCTTCTGCAACTCTCTGGAATAAGCTACAGGTTTAATCATCCTAAACAACTTCATTTTACACAGCAACTTTTTAGTCCCAGAATCCACCCCACTTCACAAAACTTTTCTGACATGGAACAGCAAAGGTCACAGGACATGCTTTGGAAATCCTACCGATAACCTTTCCCACTGTGAAGACTGGCTGTTTGTCCTGGCTCCTACTCTAGCCCTTTTCAAAGGCTAGCACCAGACTTGCCACCTTGCAGTGTCAGCAACGGTCAGGACAATACTGATACTTTCACAGTTTCACACTGGAGTCTCTTTCAGATGCCTGGAACATTATTCGCTGCTGCCAGTGACCCCTTGCAATGGACAGTATCTGCTATGGGGACTTGTAACAAACATAGACACAGATGTTCTCATACCTAAAAGCTCCTCTCCTGCGTATATATGGTTCAAATAACACATTCAGCTTCCCTGTAACAAGGTGACCTGGAATGTTCTTTTTAATCCTTCAGTATCTGTTCTCCCCAACAGCCCCCTCCAAGCTCCTAGCTTCTGACATCTCACAAAATGTTGGGGTTTTAATTAAATTCTAAGCTTTTAGCAAGTTCCTACTAAAAATGTGTCTTGGACAGCCGTATTGCAACATTGCATTTAATGTTCCAGGGTTTGTACTCTTTCTTGTTTTCCTCATTGGTACATAATTCACACTCGTAATACATCTGGTAAAAAATAAGACCTTGAGAATTACTGGTAACCTCATTCTTCAATTATGGCTAACAAAGCTTGGATTCTCAACTCAAGCCCTCTGTCAGGCTGTAAGGTTTCCTTCCAGCTTCTTTCCCTACTTTTCCAATTATCAGAAAACCTGATGTCACCATTTTATGCACACATACCTATGATACACCAAACACCATACTTACCAATAGGACTTCTCTTCATCTTATTGTAAATACGCCCTTATTAGAAAGATGGAAGAGTAAATAGTTTTCACTACATAATACTGAGTAACACTTATGAACCTGGATTCAGGAATATTAAGCAATTGCTTGTCCTTGCCATGGCAGCAATATAAATCCAACAGTTCTGTGACATTAGTAATGACCTTCACAAGTCACAGAAGAACATAATCCAATCTTCTTCAACACTACAAGAATTTTAGGCAAGACGTGAACAATTTAAGGTCCACTGATTTTCCAAGCAACTTGCACAACTTGGTCCTTGCACACATGAAAAACTGAAAGGTTAAAGAACTGCAGACACACTACCATAGAGTAATCTGAGCTGGAAGAATAACTAAATACACCAGCATTATTTGTTTCTTAGTCAAGAAAAACATGCTAGCCAGTGAGCAAGCAGTGCTCCAAGTGTCCCAAAAGCACTTAATGAAGCTGGGATGACAATTTCACACTTTTTGAGATGGGCAGAAAGACACCTTTCCTTAAACATACAGTGCCTTGCCACAGCTCCTTCCCGGAAGAAATTTAGAGGGCTGTACCTAAGCACGTCTTTGGAGCAGTTTACTTTCTTTAGGTGGTCTTCAACATTTTCACACTCTCTTCAAATAATTGAAGCACCGCTTTGCTTCAGCCCACTTAATAAAAAAATTGGCAATTCTGGATTACATCAACTACCTTCCCCTATTTGTCTCATCCCTCTTGCATAGATGATGCAGGAACTTCTCCATATTACATCAGCAAAATAAAAGGTAAATTCTGCTTTCCTCAAATAAAGAGGAGAACAGCCTCAAGGCAGACTACACATGTCACATTATGAGCACTCCAAGGTGGCTTTTAAATAGTAAATGCATTAAGTCATTATTACTTTTATTATGATTTGATCAAACTTAGTAATGTTTATACCAAATCTTAAGAGTGCTATGGCACAGTAAGCTCTCAAGACACAAGACATAGTCATAGAATCATAGATTCATTTAGCTTTGAGAAGACCTTTAAGATCGAGTCCAACCATAAACCCAACACTGAAAAATCTACCACTAAACCATGTCCCTAAGTGCCATATCTACAGGGGTTTTAAATAACTCCAGGGACAGTGACTCAACCACTTCCCTGGGGAGCTTGTTCTAATGCTTGATAACCCCTTCACTGAAGAAATTTCTCCTAATATCCAGTCTAAACCTCCCCCAGCGCAACTCGAGGCCATTTCGTCTTGCTGCTTAGAAGAAGAGACTGACACCCACCTGGCTACAACCTCCTTCCAGGTAGTTGTAGAGAGCCATAAGGTCTCCCCTCAGCCTCCTTTTCTCCAAACTGAACAACCCCAGTTCCCTCAGCCAGTGCTCAAAAGACTTGTTCTCTAGACCCTTCACCAGCTTTGTTGCTCTTCTTCGGACATGCAAATCCTGCTATGAAAAAAGCTCATACTTAAAATTTTTATTCACTCTTGGAAAAACAGCAATTTTAAGGCTATTATATTCCATTTCTCATATCATCTATTACATAGACTTTCTGAAAAACTTGGCTTCAAGAGTGGCAGGAACAAAACAGATTCATTCTCCCTTTTGGGACAATTAGGGCAAATAACTACACTACACATTCTAGTTATTATTTCTGCATGTTTTCAAAGGTTTTCCTACAAATTGTCCCAAGAAGGGAAACAGCATTATTAGGGTGATTTCAAAAAGTTAGAAAAATCTATGATTTAAGCCTAAGCTAACAAATAGTACTAAGATTTCTATCTTTATATCTGCTTTGCAGGTTTAAACAAAAAAAATTGCTTTGGTATGAAAATCACACATAATTTTCATGTATTTTAGTTTTTAGATTTATTCCATTAAGTTTTATTTTGTTGTTCACTGTAGTTCTACAAAAATGAAAATATATGAACTTTACATGATCATTGATGGAATACTTATGATACTGAATATTTTAGAAAATATTTCAAGATTTTTTTAAAAAACATTAAAGAAAAACACATAACAAAAATGCAATCTATTTAAGATTGGCAGCATTGTTATTATGTAATTATGGGTCTAAAATGTTAGTTGCCATAACAACTTGGAACAGTTCTACATCCATTATAAATCTTTTGCTCTCTCTTCATATGTATGCTTATTTTTAACCCTGACTTCCTCCTGATGCACTTTTTGCTAGGCAACCTCATTAGCTAAACTCCTACTGTGTCAGATTGGCAGATACAATTGCAGGCATTCCCACAGCCAAACAAACATATTATCTTCACACAAGCTGCCAGATGTGCCATATATCTTATAAATGTGGGTTTGTGCCTCTTTTAATTATGTTCTCTTCTCTTGGATAGCAAAAAAAATCTCCAATTTCTCCATCCCTTAATAAAGTGCTTAAAGACTTGAAATTACTATATCATGCCAGTTAACGGCACAATGCACTGCAATTTATGCACACACTTAATACAATATGGCAAGTCATAAAACTAAAACTTTAAAAACACTAAAATAAAATTATACCTACCCTCTGCAATTTTACAAGCTTGTGCTATTTCAAGGAAGATGAAAACTTTTAAAATGATTTATTTTACAGCTATATTTAAATTAAAAAAAACTTAGATGAAGATCGAAGAAAATCTGAACAAATCTACTCTTCCCTTCTCTCTCTCATAAATCTCCAATATTGACAGTCATGCTACTTATTTGTAGAATTTTCATTATAATGAAAAGTTGTAACAGTAATAAAATTGATGGTGTTGCCCCAGGAAACTGTATATAAATTAACACTGCCAACATAAGAAATACATCAGAAAAATCATGCTAAAGTTGTGATTATTAAAAAAAAAAAGTGGCATAAAATGAAGACATTCTGCTTGAGTTACACTTGCTGTGAGCAATAGTGCCTGTATCACACGGGAAAAGTTAATACAGGAATCATAATAGCTGTGCAACACTTAAGAAGGGAACGTTTTTTCCAATGATCTACTTTTGTTCCCAATAGAAGTCTAGACAAAACAAATCTGCTTCCATATATACAGACCACCACAATGAAAGAGCTGGATAATACTTTCAGAGCTGGAAAGTTCCTTTGTCTTGCTGTTCAGAGCCAGTAAATCTTGTTTTAAAAGTATTTCAAAGTTAAAGAAAATAAGAAAACCAAATTCAAAGATTTCACAGAATAAGAGAAGGTTGAGGCTGGAAGGGACCTCTGGAAGTCATCTGGTCCACACCTCCTGCTCAAGCAGGACCATCTAGAGCCGGCTGCCCAGGACCGTGTGCCAGTCGTCTTTACACTCTCCCTGCAGATATTGACACACATTAATAAGATTCCCCAGCTTCCTAGTTCACTGATGCGCAAGACTATACTTTTGGCCAGATTTAGAGAAAAGTAACATAGTACTAGTGTTAGGCATGAAGCCTATGAGACGAAAGCAAGCCCATGACCAAAAATGTAGCATCAGGTAAGAACTGTGTATTTAAGCAGGCTGCAAGAAAAAACTCTTGGGTAGAAGAACTCTTGTCTACTTTCAGTAAAAACATCTATTTTCACTCATGGTATAGTCTTTTCTTTAATTCAGATATAGAAGATCATCTGTGAGATTTGGCCTTCATCACACTAATTTTACAAGAACAAAATGTGAGCTAGAAAGCCATTCAGTGTTGCTGTTTTCCCTCATTATTGTAGGGCCACAAATTCCAAAATAAACACATTTGACTCAAATTTTGTCATATACCATGGCAACATTAACTCTCTTTATGCTCTGGCTTCTAAAGCAACAGGAGCAATTCTTTATCATTATATCTTAAGTCAGTTTTCTGTAAATAAAAAGCAAACAAATCACCCTGCAAACTCTGGGTCATTTTACATACTCCTTATTTACATTGTGTTCCAACATGCCCACCTACTCATGGAGAGTTTAGTCTTTAGGACTTCTTTTCAGAATAATTAATTTGGTGAATAACTCCTTGATTTATACTGCAAAGGTCAATTCAGAATTCTGTAAATGGCTGGCACCTCATCAAATTGGGAGAAGAGTAAAACTTGAGTCATTAATTTTTTTTTATAAGCAGTGCAAATATGTATGAAAACTCTTTGCTTGTTCTTTTGCCTCAGGCTTCCTTAGTGCATCTCCTAGTCTCATTTAGCACATAGGAAGGTACTTGGGGGAGGGAAACACATGAAACGAAAAGTAGAATCCTTGAGATCTTGTGCATATGTATTCACGCAAGCAAACAAACTCATTGTAAAGCACTGAAGTCACATTGCTGCACCTTTGGATGTCCCTTTACTGTATGACCTTGTGCCTATATACATGAGGGTAGGTCAAAGCATTTCAGAAGAGTAGGAGAGGGAAGGGGAAGAGTCAGAACAAAAAGTGGAAGGGATGGCTAGGAAATGACGAAGTACAAAATCAACATTTTTCACCATTGAGGTGATGAAATAGAACTAGAGATAGTTACCATTTTAATTAACGTGGAAGGTCAAAGACAAACATCATTATATGTAATTTTTCTTCCTATTATAAATTTCAATCAAGTACAGAGGCATTAGAGAAGCATGCAAATTACCGTAGGTTTTTAAAAATATTACAATTAACTTGCTTATTTAATGCAAAAAAAAATTCACTATCCTATCAACTCCAAACATGGGAAGAATTAGTATATGTATTTTAAGTTCAGATCTTTGATCAAAGTTTGTTTTTTCAAGTTCTATAGCATTTCAGATCTTACAAAAGACTAATATGCTGATGACATTACAGAATGAAGACTTTGTTGTGGTAAATGATGAATTAAAAGCAACTTTTGGTTAATGTTTAGCATAAAACATTCCCTTGGAAATGATCTGAAGACAGACTGGTATAGGAGCTGAATTTAGTAATGGAACATACAGAAGTGTAGCAGTTCACATTTAAAAATACTTTTATTTTAGATTAGATCATGTCTTTGTCATACCTCTCAAACTTTATTTCAAAATAGAAACTTTTCAACAAAACTGTAAAATATTTATGAAACCTGCCAAATAATTTCAACATTCAGTCCATCACTTTCAGATCTTATAATCTTGTTAATAAAATTCGTTGACTACTACTTCTAGCTTTATATTAACCCTGGATTTTCTTTTTCTATGTAACTGTCCAATCTCACTCAGAATTTTAAAGATAAGTAAACCACCAGCCAAAGTTTAGTTCCACATTTACAATTTATATTTGGAGGAAGGGATGGAAGCACATAACTGATGTTATTTTCAGCTGCTATTTAGTCTTCTGTTCCTTTAAGTCAATTTTCTTCATTCTAACTCCCACATACCCCCAAAAGATTTCAGTACATTTCTAACAAGTCATGCTGAGTCTTGAAGGAAGACAAACAGATCATGGAGATGTAACACCCTCCACACCCCCAACAAAGCTTCTATACCACTAATTTAGGAACAGTTGTTTTCACATTTGCTCATCTTCAACAGGACTAACACAGTGACCAAAAAAAGAAAATTACATTCTAAAGGCTACATGATCTCTTCTGCAAACATGCTGCACTATCCTGAGCAGTTATCTATAGGATTGTAGCTAGATGAATTATACAAAACTTCATGCAAATCTTTAAAAACATTATCATCTTCTAGGCTATTATGAAATTATCATAGGTTTTAGTTCCACAAGATTCTGGCTTGCATCATTTTATTTTCTTTCCTACAACAAGCAAAGGGTTTTCTTCACTATTTTTACAACTACATCATTTTTTTCCCCATTTTACTTACCTTTCTAACAGCAAACTCAACACAGCACACCTCAATAAAATATAAAACAATGTAACCTACTCCACACTTGAAGAATGTTAACATTTGTAATAAACAAACTTCATTCATCTGTTTTGGTACCTATTCCTTATAGCAACCATGCATCATATTATATGTCTCCAGTTCAGAAAAACACTATTGAATAAAAGGTGAATGTTGAATAAATACTTGTCCTATTCTCCAATTACACTCTTAAACATGAAATTTGATTCCTTGTTCAGATCAAATTTTTAATAAAAAAAAAAAAAAAAACAAGTAAAACTTCAAGTTTACATTTCAAATGTTTCTGTAGTGATGTTAGAGCCTATATGAGTGATACTACAGTTTACTTGGGGAACAATCATAAATGCTATCATAATTAGGATTTCAGTTAAGGATCAAAGAGATGGAGCAGATGGAATACAAGAGACAAACATTTAAATGCAAATATCTTTGTTAACAGGAATCTTGTTAAGACGAGCTATCAAAGCACATGGAAGATAAGTGTTCATCTATTTAAGTCAGATATATTTGAAAGTTTCTCCCAGCAGGAAAGTCAGCTCAAGTCTCCAAGCACTCCAGTAACAGTCGGCACATGACTCAAAAAAAGAGCAGCAAAGATTTTTCCCAGTTACCTTTTCAGCAGTCGATAGCAAGCACTTAGCAAAGATCTGTACGAGTGCTGCTTCCCTCCTCTTCTTTGTGCTATCACTATTTGTCGCTCACTTTATGCTGAAAACACTGAATGCTGTATTGCGACAACTTGTAGCTCTCCCCTCAAAGCTACTATTCCTGATTTATTACTGGAAAAATTACAACCCTCACTAGCCTCTAACTGCAATTTTCACTTGCTTTCTTGTAACCCATTAGATGACACTGGGAAGCCTACCTGAGGGATCTGGTCAAACCCCGGCTTTACAAATGCCTCCTCACCAAAATACACATGTGCCACAGCTGTCATAATGGGAAACTGCAAAATATTACTACTTCTAAAACAGATTCTCAGTTGTATGTGAAGCTCCAGATCCAAGAAGCTAGTGGTACGGCTTGAGCAGCTTTGCATACTTTAATAAGCAGTTTCATACAATGTCCCCTTATTAAAAACTTATCGAAGCATACCTTAAATATGCAGCTACTATGCAAATAACATAGAATAACACACAATATATAATAGCATACAAATATCGCAGTTCCTTCGAGGAGGCATGCATGCAGCACCTGCTGCAACCTCCCACATCTGGGGATCGCACCCATAATGGCCAGTTACACTGGACCAAGGAGAAAGAGAGGCTGAAGCTGGACAGGGTTTCAATCTATATATGGTTTTGAAAGTGACCACAGCTGTAGCATTAGGTCCTGACTCTGCTCTCAGGACCTGCTTGCTGGTGCATGTGACTGAGCAGGTGGGGCCATCCCCTGAGACCTCAAACCTGGATGAGGCTTGGAGCAAAAGGAACCCGTGTCAGTAAAGCGGGGAAGGAATAAGGAGGGGGCGGTTGGTTTTAGGAGATGAGAGGGACAGGTTGGCAGAGTGGAGGAGTACTGGGCTGGTGAGGGGTGATGTTGGCCTAGGGAGATGGTGCTGAACTCTTGGCCGCATCACAATCTCCCAGCTGGCAAATCTGAAAGTTTTGGATACCCCTGGTACAGACTTTCAAATGCTGATACACTCTGAATACGTACAAATAAATAAAAAAGACTTTCCACCAAGCAACTTCCTAGAAACTGAATAAACTAAAACTCTCCCCAAGACAAACAAGGGCAGGCCTAGCTACCTTCAGGGTTTTGCATTCCAGCTCATTACTCACTCTGCACCTTCGCAGCAGACATCCATGCAATCACTTCTCCACTTCAGACTGAACAGATAGTCCAGTTTTCTGATTGCACATGTGGAAACTAATAAATATGTAAACAAGCTACAAAAACAAGGTCTGAAGTAGGCCAGTTACAGTCACTGAAAACTGAAAAGTGACAAAACAAGCAACAAAATAATCTAAGCTAACCAAAATTGTTTTAATGTTAGCTTCCCTCACCGGGGTAAAGATTTAAAATAGGGCTGAGGAGAATTTATATCATTTTTGCTTACAATCACTAGACACTAGGATGTCTTTGTTGGCTGGGTTTAATCAGCTATCACTGATTAAACCTTTTCCTTATGCAACCACTTTCTGGCCATCCTCACAAGACCGGAAATTTCTTCCGGATCGACTGAAGAGGCTGTCACTCTTCAGTCTCACCCAAAGGCACTTTCAGAATCCTTAACCTTACTCACTGCTCCATTCTCTGTTCCTTCCCATTTGTCAGCGTCTGGCTTTGAAATGGACAATATCACAAGGGCAAGCACTCACGGCAGATGCAATTGCATCTGCCCGCCAACAATTTATACTCCAACTGTACTTACATCTGTATGTGGCTTAAGAGTGCCTGCGACCCCGGAGATCTTTGGAGTCATTGCTTTTCAAGCCACAGTCCCACAAATACATTTAGTCATAAATGGCTGACAGAACACAGGTACAGAAACAAAGAATACTCTGTGAATAAAACACTACCTTCATAAAACACACAGCAACAAAAAAAATCTACTTATGCTACCGCCTTTAAGCCTCATTCATCCCATGATACTGCTCTGCCGACAATATCATATCAGCTGCCTCCCAAGCAGATTATTTTAAATGGCACCAGAAGTTTTGCTTCATTTCTAGTCTTCAAAAAAAATTCTAGCTCATACAATAACAACATCACATCAACAAGCCCACAAGATTTAAAAAAGAAAAGCACAAAAACTTGGAATAATCTATAGTCCTTAAAAAAAAAAAAAAAAAACTAGCTCATCTTTTAAATAGTACCAGTGGCTTGGAAAAGTCTTGAATCAAGGGTTTGATTCAAAGGGTCCTGCACGCAAATTATACCGTCCTACAGTTTTAACATGTATTTATTTTTCAGCAGCCGCCATCTGATATGCCAATTACCAGTGGGAGAAGAAAGTATGTTATTACCTAAGTGAGGAGTATTGCATTCTGCCTGTTCCTGAGCAGAACTCTTAACTCGCTCCGATCTGTAGTGCCATTGCCTAATACCAATTTGCAGACAGAAACCCACATCATTTTCCTTCTATTTTGTTCAACTGGCTCGTCTGTTTTTCTTGTTTAATTTTCATCGTCTTAACTTTCTAGACATTGATTTTTATCCTTTCTTAATCAGCATCCTCACATACCTGCTTTTGTCAAGTCACAGAGTTCAGGTCAGAAGGGACCTTTGGAGGTCATTCACGTCCAACCCACTGCTCAGATCAGACTAAACTACACAGCAGGCCTAACAGGTGTTTAACACCTCCAAGGATGAAGATCCCACACACTCTCTAGGCACCTGCTCCAGTATTTGACCACTCTGATGGTAAAAATATTTCCTAATATCTAACCAGAATTTCCCACATTCCATCTTGCGTCGCTGTCTCTCATCCCATCACCGTGAGAAAAGCGAATATCTTCACCTTTTCCATATCTTCCAGCCAGGCAGTTCTAGACAGCAAACAGGATCTCCCCCGAGCCTTCTCTTCTCCAGGC
>Ga0181612_112382_pt1 | contig 13189 bp, 5 predicted proteins | sample HoacroProtozoa21_FD_119630 | JGI IMG/M metagenome (GOLD analysis project Ga0181612, IMG submission 119630) | Hoatzin crop microbial communities from Cojedes, Venezuel. Combined Assembly of Gp0051906, Gp0051904, Gp0051908
ATATTTAACATTTTAATATAAGAAAATATTTTAATATTTACTTTTATTTATTAGATTATAGAGACAAGCTTTGAAAAATACTAGTAGTTTAAATATTGTGCAAAAGTGTAGAAACCTGTGAATTCCACATACAGATCTCTTACTCAAATTTTACAACACCGAAATTGGTCCTTAAACCACACTGAAGAATGGCAGTGTAGAATATGGAGTCACTTCCTAGGATTCATAGATGTTATTAAATTACTAGTCATCTATCCTTAATAATTACCACTCTTGTTTGTAATTGCAAATTTTGTTTCACCCATCTAGTTTGTTTACAAGTTGCTATTCTTCAAATAACAGTGAATGCTAATGTAATTTTCTACAAGTTTCAGTAATTCTAAGTAAGAGACATTTTACTTGACATAGTTTTGACTTGACAAACTTTGCCTAGCATGTAAGATAACCTTGAAATATACTGTTATCGATCTATTTTCCTCTGTCGGATTTAGAATACTGTAAAAGAATCTGAGGGCAAGAGGGGGTCATGATACTACCCTTTTCTTGTTTTGAGTTTCTTAATTTAATTTGTGTATAGTCTTCCTTCCCCCCACTTTTGCATGAGATTTTTTTTTCCTTGCATATCTCCTTAAACTTATTTTACTTGAAAATAAATATTAAAAAGTAATTTGTTTTCTCTGGAGTGTTTCAGATTTTGAATTGGTGCTGCCAGCCTAGTACTTACCTTGTCTTTTGCCAGTTTCCTTCAGCGTCATGTAATAAAGAGGAGGTTTAAGGCCCTTTGAAGTTTGTCAGTGCTATTAAATCTATTTTTAAAAGTCTTGAATTCAGACACCTTGGACTTAGCCATGTGGAAATATCCTATATTTATGATCTGCATGCAGAAATTACATGAATGAAGTATGATATGTTAATGTTCATGGAAGCCAGAATAATTAATTTTTATTTTTCTTTGCAGATGTATTCCTTATGAAAATACATTTGAAGTAGTTTGAGTACAGTCCATTTAATGTTTTCGTGTCCCTTGCTTCCCACATTTGTATTCCAGCTGTTGTCTTCCTGTACCAAGCAGTTAACATTTTTCTGTCAGTGGTTTGAGAAAGGGAAGGGGAAGGTGTAGAATGAGTAATAAATTATGCCCTGAAAAAGCTTTCAACTGTTAATCAGAATCAAAATATGACTAAAGTGTGTGGCAATGTTTTTTGTCACTATTTAATATAAATTCGTTACTATCAAATGTGAAAGATATTCCAGTTCCTAATAATTTTGTTCTGTACTAGAGAATTAAATGTGTGGGGAAGAACAACTGTAATCTTTCGATCCTGCTAGGCCAGGAAGAAGAAAGATGGATAGTAGGACAGAATTTAGAAGATAGAATCAATCTATTGTGCATGCTTGCTGGCTGGAGCTTTTGTTCTCCAGTATTTTTACTTGGCACAGAGTTAGTTTAAAATGGGAGTGAGGGGAGTTTCAGTTGTTATCCAAACATAAATCTGGAATAACTTACTGCGTATTAGGAATGAATGCCTGGCACATACTAGAGACAAAATACTCGCTCTGAAATTCTGCTGTGTATTAGCAAAGGAAAAATAATGTGGTATTACGTGACATAAATAAAGGCAGAGAAGTTTCTGTAAAGCTCTCTGTATAATTCCATCCAGCACACCCATACTTAGTATTTGCTGAACAAAGATTAAGGGCAACAAATCAAGACATAAATTTTGTAGTTGTCTTGGCAAAACATTTTTCTGGGTATGATTACTTGCCAAGTCTTTATGAATTTGAAGATAAATGTGCTGTCTGCAAACTGAGAGCAAACTCTCTTTTAGTTAATAATTGGCAAAACAGTTCTCTGTGTGTGCAAAAAGATTACAAGTAACTTTACTTATAATATTTAATATTTATATATTAGCCTCCATTACCTCCTTAGTGCTTTACTCTATGCATATACTACTGTTGTTGGCCACACAAAAATATTTTTTGTTACTCGTTTTGGATAAATGGAGCAAAAAATATAGGTTGTATCTGTTCTGAAGCCAAATGCATAAAACAAGCTTAAAAAGAACCAATACTTGCATTCGTTTATTTGTTTCCAGGTGTTCCAGATCTTCATCACAAATAGTGAAGAGAGATGAGAGTTACAGGTCACATTTCCAAGATTGTCTACGTTCTTCAAATACTTCATTTAGGCTTTAAAAACTTGAAAACTTTTGCAGCTACAATATATGGTTTCAGTTGTCTTCTTATATCAGAATTTTCAGCAGCTTGGCTTTTCACAGAGGAAATTTTTTATCAAAAGTTACTGAGCAGGTGGCTCCTGCAAGTCTCATTGTTTAGTTTTACAGTGTATTACTGTGATCATTAGGGACATGCGCTTTAAACATTTTTTCAATGTGTAGAGAGACGTTCTGATGAGAAAACTCTGAAATAATTTTGATGTAAAATGGCCTCTCAAGTGTGGTATTTTTAGAAGTGAAATAATACAATTGTAATACAGAACACAAAGAGGATTTCTTTCTGTGGTGTCCATATCATTCAGGAGATTAACTTCTAGCTATTAGAAATTGAACCGCTTGCATTAAAGCAAAATGTCCGTGACTGAGCAAGCACAGTAATAATACATTCCACTGCTTTTGCAATATTATAGAAACCAGAACAGCTGTGTTTAAAGGAGTGTAAATAATTACTCTGTTTTCTTTCATATATTGAGGGGAGGGGAAACTGAACTCATGTTACATTTGGCTTTCTCAGCAGAGATGTTGGGGACGGTAAACTTTTGGCCTCTTGCTTATGAGTTCTTTGCTCCTGAGATTACCTGTCAGCATAAACACGGAGGACAGTTCTTTGACCATTTATTGCTACTTTAAAGTTTCACTCATGATATTAACACAGGAAAATCATGTTTCACTCACTGCTGCTGAAAATTCAATAATGAAAGTGAATTTGCCTGTTTGCTGCAAGTTAGGCAGGAAAAGGACATGATAAATATCCTTCACTAGATCAAAGCGTATCTTTCACTTACTGTCATGTATCCTGACCATAAGTAATATTTGTGTGATAAACTGCACACAAAAGTAAGAGGTATGTAGGAGACTTAATTGGCAACAGTAGTGGTATCAAAACCAACAGAAACCATCATAGTCTTACAGATAGCCTTCATGTAGAATACTTGGGACATTTCAAATTTAGAGCAGAGAAGGGTGACAAAAGATGCAGACATGGAAAACATTTTGGACATAAAATTCTTTGCCTTAGGAAGAAGATGTAATAATAATACACGAAAGTGCAAAGAGTAGAACTAGTAGGCACTTTTTCATGTTGTCTGTTATAATGCAAGGGATTACTTAGTACTTTCAGATTCACTAACATATTGCTCTTCATAGAGATAATTTCAAAAGCAAAATTTCAAAACTTTAAAAGAATATTATTTTTATTTCAATGGTGTCTGTAGAGACAAATACCAAATTATTTCCTCTTCTTTCTGTTCTGTTTCTGTCAGAGAAATCCCTAGTTCTTTCAGTTTTTCAGCTGTTTCGCTTGCTGTCCGCTTGACGAGTTTCATGATTGTTGATAGAGGTTTTCAACCCCCAGGCCCCACTTTTGACTAGAGCAGCTCTGAGTAAGACAGTAAGTGTGCCTAAACATCCTCAACAGCATTTTGTTTGCACTGGTGAGTTTCAAACTGAAGAGAGTATATCTTCCTTCTGTATCTTCAATTGAAACTGATGTTCCAGGAGGTTTTGACTGGTAGGGTGTGGTTTGTGTTTTCTGACCTGCAGCGTACCTTGTACCTTATTACAATCAGGTGGTTTTGTCAACGGTATTTGAGTGAAGACTCCCTTTCAGTGCCGAATGCTATGATGTAGTTTTCAGAAATATCGTACTCTTTCTTGATTTCCTCTTATTTGAGAAAGAAGGAATAGCTTTTGCCCTCACCTCAATGATGGCCTCATCAGAGGCCTGTCTCTGGGCAGGTTTTGTTATGCAGTACTCCATTTGAACATACTGCTGTATGTGAAGAAGTGAGTATGCAAGAATTCTGAATTTTGAAGGTTCTGAAAGATTGCAGTAGACTCTCTTGTTAAGGTAGCTTAAGTGTGCTTTGACCTTTTACTAGTTAATAAGATCTTGAAGGACATCTTTCCAATTTATATAGATGTTGATACAAATTGGGGTTTGATGGATAGATGTGGTAACTGTCTATTATAGTCAATTGTGTGGTACAAAGATGTAATTGCTGTGACAGGTGGAATACATTTGATCTTAGCTCTGGTGACATTAATAGTCTGTATGTAGAATGTTCTTAATATCTGTAGATCTGCTCTGCTAGAGCACCTTGATGTTTTCTTGACAATCTATGTACGCTTTGGACAATAGTCCTTCGATCTTGAATGACCTGAGGACTCTCAGGCACCTTGATCCCAGAGTCTTTTCTTAGCAGGAAAGTGGTGTTGGTATGGAACATTGCTCGATGTCACCCACAGTGTACATTTATATATAGACAAGAAAAACGTGTTTCTTATCTGTAACTCTTGTTCTTTGACCTGTGTTTGCTGTGTGTTCACGACTCACTCTTCTGCATTTGTTCATGGGAGTGCCTGAAGGAGTCTTGGAGTTTTTCTCAGTCTTCAAAATCGTAAGAGGGGAAAGGGCTGGCTTTTTAGGGCTGCCTGCAAAGCATATAGATGTCACAGTCCTGTAAATACACCCCTTTGGATATTATTAAGGAAAAAAATTATCTTGCTTTCACTATTTAAATGGATGTATTTGCAATGAATGTGAAAAAAACCCACATACAGGTAACAGAATAGTAACAGTTACAAATAAGCAGATCTTTCAATGATTAAACTGATCTTCAAGACTGAAGACATTTGCAAGATTTCCATTTATATGGAAATAGAGTTCTTTTTATATAAATGAATTATGGAAGAGATTCAAAGATGCATACTTCAGCAAGTAACATAGATCTATATCCAGTAATGACCAAGCGTATTCTGAATTTGTCACCCTAACTCATATCAGTCTAAAACTAATTTACTTTCCTCTGGAAATAAATGATATTTGCATCTGTCAAAGAGAAATAACTGATCTAGATGGCCTGTAGGTCTAGCATCCATTATGTAAATTCCTAAGTTTTACATTATTAAATCATACCATGAAATGTGTTCAGGGAAGTTTACAATCAAGTATATACGTAAAAATCAGTTTAACTGAAGACTGTAATCATTAATGCCTCATCATATGATTATGGTATTTTAATTGGCAGTAGACAAATTAATTTGAGTGCCTTCAATACAAATCTCTATCTTTCTGTGTGTGGATTTCTTTGAAATGTAATTTGAACTTTACATGTGCTGGTTTCATAATTTGTGATACTAACAAGTTAGCATCCTGGAGATAAGTAAGGTGGGCTTAAGAGTACATATCAGTAACTAGCTTAATATTAGTGTAGTCACTTGGTGAAACCTACATAGCATAGAACCTACGTAGCAATTCTTGTTAAAATTGCTGTCTTTTATTTGTCATGGTCAGTTGTTGTAATTGTTCGTAGCGTTTATTCACTCCTGAAGTTTTGCTCAGAGTAAACTTTTACTTGGTGGATATTTACCGAAAACTTGAATGCAAAGCTGCTAAGTTGTTTTATAAATTGTAAGTGTAGAAGTAGAGAAGCATTGGAGGGCACAAGCACTTTATTGATTATTTTTTGGGGTCTCAGAATGACTGGACAGCCCAACAGCTTTAACATTCAAAAATTCATCAGCTTTGCCATCCCAGATGAGGAATATACACTTTGTCTGGTTTGAATAATCAATTGTATATGAAACATGAAATACTACTTTTAAAATCCAGAAAAATGAGTTAAATTATGCTGCTTAACAGAAGAACCTAGGTAAGTTTTGTAGAGAGAGATCTAGTTTTATTAGACAAACTGGTTATAGATAGAAAAGGCAGATAAACTTCTGAGCATATAATGCTTTCTTCTACAGCAAACATCAGGATAAGTACAGTTTGAAAACAACTGTGTTATATTTGTGTTTGCTGAGATAATTTGAAGGAAACAGGCTATCTCTAGTATATGAAGAGATGCTTGGGAGGAGAGAGATGGTAAAGCTGTGAAGCAAGTAAGGATTACTTTCAGACCTCTGTCCTGTATGAAGGAGGACATTGAGGTATGCCGTAATAACTAACTCGTGATAAAATTTGGTAGAGTTGCATCTTTCCATTCTTAAGCCCTGCATTTGAAAGTGTTTTGTAGGACTCCCTTGAGAGTCAGGAGTGAGAGTTGATGGAATGGCTTTTTTGTGAAAAATGTTCTGCATTTGGTTCCTGGATGTTTCTATGCATTTTTCCTTCTCTCTGTGTATGTGTTAATCCTAGTAAATAATAGTTGTTTGATTTTACCCACAGTTTCCTGAAGCATATAAAGTTCTGCCATGTGCATATCTAAAATTCATAGAGTTTTGGTAGTAAAAAGTTTTTAATCAGAAGATGTTAATCATTCATTTTCAAGATCATATGAAAAACTGGTAATTTTACTTGCAGGGAACATTTAATAAAGTCTGTCTTGTCTGATCTAAAGATCAGGTTTGTGTCTTGTGTCTTTTGATGCTATGTGTGCATATACATGGAGATAATAGATGTTTGATTCCGTTTGTTAAAGTGGAGTTTTAAAGCTAAGTGGTTCCTGCTACATGAAGTGCCATTTTTGAGACAGATACATATACACTCTATATGTATAAGTCATATGAAAATGATTGATGTATAATTAGAGATAAAAATTGACTTGAAGTTCCTATTTGAGAGAGTTAGAAACAAGGCTAGTGATTTTGTAAATAAAAGCACTTAATATTGCATAATAGTGATACAAGCATCGATCTGAAATCAGCAGCAATACTAACTGAGAAAAATAAAGCATAAATCTTAGAAAGATATCTCCTAGTATTTTTGTAGGACTGAACATATCTAGATTTCACTGTCATTGCTCACTAGTACTGCAGTAGAACATTGTTAAAGCACAAGATGAGTTTGTCTTTCAGGTGGTGGGAGGAGACATTGCTTTGTTTGCTTATGGGTTTTGCTTTAGATAATCACTTCTGTGGTTTTGTTGTGTTTTGTGTTCTTTAAAGGTCGTTTGTATGCGATGCAAACAGGGATGAAGATTGATAGTAAAAGCCCAGAATGCCGTAAATTTTTGTCCAAACTTATGGATCAGTTGGAAGCTGTAAGTAGAATTTATTGCTCTCCTCTAAAATGATTCATGGTGCTACTTTAAATTTTACTTAAGCTTCTGCGAATACTATCTTTTCTCTGTCATCAGTCATTGATGCAACTGTTCTGTATGTAGACATACTGTAGGAATTTGAGTTCTATGTAATAAATTGGCAGAAGGATTGAATGGAGGTAAAGCTATATGTGTGTATGTATTTTTATGTGTGTGTATACATGCACAAACATAACTGAAATTTTATACAGCAGATATTTGCCATAAGATTTTGTTTAGACAACATAAATTACGATACATATTCTCATGAGAAGTCATAATTCATTACAAAATAAATTCAGGAGTTCTAAAAGACTTATAAAATTGATTTGTCTTTGATTCCGTGAAGTCTGTGAGGGTTATTTTCACTGTTGCAGGACTCGCTAGCCTTATCCTTGGGTGCTTTTGAATTTTCTGCCCTAAACTGTTGTACCCAGGGAGTTTTTTAAAACATTCTCTACAAGAGAAAGATACTATTGATTGTACCCTCTGTTAGAGATTGAGGATCTTACAGTATGAATTTTTGTAAGCAGTCTTATCTGTGTGGGTATGAGATAGCTATGCCACACTCTTTTGAGTGGACCTGATAGTATTAAAAAGCAAAGAACTTGAAATAGACCAGAATTAAACAAAGAAAGGTAAAGTCATTGTACAGATGGTCAGATTAAGTTCCAAGGGCTGTTTATGTTCATATGCTGTAATTTTCAATAGCCTCAATGGAAGTAGTGTGTGGATTTTAAGGTTTAAGTGCTCATTTGGAAGCAGAAAGTAGTACTGAAAAATGAAGCAGCAGTTGTCCTTGTGTTCGGTATTGATTCCATCCAAAATCTAGCCATAGCGATGCCTTAAGAGTTTGTGTGAAACTGGTGCAGTAGCCTTCAGGAAAAAAATGAAACGTGAACCATTTTTCTCTTTTTCATACCTTGTTCTTCTGTCTGTGTTTTATCTCTAATTTTTAGCAACGGCAAATCCAGTGTACAGAGACTTCTTGGTGTGTTTTTTCCTCAAATTTTGACATCTTTAATGAGTCCGTGTTCAAAAGAGAAGAGAGGTGGCAGGAGAGATGAGATTAAAACTCCAAAAGATTTTGCTCTTCATTTCCCAAGGATTGTTAAAATTTGTTGTATCCCTTGTGGTACTGCAGCAACTAATCTGTCTGCAGTGTTCAGTTACTCCTTTTGTTTCAAATTTGGAAAGATGGAGCAAAACCCCATGGTTTCATCTTTCGGTTGCTGGTAAGATTGTCTAAGTGACAAATGATGCTCAGGTATTGAAGTTCCTTCTACGTAGCCAAGTGGTGGAAGGATGGAGAGAGCACTTCTAAGCAGATCTAATACAGAATTTTTGGGGCTAGCAAGTATGGGTGTATTGGGAAATTGGACCTCTGCAGTAATTCAGTAGCAGCCCTTTTCAGTCTGCCCTTAACCAGTGGAGGGCACAAAGGGGTACTGCAGCTGTGTGCTAAATGTTTCTCACAGCTTTCTGTGTGTTGACACAATTGATTATTTTAGAGGTTAAGACAGAAGCTTACAAACAATCCTGAACTTTGTAGTAGCAAAGAACAAAACATTGTAGATATATCTGGAAATTACCAGATATGTTCTTTGTGAGAAACTTCATAATACTCCAAATATATGAATTAATTAAATACAGTGATTTTGGATTCAAAACAAGTATTTCTGTCAGAAACACTTTTACATAAGATTGTGTTGTTTTGCTTTTCCAGTAGGTAACTGTTTCATTTAAATGTTTTTAGTGAAATTAAACCAAATTTGCTTAAATTTAGGTTCAAATTATGAGTCATCATTTAAAACATCAGTACTGCTGTGCTGAATCACAGTTTGTGTGAACGGTAATTTCGAAAGTAAACAAGTTGGCTAACCTCAGTATTTTCGGAAGTGTATCTAACTTAGTGTCATTTGTGCGTTTGAAATCCTCTCCATTTAACATCAGATCAACTAGAATAATAAGTTACTTTCTGAGTGTAAGACGTATATATATAGACTGGTTAAATATATATATAAAGAATAATTTTCTTCCTCAATTAACTTCAGTGTTTTATCTCAGTTAACGTATCTTGCAACTTACAAATTGTGGTATACTCACAAGAAAAACATTTACACTTTGTAAAACAAATACTTTTTGAAAACTATGTAGAGTATGTGTTTGACGAAAGTCTTCGAATTTGAAGTTCTGTTTGGAAAGTTCATATTTCACTACTTAAATCAAGGAACTTTTCTGGCAACACTCTATGTAGTAGAAGGTTGGCAGCAAGCTAAAAAATATGGAAATGCAGTCTGCATGATTAAGTTTTCTTCACACGCACAGTGAAAAATAACTGCCATTCAGAGATTGTTTTTAAATCTTTTGGCAAAATAAGGGCTGCAGGTTAGTATCGTGCAGTGTTCCTGTTTTTGTTCTCTAAGGATAACCTGAGATTTCCTTATGTGAAAACAGTAAGCCTATTCAGAAGTTGTAAATCCACCTGTTGTAACTGTTAGAGGGTTATTTGCTTTACTGATTTTTATTAGGAAACCTGAGGATTCTTGTACTCTAGCGTCTTCGAAAAGAGGTCTTTGAATAGCAGTACACTGCTTACACTGAAAATTCCAGTAAATCCATAGATCACTAGACCAAAGTAGGGCACAGAGGCTTTGAAAGATGTAATGAACTGCAGTGAAATAACCTTACGAGAGAGAAGATATGCGATCACTCTGACCTATAGTACCTTTATAAAGCGTGCATTACTTTATCAGTTCAGCTGTGATGAATCCTGACACAGGCTTCAGAGTGCTTGGTTTTCCGGATACTAAGATGAAAAATATCTGTAGCTATTCCTTCACAATACTGTAGTTGTGTTTATTTTTAACGTGGTTTTTTTTTTGTTTGGTTTGGGCTTTTTAAAGTATTTTGTGATTGAAGATGGTATTCAGAACTACTTATTCATATTATTTGTCCCTCCAAAAGAACGTGCTTTCTCTTCAGCGTGCTACTTTTAGCGTTTGTTATGTTAGAATCTGGAAATTTGTAAAATAATTAAAGTGCATGTTTGGTGTGTTTTGCTTTTTTCTTTTAAATTGTACTTGGCTTTGTCTATATCAGCAGCTTCTTGTGTTTGAATTAGATTGCAGAATTGCTAGGGTCTAATAAGGTAATGGATGTGTTTTTTTCAACTTTTTTCAGATGAAAAAGCAATTTGGTGAAAATGAAGCAATTACTCAGGAAATTGTTGGTTCTGCTCATGTGGAGAATTATGCCTTGAAAATGTTTTTGTATGCAGACAATGAAGACAGAGCTGGGCAGTTTCATAAGTAGGTGAAAGTCTTTGGGTTTGTTACCTGAATTATGATATTGGTCAAAATAGTTGAATATCTAAACTCTTTAATTTGACTGGAAGAAAGAATTATGCTTTAACGCATTCATTTCTTTTTCAGAAAAAGTGATTTGTTACTACTTCTAAGTCTCTTAACTTCACACATTAACTGGTATGCTGCTTCTGTTCTTTAGGAGGTTACTCACCTACTGGCAAGCCTTATAAAACCCCAGGCTAATATTGAGCTTGGCATCAAGCTTGTTATAGTTTTTACTGTCCAATAACATTAAAATAGTTTTGATTACACATTATGTGGTTTGATTTACAGCAATTACTACAGCGTGTTAATGACTTTGCTGGGCTTTTTCTAAGATAATATAGCATGTCCTATGTCCATCTTGAACATTCCAAACTAGAAACTAAGTGCAGAACAGATGACCAGCTTTAAAAAAATACTCAAAACTTTCTGCATAGTAGTCAGGAGACTAGCTAATTTGTTGCTAAATTTAATCATTGTGAAGTAAGTTCTGTAATAACAGATGAAAAGGAAAAAAGTGAGTGAGTTCTGATTAGCTGGAAATAAGTCAGCATCATCAAAAATGCCAACTTCAAAAATGTGATCCTGAGAGACTAACATTACCGAGTTAGTAAAATGTTTTATTTTTTACAGAAACATGATAAAGTCCTTTTATACTGCAAGTCTCCTGATAGACGTTCTAACAGTGTTTGGGGAGCTCTCTGAAGAGGTAAGTGTTAGGGATATCAGTCTATTATCTGATTGCTATTCCTAGCACAGGTGCAAATTACTGTTTTAGTTGTGTAAAGTTGTTTTTATAAATTGTGAATATGAACTTCAAAGAACATAGGTTCTAATTGTGTAGTCAAATACATGTTAGTAAATCATAAGTAAGTCATAAGTAATTGTGGTAAAATTTCAAATAGATTGTATATGAAATACTAGATAACTGTAGCCTCTTAGAAGATGCTTCATGACTTGAGTATCAGTTAGAAATGCAAAGTCTGATTGTTACTGTGAGACACATAGCATTACATTGAGCAAGCAGGAATGATTATAGGGAAAAATGATGCGAAGTTCCTGGCTTTTTCCATCTTCACTTTTTTCACCTTGCAAGCAAGACCTTCCGTGGAAGTAACTGAGGTGGAATTGTGCACAGTTTTAGTTAGAACAGGTATTTTTGGGTTTGCAATAAACCCCGCTTTTAAAAGGTGATATGTTAAGTTGGAAGAATTTGAGTTTACTTAATAAAAAATGGCATGCTGTCTGGCCAATAGGACATGAATGTTTTAATTCAAGAAGTTATCTGCGAAAGTAACTAACACACTGCTGTTTATGGCAGGTAATTTTTAAATCAAACAAGCTGAACAAAGACCATGATTACTTTTATTAAGGCGCACCAGAATAATCTCTTGGTCTGTTTTAAAGCAAACTTTCCTAATAGATGCATAGTCAGCTGCTGTCTGTTATTCGTGCCTCTCAGAAGAATTAATCTCAGATATAGAGGAGAAGATACTTTTAATAAAAAGTGTTCCTGGCTCTGAAAATTAGAAATGAGATTTCCTAAATTACCTGAATGACAAGCTCATTTTGAAAATGTCGTGGTATAGTTGATAACTTCCAGAAAAGAAAAAAACATTAGAGAAAGCTGCTACTGACTCATGAAGACAAGTTTCAAAGATTAACAAATAAATAAGAAACAACAACGATGCTAAACAATCTGAGACAAAATCAGCAAGTGCTGATCATGGAAGTGCTGAATATGTCTCAGGACTCCTAAATCCACACAGGTGGTCTACAAACATTTTTTTTTTCTCGCATGCTTGAGTGTTACAGGCTTCCACGCTTATGCTAGTAAATATGCCTTAGAAACGAAAAGTTCTGCTGCTTTGCAGGCCTGTAACAAGCCTGTTGTTGTATTGGTCTCAAACTATTCCATGCTCTGCTTGGAATTCACAGACTTGACATCCTGTATGTAAATTGTCGATCTGATAAGCGTGCCTAACATGCAGGCATATTTGTTCAGTTTAAAATGCATTTGCTCTGTCTGCTTTCATTTGTAAATATTGGAAGGAAGGTAAAAGAATTATTTTGATAGTGGTGCACTTCTTGTATACTACGACACAGAGGAATGTAAGTGTAGCTATTGAAGATAGGTCTTGTCCAAGAAGAACACTCACTTGGCAAGTGTTCTTGCAAGATTCTACACCTTCCATAGACTCGGACTATACCAATCTACAGTTTTCATCTATCAAGAGGCACAAATAAGGTTGCTTTCTCATGCGTTCTCTTAAAACTGGCTGCTATGCCCCCTGACATCCTTTACAATATCAAATAAGAATGGTTCTAGAGCCAGAGAGTGAATGCGTATTGGACTGGACTGAAAAGACAATCACCTTAGTAAGAATTCGGTGCACAACACAGTGCACTGATGCAGTGACTCCTCAGAGATCTGGAAGCAATCCTTCTTGTGGTTGGAAAAAATTGTTATACGTGTGCCAGGTCTCAACATCCTTGAAGGGACGGGAACGATCCTCACACGCATTGGTAAGATGCACAGTCGGATACTTTTATTCCCCCGCTTCTGCGGTTATATACA
>Ga0181612_166926_pt1 | contig 13189 bp, 8 predicted proteins | sample HoacroProtozoa21_FD_119630 | JGI IMG/M metagenome (GOLD analysis project Ga0181612, IMG submission 119630) | Hoatzin crop microbial communities from Cojedes, Venezuel. Combined Assembly of Gp0051906, Gp0051904, Gp0051908
AAAAAAAGAAACAAAGACAAAAACAATCAACTTTTAAAACCCTGGCTTCAGGGAAAGACACTTACTAGAGCTAGGAGCAACATCTTGAGTAACTTTTAGCAAGACTGTCAGCAGTACCGAAATCAGTACTGCTTAAATGCTTCCAAAGATTTTTAAATCACAGTTTCCTGTGGAAATTTCAATCCAGGTGTTTGTACTTGGACTACAGTGACTCTTGCTGCAGTTTCAACTGGACAAGGTACCTTTTCATCCTACTATAGAGTTTTTGTTCAGAGTTAACTCAAACTCTTTATTTAGAGATGCTAGTTCAGATTTAGGTGCACCGCAACAGCTGGTGAAATCATTCTTGCCCGTGGTATGTGTCTTTTGAAATATTTCTGGGAAAAGTAATGTGGCAATATCAAGCAGTATTTTAGGGCTAGATAACTGCTGACAGCCCCACTCTTGAGGGAAAACTGGCTGACAGGGGTAGGCAATTGTAGCTGACTCTTGACTTATTTCCTCACCTTCTACTCTTTCTTCTAGATTTCACAACTGGAAGAATAAAAGATGAGCCTGATCCATTATTTGTTTTGATAAAGTAAGAATAAAATCCATACAACTCCTCAGGTCCTACAGAATACATAAATCCAAGAAAGTTTGTAGAAGTTCCAGCAAGGGAAAAACTGAACTTGTAAATTTTTACATGAGAAACAATGAAAGAAAGGAAAGCTAACAATAAGTAGAACAATGATCAAAAGAGATACATTAGAAGATAAATTTTTCAAGCAGCCAACAGAAGATGTTGTAAAATTGTTACTTTTCTTAATCTATTTAGATTTAACCAAGAAACTGCATTATATAAGTATTTTAATTTATGGTATTTTCTTTACTATTTATTTACTGGTCTTCCAGAAAATAATGACTTGAAGCTTTGTTCCAACAATCCACTTTTATAAGACAAGGTTTATTTCGTAAGCTTCAAGAGTGACATTAAAAAAGGATAAAAAACCCACATTAACCTTTTTCTTCCTCTTTATTAGAAACATTAACTAAATTCTGTCATTTTTCATTGCTCTAAGTACTGTTTTTCATCTATAGTCAATTCTATTAAGTATTGGTGCTTTACGCCAATAAAATATAAATTATAATAGAATAATTTTAAGAGGACGTAATGGATATATAAGGGTATACAGGCAAAATATTATTAATGTGTTAATAACTAAGCAGCCTCACTAAAAATAAACACATTGGAAGCAAAAAATAAAGCTACTGTAATTACCAAGTAATTTTATTACTAACGTCAGCAGTTTTCACTTACTCAGTCAGAAGGCATTCCCTCAAGACATGCAAGAAATGCAAAAGTATCTGTATGATAAAACTACTGTATACCTGACAGTTTTAATCATATGTTGGGTTTGAGATAACCCATACATTGTAAGTAATCTCTTGTTAAATAATTGTAAAATTAAAAAGAACATTTTCCATTCTACAATCCAGTCATATTTAACCTTGAAAAGATACTCATCTTTGTATTAAAGCTTATAAAAATATTTATCCCACGTTTCAAGAGTAATATTTATTCCAAGTTTCAAGATCCTTTCCTTAAAACATATTAGAAATTTGAGTATGGAGGGATCGGGGAACATTCCTAATACTTTAAGAGTATCAAGTATTTCCAAGTCATTAAATTAAAGTAATGAATCAATACATGTTCTGGCATTGTTCATTAATACATCACTGAAGCAGAGATTTATCCTTACGTTGTAGGACCTAGAATAGAGATATCCTTCATAATTAATTAATTGAAAGACATATGATGTTCACAGAATCACAGAATCACAGAACGGAAGGGGTTGGAAGTGACCTCTGGAGATCATCCAGTCCAACCCCCCTGCTAAAGCAGGTTCACCTAGACCAGGTTGCAAAGGACTGCATTCAGGCGGGTTGGATTGCTAATCTTCAAATAAAAGTTATTCTCAGCAAAGTATTTTTTTAATTGGGTCAGAAATGAAAACTGAATCTGTTGGTCTAAGTGACCTATTTTTCCCTGTAACCACAATGAAGTTACTCTCTTTCTTTGGCATGTAGTTTCAATTAATTGTTTTAGTGACACAGTTAATTTTGCTTCTATCTCCATGCATATTTATGCGCTGAAGAAATTAAATGCTAGAACAGAAGAGAGGCTAGATAATTGCTCTGAAGGTCTGGACTTTTGAAACCAATCCTATAGCAGGAAGTTGGAGCCACTTCTAGCACTGAGCAAGGGTCATCCTGGGGCCTTTTAAATAAATGTTCAATATTTATTAAGTCTTTTAAATTAAAAATCCAGGCTGCTGACAGGAAGGACAAAATGTGCAAAAATCTAGGTAAGGTGTTCAACTTAGTATGCTAATTTTCTTCCTCCGAGAGGCTCAGAGGAAGCAATTGCCACTGACTGACTTTATCTGCGAGCTATGCAAGGTGGGTTCTAAACACCTTTACACTGTTTTTCAAGATTTTTTGTTATTTTTGTCCCAAGCATTTAATTGACTTTGGCTGCTTATGCAAATCCTATTGGGAGAAATCTCTACTACAAAGAGAGACATTTCAAGCAGCTTTGACATTTCCCAGTTAATTCTGTAGTTCAAATGTGAGACAAAAATTTGCATGAACACCAGAAAGAAGTGATGTCAGAGCTCATTGCAAACAAGCAACATTCAAATGGCTCCCAGAAAGATGTGGAGCCCTTTTATAACATTTTAAACTGGGGCCACGTAACAGGTCAAAAACTAATCTCGGAGCACTCATTATCATTCATTCGCAGTTCACTTTGCAAAAACTCTGCCCTATGTTCCTGAAAGGTAGCCATGCTCAGAGATGCCACTGCTCCATTACAGGAACCCATAACAACCCATAACAAGCTTTAGAAAACTCGGTTTAAGTATAAAAGCACTGAGTGTCTGGATGATTATGTATATACTTCTCTCTAGTACCACCAACAGAAAGAAGTATGTGTTCTGTAGTTATCAGTTTAAGATTGCACAGGTAGCATGAGATGGAGCAGAATTCATTAAATTTCAAAGTCAGGGATGTCCTGTATAAAAAAATTGAAGTATACTGTAATGTCAGAATTATTATATAGAAATAATTCCCTTCTACCATAGTTCCTGCCAATTTAAACCAGTTAATAAGTAAAATATTATTAAAATTTATTATCCAAATCTTAAGCAGAAATGTCAACTACAGAAAATCAAAAAAAACCATTGAGATTTGCTAAGACAATCCTTTTGTGACTTCCCTATGCCCCCTAACACCTCTGCTAGTAGTCATATATGACTTTGAAGAGTTCAATGCACAAAAAGTCACGTTTCTTCCTGGCTTGCTAACATGGACATTTCATCCATCCTCAGCTCTGTAAAAGAGAGGATATTATTATTACTGCCTTGACTGTCTTCTTTTTCTTTCATGACCAACTCCAATTTGTGTCTCCTGTACTGGCTCCTTTGGAAAATGAATGGTGACTTCCAAGAAACACAAAGCATTATTTATGTGCAGTAATTTTCGTGCTATTTAAGAAACATTTAAGGAAATCAGAGAGACAATGTATCTTTGTGACCAACTTCCTCGTTAAATCTTTAGAAAATCCCACTCTAGCTGATTTTTCTTAGAGCAATATCTACATCTCTTGAATATTTATTTCAAAATAATCAGGTTCCACTCATCCAAAATAATTTTCCCTTTTTATGCACAATTCTTACTAATTGGATATAAATTATTGGATATAAATGATCCAATTTCTTCAAGAAATGTAGTTTTGAGAAATATAATTGTCCAAGTAATGACAAATAATAATGTTACTTAATTAGCCTTCTGTTGCTTCTGATTATTCTTGTCCATTTCCCAGCTCTCTCTTTCCCCCCTCCTACCTGATTCGCTGTGATTTTCCGTCTTAGCCCTGAGTAGACAGCAGAAAAGGAGTCCTAAGGCAGCACAGACTATTTGTTATTGACCTAGAAAGGGAGGGTGATTTTCAGAAACTCTACCTACATGTCTGTTTGAGAACCACAGGAAAACAGTATCTGACATCATCATGAATTCCAGATCACTGGTCTGCATGAATTCCAGATCACTTCATGAAAGCTGGCATGCTCCTTCCATGCAAAAATATTTTATAGAATATTGATTAAGTGTTATGATTCATGAAGCTTTTGGAATTGATAGTTCTCTTCTTTCAGAGGAATAACGTGGGGCACCTTATGACCTTATTTAACATTTGACTGTTGATTTTGTCATTTCTTTATCACTTCCAAAAGTCACTCTTCACCTCCGCAACAGCCTTGCAAATTCTTTATCTAGCATTTTGTTAAATGCATCTCGCCTCAGCAAACCAGGCTTTTCTTTCTCTTGCAGTGTATGAAATTTTATCTCTCTTGTGAACATAAAGAATACAGCCATGAAGGATCACAAGCAAAAGGAAGGTTTTGGGGCCAGACAACTGTGAACTCGTTCAGTATAAATGCCATTTAGATCCTTCTTGTCCATTAACAACCTCAGGAGAAGTACCAGGGTTTTCCCTCATCCTACACCTTCGGGGGTCTGTCCCATTCTGGTATTATTGCCTTGAGATGTGCCTTTATGATGGAACAAATCAGATTAAATGCATCAATATGCCTAGGGGCCTGCTGTGTTTGGGCAGGCAGGACATGAACTTCATCTCTCATGGAGAAATGAAAATGTCTTACTGATCAGTGGGTGCAAGAAGAATTCAAAAGCAGCTTCCATTTGGAGGGTGGTGACTACAGACTTCATTGTGCAGACTGCATCTGTAGTGCTGTTTTTGAGCTGAGTCAACACCTGGCACTCGTCCTGTGTGATCCACACTAAGGAGGTAGGGCATATCTGAAACTCATCTGTACTTGTAATAACATTGACATCAAAGATTTAAAAAAATACATATATGCAGGTATTAATAAATTTATAGTCTTCCTGAGCTATTAAAAAATTCCCTGAACTCTCCTGTCTCTTTCCAGGCATTTCTGCAGGCATTTCATAACTCTATCCTTTGCATGATATGCACCTCGCTTTACAGTTTTAGTGAAACTGCAAAATCAAAGGAGTTAAACATTGCAACAGAAAGAATCTTGCAGCTACTACTATTAAAAAATTCTGCCCTTCAATAAAAGGTTAAAATAATTCAGTTACTAATGTGATAATGGGAATTAGCTCTGATGTGGCTCTGGTTTGAAGGCATTTAGTATGAGCTCATGTTATTTTAGTATATGCAACAGAGAGAAACTAGGCAGAGATATATTAGAGTTTAAACATACCTTTCCTTCATCTGAGTTTAACTCCAAAAAAAACAATGCCAGTGTTGCTTTCATTTTCAGGATTTTATACAGTTGTGCTAATGAGGTAGGAGAAATACACTATTTCTGTATGCATATTAAAGCTAGGAATGGCACAAGTTGATGTCAAGAAGACAGAACGCAACTATTTGAAGATGTTTGTAGGAAGAAGTGTTGTCACTTTTGTATTCTTTTACTGTCACAGCCACAACAATTCTACTCTTTAACAAGCTATTATAAGGGTTACTTAATGATGAATTAATATAACGTTCATTTTGTTAATGTGGATGATTATGCTGATTTTGTTAAAAATGTTGATTTCTTTGATTTTTGGCAAAGATACAGATTTCTACAATGGGTTGCATTCTAGGATGATCATTTACGTCACATAGTGAATGGTTTTCAACCAAATACTGGTCATGACTGGGAACCAGCAACATTACAATCCCTGCTAAGACTGTAATGGTTTAAGTCACTTGGAGAAGAATTTTTTTGCAAAACACCTTTTCCGCCAAAGTGCAATGGAGCACTCAGTGAGATATTCCAGTGCCTGTGAGTTGATGCATTCCAGAAAAAAGACTTGGGACTGCTTCAGCGAAAAGTACTCTAATAAATAAAACCTCTGCAGGCTCTTCACAAAGATTTTCTGTGCCTGGGGGAACATTTCCTGTATCATCACACACCTCACAATTTCCTCTACACAGTTCCTCATCCTGCTCCTAATAACAGACACGGACCAGGAGATGCAGCTTAATAACTAACAACAATCATCTCACATTATTGTGGATGACCTGGCTCCCTAAAAACAGGAAAAAAAACCCAAAAAGCATCAAGAGTAGAACGCAGTTTAAAATATTTTAGTATAATGTGTTTTCGGTGCTTTGGTAATTTTAATGTCTTAGATAAATTTGGTGAAATGTTCATAATCTCTGTAGTGTTACATTTACAGGTAGGGTTGCATGTAATTCTTCGTTGTTCATTATAATGTCTCTGTAACATCTTATTTATATAGTAAAAGAGATACAGAATCATTTATCACTAAATTTACGTGCTATTGCTTTACAGAGAAAAGTAATCGGTTTTTTTCTAAAATCTGTGGCAGAAAACAAGGCATAATGCTGTACTTGATCAATGACATTTACCAAAACTCATTAAGCAACAAGGTAGGCATATAATTGTGTTTTCACACATGGATCTTAAGACGTGAGCAAGAACAAGGCTTGCTATGAAAACTTGTTTACTGAAAACTGGTGGGAAGTCTTTAATCCCCCACCATGAAGCAGACATGCAGTTCCAGTCCTGAGGAAGGATGTGACAAGGGCAGAGGAAAAGGGCTTTTGCCCTGTAGAGATCCAGAGGTGAACGGAGACATGAAATGGAAAAAAGCGTGTGGCGGTGGTGGAGTGGAAGCCTGTATAAAAATGAATACATGCCTGGGATAATAATGCAGGTTGCCTGAGTAACCTTAATTCAGGTGTTTCATAATCTTCAGGTTCTTCAATTGCAGCCTTATTGTTCCTTTGGCATAGTTCAGAGATAGGGCACTAACAAACCTTTACAAAAAAATTAATCGTATAAAGCTGCTGAAAGAAGCTGATCCCATTGGGTACCCAGCAAGGATAGTCATGCTGAAGTTCCTTCAAGTACATGAACCAGGTAACACTGTTAGCCTCCAGCTGGTCCTGTCCTTCAGGGAATGAAGACATACTTCAACTTCTCTGCTATTTTCTAAATAAGGAAAAGCAGACATTCTTGAATGAAGGAATTCATTTCTATGTCTTAAACAAAAATAGGTATATTCTGGGTGTTTTAAACACTTCTGCACAAAGTTCCCTGTGAGTCTTTCCCTTTCCATGGCCTCCTATTTAGTTCCTTTCCATCTACAGCTTCCAAACTTCTGTTTCCTCAGCTGACTCTTGTTTGTGTCATCCACTACTGCCCATACCTTTACTTCTCTCTCTTACCCCACGGAAGCCCCCATTCTTCCACTTAGCATAACTGCTGCTACTCCCATCTGCTGCTATTCGGTTTCTTGAATCTTCACCGGGAATGCTAATTTCGGCTCTATATTCATCCCTTTAACATCTTTCTTTATCACAGTTCCTCTTGCTCTAGTCCTGTACACACACAGACCTGTTCCTGGTCTCTGGACACTTCCTTTCTCCCCTCTGTCCTTCCTACATTGCATGAGGAGGCAATGCTGGAGGGACAGGTTTTATATTCTTTAGCTTTCTTAAGAAAGAGCCTATTTTAATCAAAACTTTAACAAAACATCTGAGGGATATATTCAGCATAGAGTATTAAAGCCACAATGGTTTACATTTGGCAGAGCTATCACCAACTGAAAACAGGCTTATGATTGAAAGCCTCTGGAAGCCCCAGTTACTGGCACTGGAACTCTGCACACATTACAACATGCTGTTTATTTAACAGTTTCTGTTAAATTAAATTACTTATCCGTAATCATAACAGATATATTTATATATATTTTAAATAGCCCTTCAAACGTTTCTTTTAATTCTTGCACTTCAATTCTAGTGTAATGAGGTAATGCTGCTGCATTTTCACGAGTATAATAAACCTCTTATGTTTTGGCCCAAGCTGAATATATTAAGGAAGAGAAAAAGGCAAAGAGGGGTTGGTACAATCAGAAATTAAGTCACATTTAATATGTTAAGTTTTAGAAAGTGCTGAGGAAGTGCACAGTGTAAGGAGGATGAAAAAGGCAAGGAAAAGAACAGTATCTTCACTTGTACAAATATTAAAATTTAGGTTTTAACTTTATGAGTCTGATTCTTCTGTTATTTATCCTGGTAAATCTTGTTTACTCTCCATGTTGAAGGAGTAATGAAATCAATGAAATCAGTGGAGAGAAACAGAAGTAAAGCTAGAATCAGACACCCACAAATGCACGAAGAAGAAAAAGAAAGATGATCTTTAGGACAGTGCTGGGGTATTTATGCAGGAAACATCCCATCATCTAAAGTTAATTAGGTTTAAGGGTTTAAAAATTATTCGAAGGTTAAAACACCAAAAAGTAATAGTTGGAATCATTTTCTACTCGTAACTGCCACTTGAAAAAATGCACTTGGTTTACGTACAGCAATACTTTAATATTTTATGCAAAAATCCACTGAAAAAAATTACATTTGGCTGTAACAGTATTAAGACCAACTTGCATTAAAAACATCATCTACATTTTATCAGAATTTTGTTTCTGATTTTGAGTACACACACTGTTGCCATGAACTATTAGTGATTCATAGAAACATAAGCAGTAAGAAGGAAAGCAAAAAGCTTAATTAGACAATCTTGCAATAAACTTGCCCACTCTTCTGGGTTTTTATTAGGTGCATAACATGGCACTGCATAAAATGCTTTTTCTTTACTCTCTTACCAATTTTGTTCATATGACTCTAAAGGTCTTACTGGCTGACTCCTACTGACAGTAAGTTTAATAGCTCTGCTGTATAGTTTCTTACTTCCTGAAATTCTTTTCACTGCAAATTTATGAGTTTTTCTATATATAAAGACTCTCATCTTTATTATTCTTTAAATAAAGATTACAAAACAAATTAAATGCTGGAAAGTGAAAAGGAGAATAAGTGAGAGCAATCATTTTCCAAAACATGTTTTTAGTATATTTCCCTCCACTGACCTAAAAGTCTTGATGCCTGGAATTGAATTATACAGTAACTTGAGGGTGAAAAAATAGCAGAAGATTGCGGTGTAATGTGTGTTTAAAAATTATTTCCTAACAGTGCAATGTATCTGCTTTTTTTCTTACTCCTTCTTATCAAGAAGACCAATGCAAGCCTTTCACAAGCCCACATCAGTCATTTGCTCACTTCTGCCTCCAAGCAGAAAGGTCTGGATTGCGAGCAACTGCAGCCCAGCACCAGCCGCTACTCCTGAACGAAATAAAGTGTCTGGGCTCTGCTCACCTTTCCAGGAGCAATTACAGTGTTTTCTTTGTAAGTCTGTGTAGAGGCCAATGAAGTGACATTGCTCCAGTCAATAGACAGTGGGCACTGTTTTAAAGAGTCTGTTCCATCACATGATAAACCCTTGACCACTGCACTACAAGAAATAATAGGTTTATTTGAGGTGCAAAACAGCTCTCCATGAGCTGCTCGGAAAGAAAGACCCACAGCAGAGAATCTGTATCTAGATGAGGCTAATAATTAGAGGTGATGTCTTATATATTAGAGAAAAAGTTCTTTAATCTAAGTACATCAGAAATAATATAATTATTCTCTGTTTACAAGTAAAGCTTTACCAGTAAAGTGATAGCATCTTGCCACAGTCTTTTTATTCTCATTTTAAATGTATTGCAATTATCTTGCTTGATACTTCCTTTGCTTATAAGTGATTTAAAAAAAAATAATCCAGCCTTTTCTTTTTCTAAAGTAATTATTAGTCATGTTAGAAATGTAATGAATATAGATTTAGGCTGATAACTAACATAGCAGTGCTGCTGCAAGCTTTCTGTCAAGCATACCTAACATCAGCAATTATTTCTACTGATGGACTAATTCAGGTGCTATTTCCCTATATTTTATCCCCATCCCATCCTGTATTGTTCCAAAAGCAGTTCCCTGCCAAAGACTTTATACTAATTAAAATAATAAAGCCTCATTTAGCTGAAACAAAGACTGTACTGAAAATTCTCAAGAGCAAAGGCAAATGAGCTCCCTTGCAGATGTTTTGCCTTACCTACCATTCTCCTTGTGCATATTTAGTTGGAATGTCATAGTTTCCCTCGTAGTCCACTGAAAATTGTGATTTATATTGTATTTCCCCATGTCCACTCACATTACCAAATACAGTCTTAATAACACCTTGGAATTTTTCTACCATGCTTATCAAATAAATTGAGAGAAAAAAAGAAGGTATTTCCTCATAACAAAATCTAAATTGAATTCTGTTATATGTGGTCAGTCACTTCATTAAAATCAAGCATGCTTTCACTGAAATCTTAATAACTGAAACCTATATAAGTTGTTAGCACTGTCAGATACAAAATGGCATATATCTGTATCACAGGCACATTAACTGACAGAGAACTCTTCTGGGGAACCCACCTAACAGTCATGAACTAACCACATATTAGGCAAAATCTGTCCTCTGTGTGCTGTCTTCCAAATAGCAGATGTGTTGAGAGATACTTGTAACCGATGCACTTTTTTGTAAATAAATTGGAAAATTCAGTATTTTCTGTGTATGTCATAGTTTAAATAACACATTAATTGAAAATCTTCAAAGGAAAATAAAGGCCCAGTAAGCTTGCTGCCAAATTTAGTTGTAAGGCAAATTTCCTGGTTGAAGAAAACTAAACAAATATCTGTTCAAATACATATATTATTACAGAAAGATGGATTCAGATCTGAAAAAAATTCAGTTTTCATAAATTAGCATCATAAATTACCACAGAATATCCAATATCAGCCAAAGATGCCACTCAACCTAGGGAAATGAGATTTACATAAAAGCAAGGAAACATTACCCAAATAAATACCTTTTCATCAGTTTGCACAGCCTTTTTCACAACACCCACAAATACAGCCTTTTTTTCAGAGGTATGCCTGAAATGACTAGGATATATGTAAACATTATACCCAAATATATTTTCTCACCAGAAAATATGAAAGATATTGCACTGAACTGCATTAATAATGGAGACAAAATATCCATTTTAATGGATAGGTTTTAGGCTATCTTAACTGCAAAGTCAGTGAGGCAAAATCTCTCACAATATTCACCTCAGCTAATGGTCTTTTTATTACATAAGGTCTCTGACCTTACTAGATAACAAGACTGGATGCTCAGAGAGCATGAATGTAGCTTATTAACAAAGCATCAATGAAACCTGATAATCAGAGTACAAGAATGAAGTATGGCAAGTAGGCTAAGTTTTATAGATATATTGGCAGGGAACAGAATTATTCTTTTCTGAAGAAGGGAAGTATGCCACTCAAACAGAAACAAAAGATACAGAATAAATGTTAAAAGAAAAGGTTTATTTTAAGGAGAGAGGAGGACAAAAGACAAAACACAGTATTTTGGGAATTGAGTATTACTGATAGTTATAATTTCTATCAGCTAAAAGCTCTACTTGCAGACCTGCACTGTGCTGTGCTGAAGTCTATATACAGTATTTTCCCTGTTCCCGTGTGTAGTAGAGATGCCGTGCTCTTCTCTTGATTCATATCTTTTGAGAATACAGGTGGATGATGGAGAGAGGGTTAAATAGCTCTCCGTATCCTAAATAACTCTTCAACTGTGTTCTCAAGTATGTCTGTGCATGCACTGAACCTGCTTGCAACATGAGTGGCTGCAGATGTGATGGGGCTTCCGATATTGTACCAATGACATCCCAGGTTGCTAAGCCCTGAGGACGACACGTGGGATCCTTTGGAGGACCAGAAGTGAATTCACAGGCAGCAGGTCTGCACAGTCAATCTCAGTGATGGCCTTGAGAACCTTCCCAGGGATGCTGGAGAATGGCTCACTCTGCCAGCTCACACCGTAATGCCCCTGTTGACATTTCAGCTTAGCTGAAAAAGTTGATGCCTAAACTTCCTCAGTTTCATTCCTTAGATCAGTTGGCATGGTTTTTGTTTGTTTGTTTGTTTCCTGTAGCGATCTCCTAAAAAATGGCAGATAAACTCAGTCACAGGAAAAAATATAATCATTATTATTGTCAGTCTTTGACACTCAGATTTTTATAGTTCTGGCTTATTAACTCTGCACAAGTGGTTTTAGAGTGTTTTTCTCCAGGAGGAGACATAGGTGCTAGACAAAACATCCACCAGGACTTTGCAATGCCAGAAAAGATGTGGGCTAGCATTTGGTTAATAAAGCCAGCTCCCATGGATATGGACTGCATGCGAAGTACTAATTTTTTTCACAGCCAATGAGAAAGCTGCCTTTTAACTGGACTAAATTAGCTCTTTCATGGGAGAGCAACAAACCAGAGCAAATTGCTCAACAGTAACCCTCTTAAAATGTCAAAAGTACTTTGTCAAGCCGAATCATTATTTATATCATACAGACTTCCTGCATCTGCTTTTACTCTTATCATAGCCCAGTTCAGAAGTATTCACAGAAAGCAACACCTACAAAGAAATAAAGATAAACGGTGTAGTTCACCAAACAGAACAACATCATTCCATCAGAAACTTCTATTTTGCAGAGCTCCTGGTTTTTGCTCAGCTCAGATTTCTTGCTATCTGTGAAAGATTAAACCTCTAAAGAGCTACTGAATCTGCTGTTTGCAGGTAGAAATTGTCTTCCTTTTTATCTAAGAGAGTGTGATAGTCAGGAGAAAACATTATTACAAATCCCTGGAACAGTCTACTTTTTTCAGATGTTCTTACTATTTCTAAATCTGCTTTCATTTGGCATGAGGACCTTTTCACATTTCAAGGAAGCTTAGATACTGGAGGAAAGGTGAGGAAATGCTATTCTTTTCCTGTTTTCCTATTTAGGTCAGATTTTGTGCTTGTGCAAATCAACATAATTACACTGATTTCAGCAGAACTTCAATAATTACCCTGTTTGAAAACATAAACTTTTGTGAAAACAAAGAACTTTCTGTCATTAGCCCTATTAGCTATGAAATCGGCATGCTTTAATTTTATTTATTGTCCAGTTTGTTCATACCACTACAAGACTTTGCTTTTCGATTGCTTCGTCTGTCCATCATGCTGTCATATCCCTTGATTCTCCATGATATTGAGGAATTCAGTACCTGGTGTAGTAAATGTGTGATAAAATGCTTCAAAATCCTTGAGAACAACTACCTCCTCTGTTTTCTAATTAACATTCTGTTTCCACTGAAGTTGGGCAGTGTAAGGGGGGTGGCAGGAAGAGGCATAGTG
>Ga0181612_171181_pt1 | contig 13188 bp, 6 predicted proteins | sample HoacroProtozoa21_FD_119630 | JGI IMG/M metagenome (GOLD analysis project Ga0181612, IMG submission 119630) | Hoatzin crop microbial communities from Cojedes, Venezuel. Combined Assembly of Gp0051906, Gp0051904, Gp0051908
AATAAAATCGGGGAAAACTGTTAAAATGCAGAGATAAAAGGAAAACACTTGCTCATGTCTACAAAGCCCAAAGATCACCACTTCCCCTGGTCCATTGCAGGACACATGAGACATACCAAAAATACATGACAGATTAGAGGCAGTTTGCTTACAAGAAACTGAAATTCAGATCAGGTTCCAATGTCCACATACCAGGTCCATCAACACTATCATCTTACTCCTTTATCTTCACCAATGCCTTTGAAGAAGACTGAAGCCAGTAGTCTGGATATGAAATGCTGCCTCTACACAGCCACTCAGATCTGTGTTTCAGATTCATTTTCTCCTCTTTTCTGTCTATGCCTCTCTTATTTTTAATTTCCTCCTTTGTGAAAACCTACACTTTATCTCAAGTTTATAGTTAGCCAGATAATTTTTCTATCTTTCTGTGTATTTAGCACCAGACTGAAATAAAAAGTAAAACGTCATTCAAAAAACATGTATGTACTACTGAGGCTGGGAAATCCTACTGACAGAGCAGCCTGTTAGTGTTATGAAATTAGAAAGCCATTTCCCTCAAGTAGCACTACTGGGTTTTAGCCCATTTTGTCGGAAGACTTATGCTGCTTAATCCGCAATCCAGAACTACTGCTGAGGGCAAAATAGGAAGCGAGGCCCTAGAGTGAGTGCTGACTGTCGACATACCTGCATTTTTACCTTCCCTCCGATTAATCCACTCTCTCTTCTTTCCTTCCACTATTTCTGTCACTTTATGGATTTACTTTGCTTTTCTCCTTCTAGAACTTGCCTGTCTAAGTCTTCCTTCCCTCATGCTCCATTTTTTTTTTTATATTCTCTCTCTTATTCCAACAAATGCTCCATAGCAGACAGATTCATTCATCTCTAGCACCTTATCTGGTGGAGCATATGTTTCTTTTCTTTGAGGTCAGATTAACTATTCCTTATAAATGGTACAAAGAAGAAATATGTGTTGGCAGCAAGTTCTGCTACTCTTAGCCATCATTTCTGTCCACTGCATTAAGCCAATTTAGCATGCTTAAACATGCCTTTTGTCAACAGCAACAAAAGCAAAAAGCAGCTGAACTCCAGTTAATAAATCATTTTCTGGAGGTAGAAACCGCCTGAGAAATACGATGCCAAGCATTTACTGTAAGTTATTCTTACGCAGAGGAAAAAAGAGGAGAAAGTTTAGCCATCTTTTTGTAATTATAGAAAGTGCTTTTTATATTTATGTCTGTATGTATACACATTGGACTAGTTAAAAAAAAGAGATCACATAGAAGTCTAGTATGTCCCTTTAGACATAGGTTCACCCATCCCCAGTTGGTCTTATTTCTTCACAGTTATTTAGATTTGAAACGTGAGTCTCTACATTGTTAGGCCAACTCCAGTAACTTTTGTGTATATATACATATATGTGTGTGTATACATTAAAATAATATGCAAAACAATATAGAATGTAAAACCCTGGAATCACATGACAGAGAACCAGTACATTTTCCACTAGCTCATAGCTTTCGCTGTCCACAGGAAAGATCCAACAACCATAGTAACCAAGAAGCAGTTAAAAAGAAGTCAAGATGTTTTAGAAGTTACTATTTTAAAATCAGACAAGTTATTTTGATGGCTGGGATGGACCAAATTTAAGCGAAAACAATAAAACATGATTAAGCACCACACTATGATCTGTCATTAATCTGTGTTGGTTATCCAGTTTCTACCTACCCTATCCCTGTTTCAGATAGTCAGTGTAAGCAATAATGTACAAAATGTATCAGGACTGTGTTATAGCCTGTGCAGGCAAATATTATGGGAATATATTGGAACCTATGCAAGCCTGGCCAGACAGGCATTGCAAGTTCCCGTAAGCTAGAACCCACAGAAAGAACTTTAAATATAGTAAGCAAAGAGGATTTTTAATCAACTTATCTGCCTTATCTGTCTCCTGGCAAAAATGTTATCCAGCCATCCTGTCTTCAGAGACGGCTCCTACCTTTCTTTCCATCCTCAGAGTGCATCTCACTTGCTGAGATAAAGTTGGTTTTTTCCGAACATACCGGTCTCTGGCTCATTCCTCAAAACCAGCACCTCATCCCCTTGCTAAAGAGAAGGAAATAACTGTTGCAAATCTGGTTTTGTGTGGCATACATAGTACTGAGCAAAAGATACAAAAAAATTAGCCCAGAAGTCAAAGATACCATTAATTAAGAGACAATTCTGTTTGCTGGGGAGTGGTACCAAAAAGTGGATAATATTGAGGAGGAGAAGAAATACCTAGAGCTGTTCTGGCTGTGCGAAATTTCTAGCTCAGGGAACTTTGCTGGTTCCCAGGAAAATTTGACAGACTGGATCGTACATACCAAAGGCTGTAACAGCATCATTCAAATTACATGCAGCTACACCATTGAAGCATTTTTTATGTTACTACATCTCTTTCTGCAGATTTTTTTCCACTTCTTTTGTTCAAGTGTTAACTCTGCTTTCCTCCTGATATTACAATGGATTTAACCTTCCATAGCCAATTACAAGGGAAATTGGAAGTTTGTCTGCATTCAGTGTTTAAGTTCTGTACCAACTGGAAAGTAGGGACTAACATGAAGTTTTTATAAGTACCAAACTAAATATATATCAAAAAGTTACTAGTTTATGAAGTTATGAAGCCACACAGGAAGATATTGAAGAACTTGTACCCCAAATTTTTATTCTTTTTTTAAAAAGAAGTTGTCATCAATGAAGAGCAAGAATATGACTTCTTCCACATGCAAAGTAATTTGTTTTTAATTGCATTTCCACACACACACTGTGTCTGGTCTTTGCAGAGTTGACAACAAAGTTAATGAAAACAATAATGTGACCATTGCTAAAAAAAAAAATATTTAGACAGTTAATAAATCTTAAGCACAAGGCTTTTTTATTAAGCATGTCTCCCCTACCACTTCCAGTGCTTTTACTTGATTTTGTCAGAGCACTATTACCTGCAGTTTACCACTTCTTTTCTAAAACACCACACAGCGGCAAGCAGGAGTGTGTTGCAGCTTCTGAACAAAGCCATTGTTTGCTGCCTGTCTTCTGTATATCACAGAATATCAATACACTCCCAGGAAAGAAAAGCATATAGACAAAAAAACCAACCCCAAACTCCCAGTATTTCCACAGTTGGATTGGAAAGTCCTGCCACCAAGGAATTTTGATTTATAGTGGGGGTTTCACCTGGCAACTGAAAGAAGGTGTGTTTCCATACAATAAAAACGAGAGTAATCAGAGTTGGAAAAGACAGCTTGGCCCAGATCACAAGCAGTGTTCAGACTGCTTGGTATAACTCCCAAAAGCAAAGCGGTATATAGGTAGTATCAGAACATTCAAGTGCTTCTCCCACTTCTGAGACCACTCAGCTCCAGGCAGAGCAAGTTATGAATTAGAGAAGTACTATGTTTGCAGAGGAAGACCTGATTGAGAGGTGTAAGTGACCAAATAAAGCTCAGTTTTTCCCCTCTTCCATAGCCAGAGGTGGAAGAAGGGGCAATATGTGCTGTTTCTGTCCCCCAAAATAAAATTTGAAAGAATTTTGAGTCTCTAAAACACTGAGATAATGGTATAATTCCAGACACTGCCAGCTTGCACTCTCCCATAAATTTATTATTAAGCTTGCACAAGATAGGAGGACCCCTATGTTTAGTCTGTCTCACTTCTTCCGTCACAGAATCTGAACATCTCCTTACATTGCTAAGAAGGTTGGGCTTAATTTTTGGTACTATCCTAGACATAAGCTGGATGACATCTAGCTATTTTATTAGGTACAACCTGCTTCAAGCAAGGAAAGAGAATAGACATTTCACTGTTGTCACCTCCAAATGATGCTTTTTGTGCCTACCATTACTACAACCACTCTAACCAGCAAGCCACCTGCGTAGATTAAAGGTCATTTATTGAGATCAGAGTCTTTTGGTTTTTCCACCATTTCTGTACAGAGGAGACAGGTTTGGACCAGACAACATTACATTTATTGGTATGTTTCTTGCAGGCAGTTGTCTCGCTAGCATAGAGCACTGACACAGCACGTTGTCATCAGGTTCTCCCTTACCCCTGGGTGGATGAATACAGGGGTGGAACTGTCCTAAGCCTTTGCATCTGCCAGCTGCAGCAGTTCTGACAGCAGGCAGCAGATGGCAAATCCAACCCAATGTGACGGCAGGTACAGAAGGGGAAAGCATTGGACACAGTAATGACAGACTGATGTGTTCCCAAGCCGAGTTGCATTCAAGAAACAGTTGTACACCTGGGGAGGCCCACGGCACTAAATTCAACCCTGATCCCTGCATATGCTGTCAGCAGAGCGAAAGTGTAGGGAAATCTCAAACACACTCTCCCTCAATGCTGTCCCCCTTTTAGAGAGCACAGGCGTAAGTTGGAGTAAGAAGGATCGCTTTCCCCTTGAGCCACAGTCAAGTGATCGGAGCACGTACATCACCTTCATGTCACAACCCCTGTGATTCAGAGGCTCTTAACAGAGCTCTGAGAAGCATTCACAGAAAACTTCTGTTTCCTCCAAAGACTGACGGACTGCAATGGAGTTGCTGGTTTCTTCCGCTCAGGTAGATTTTGGCCTTTTGCGAAGTGCACCCAAGAAGCACATCACTGACCCGCAAGTAGAAGCAATGGAAAAGCCAGCATCCAGCCAACTTAGAGTGGGGGTTTGCCATAGTATTCCCCCAAACACTTTTAGTGTTTGCATACAGCAGATATTTCCTGCTAGGAAGACATACATTTTTCAGTTGAGGTTATTCCATGAACATGCTTGCCAACACAAAATGAAAGAGACAGTGAGGGTTTTAGTGCTTCTTCTTTGCCCACTCTCTATGGAATAATTCTTCATTAAGTTTAATCTCTCTTTCAAAGCAGTGTGTGTTGTCCGTCACCTTATTCAGCTAATGTATGCATGTTTGTAGAGAATGTAAAGTTCCTTTGACAGTACAGGTAAGGGAATACTTCAAGATTTTTAAAAAATGAGCACTTCTCATAACAATAATGATGTTAAATACAATTATACTGTATTTTTAAAAAATGAAAAATCTTGGAATCTTCATTAAGAGATTCACTAAATCTCAATTTGATCCATATCAGACATAGACGTATGTGACTACATGATTTATTCCAAGTTAAAAAAAAAACTCTCTTTCAAAGATTAATGGTTTCCTTTGGGTCTATCTAGCAATCCTCTTTAAAAACCTCAAAGAAAATTCCAGATTCAGAACAACTGTAGAGTAGTAGACAGGGGGATGTTGAAAAAACAAACCTATCTCAGCTTTCTACATCAAGACAAATAAACTTCCCTTATTCACAGTATCTCTTTACAATAGCTAGCTTACAATATGACCATGTAGAAAACCTCATAACCATTGAGGTTATGAGGCAGCACACTGTTCACTTCCAGTTTATATGTTTGATACTAAAACAGATTGTGTTAATATCCAACTATTTATAGTTTCACCAATCTTCTTAATCAATCGTTTTCAAGTCCAATTAGAAATTATAGAGGGTGATTTTCTGGGTTTTTAGGGTGTTTGTTGAGTTTGGTGGGGGGGGTTTTGCGGTATTTTTTGTCTTATTTTTAATGGAGCAGTATTAAATAATCTTACTCCCCTGGTACAAATCATCATCAACATAGTGCATCTTCTCACTATGGTGCTCTTGTCTAAGTGTTAATCAGCAAATACACAAAACATCTAAACACAGTGTTTGATCATTTTGATTCACTAAAAAAAAAAAAGGGTATTTGTAGTAATATTCATGCCAAGTAACTCATTTTTGCAAAGATATTGGTCAAGTATGCAGTCACTCTACCTACATTAACTCTTAGAATATAGCTAAAGAAATAAGGCACATTTTGCTACATTTTTTTTCATATGGTGATATGTGATCTGCTACAAAGTATTGTTTTCCTTGTTGTATGTACTCCTAAGGAGGGACGCTGCTGGATGCTGTACAAGACAAACCAGTGCACAACCTTCCACACCGGCTTTACCAAACTGTTTAAAAAGATGAAATGCAGTGGTAGGCCCAAAACCAGAGTTCAAATCTCTCACTTTTCCCCCCCAGTTTTGAATGCAGCTATTAGCAGCAACTCTCAAAAGGAAGAGAGAGTCAGGCTTGAAGCACCAGGAATTGTGATTAGACCAATTGTGAGAGTAGCCTGTTTATCTCAAATTACATTTTCGTCTATTTACAGCAGCTCCAACATCATTTCCAATACCAAATTTAAAACATTGTCCTTTGCCAATCGCACCAATGTATCTCTAAACAGAACCACTACTTTCTGCACCAGTATAAAAAGAGATAGTCACTCCTTATTTAATTTAACATCTCTTGCCTTTTTTTTTGTTTCCTCCTGATCACTCTCTGTGAATCGTATCAGTCAAGCTAAATCACAGTATGTAAACTGCTCTAGAGCCATACACAACACTCCCTTGGGTTTCTGTGGCTCTGACCTTTACCAGACATCATAATTTTAATTTATACACCTGATCAAACACTCACCTTATCCCCATGAAACCTCACTGGTAAGGGATTACTGTCTCTGGACAGGCTCAAGACTAGCAGCAAATTAGAACAGATGCTGTGCAGCCGGCACACTTTCAGAATAAGGGTGCATCAGATTTCTGTTGTCTGCTGCTCACTGTTACCATTATGGAAACGTCCAGCAGCCATAAAATAGAAATGCAAAGAATTCCATTGCATTTCAAGTGTAAAAGTATGGGCGGGACGACGCACACACACACACAGACAACGGACACCAAAACAATATAAAACCACAGTCTCTTGATTGGGCGACAATATTAGATGCTGGAAACGCCTTTGAAGTAATAGGCACTCAAATTCCTACAATGACATTCCACAGAAATTTTCCACACGTATCTGGAGAATGAAGACTTGATCTGCAGTTGAGACTGCAAGAGCTTTCTGTCACAGAAGGAAGTGTTGCCAGCTCAACAAAATTGTCGGCTGAATCACTCCACTCCTAAATCCTGACATAGCGTATAGACTTGAACAACGTGACCACAGATATGTTTTGACATGAACCATCAAACTAACCTAGAGGTAGGGGAATGTAAACAAGAGAGTATTTCCCTTCACTAAAAAAAAAATTATTGGGTTTTTTTCCCAACTTTTTTTCCTAATAATGTTATTTTTTAAAGTCATATTGTTTTGGTCATGATTCTGTTGTGTTTTCTAAAATCAAAAGCATTACATCACTGCAAAGCAAGCATCAGAAAAAAAGAGATATCAAATCAACATGAATCAAAAAGATAAATCTCCTGATTGACCAGTTAATCAGAGGGGGAAAAAAGTAGAAGTCCTAAGAGTTTCAGGAAGGTCCCATAGCCAATGACTGCCTTCAAAACACCAGGAATATTTCATATGAAATTTCTAAGACATTTCTAAGACATTTTCTAAGACATTTTCTATTTGTTTTAAATAATAAAGTATTCCAAAAGTCAATTATAAATAGGATTGCTACCCGAGATTAGACCAAGTCTTTTCACATAACTATAACATTCCAAACAAAACTTCTAATGTAGAGTTCTGTACAGTATTTCATTGAATGCAAGTTATCAGATGTGTATAGCCAGGGCAAAAAACAGAATATAAAAAATTTTTTGTGCAAAGTGTGTCTTTGAATCAATACTTAAATACTTGTTTAAAATACTTGTACATATGATAGGCTCTTTGAAGATCGATACAGGCAATCCCTAGATGAAAAATAGTCATTGTAGACATACTGGCAATATATTTGCAGTGAAAGCATGCGTAGAATTTCAAACCCTACGGCAAATAGTTTCCCTCTAGAGCATTCAACCATCTCTAAAATATTAGCAGGGGAAAAGTAAAGATGACAAATATAGAGATGCTATTTAAAAAAAAAAAACAACTTTTATAAAGATAGGAAAAATAACCTAAATTTGTTTTTTACTCTGTCATGTAAGAAACCTACAAGTCTGAAACAGCTCAGATCTATTTAGAGTATGTTGCTTTACGAGTGTAACTTACATGAGAAATCTTAGGTAGATTCAGAAGACTTGTGTCAGAGATTAATTTGGCATTCAGGTTTTGAAATTCAGTATGCTTAGTAGCTGGGTTCACTTTGTGATTCCCACAGCTGTAACAGAGTTTTCATTTACATTTTTATGGCATTTTGGTGCAGTTCAATTTCTATGCAGTGAAACATCCAGAAGTGACTCTGAAGAAAGCATAGAAATTTAAATGGCACAAGCTTTTTCTGAAAATAAAGGATATTGACAGAAAAAAAAAAAATGGGCTCATGTATAACACACTCCTTCACATGGAGTATAAGTAAAATATGCTTTTCACATCAGAAAACAGATTTGTGCATGCTAGACATGCTCCAAAGGTATTGTATGTGTGGAGACAGCTAACTGAAAAACCTGTGCTGGTCTCAACAAGGGCACAACAAACACTGCCAGGCTCTCTAAAATTCATCAGTATACAAAGGGACAGTAATTGTGATATTTAAACAATGAATATTCTCCTGCTTTCTGAGGTCACACCTACCCAATGGTGCCACTAATCACCTGCAGTACCTATCTGATACAGTGTAGTTGTGTCACAGGAGATCTAGAAGATCATTCTGATAGCAATTATTAGTTTATATCTGCTACACTCAGTGGTTTTTTTTTCCCCAAGCAGGATTTTTTCCATATGAGGAAAGGAGTTTTTTTCTGAAATACAAGAAACCGGGAATTTGGCAAAATCTGAGTTGATGGCAGAAAGAGTATGCCAGGATGTACAGAGAATTCCTTGTATACTGTCTCAGCTTTTATCTTCATAGTCCTATTGGTGATGCACAAAGCCCTCTCTTAAAAATATTCTTTTAGAAGCACAGCAAGTCTCTTTTCTGCTGTGGTAGCCACCAGGTTCTCAATAACTGGGAAAGGAGACATGAAGGTAAGAGGGTAACACTCATCTTCTAGAGGGATGCACTGATATTCCCAAATTCCATTAGTTCCCCTCATATTGCACATCCCACCCATGAGAAAAAAATGGGAATTGAGTCTTTACACGTAAACAGTGTTTAGCTCTAAAGGGAAATCACCCAATGTAACTATTCAGGCGTCTCAGCTAATCATCTAAATTCTTACTCAGACTGACAGAAATTCAGAACATACACTCACACACATACATACATATATATATTCATACAAACACAACAATCTGAGTTGCCAAAATCTCTAGTCAAACTCATTCCTAGATTTAGTTACTTAACCCTGATATCCTGAAATATGCCAGTTTATCTCCCTCTGTTACAGAAGGACACAAGCACTCAACATATAGGTGCAGAAATCCAGAACCTCCTACTTACACAGGCAGGAAGTCATGGGACGATTTTCCCAGCTACGGCAACAAAGTTACAAGGATTACCACAAACATATTGAAAAGTCAATTTTAACATAAGCAGTATAATAGGCATACTTTAAAGTTACCCTGTTTTAGCACTTGTGACATGTTTGGTCTTGCTCTTTAAATCTCATTTCTTCTGTTAGTGATGCAACTTTGTAATCTTGTTGAAATAAAATGCATGTATTAGCATTTATGTGCCTAAGTGCCTGAACAGCAGCAGAATTTCATAGTCAGAAAAGTAATGCTAGCACTTACACCCTCAAAAAATCATAGCTATGTTCATAGAAAAATTGTACTATTTATAGCTACAAGTGTTGTAGATGAAGTTCCCCCAATTAGTCAGAAACAAAAGCCATTAAAGAAAGAGAGCATTTCACAAAGTAACGCCACTCATTACAACTCCAATCCAAAAACACATGCAAGAGCACCACACATGCTTACATTCCTTGAAAATCCTACATAAATTTGAAACATCGCAAGAGAAATATCAGTGCAGAATTCATTTTGCAACACTTGCAGGCTCCCCAGAGGGTGTGCACACACACACAGTCCTGCATTACAGGTCCTAGCCAAGCACAACAACTACTCACCCCATGTCACCCACCAAGCCAGCCCCTCCAGGTATGAAACCCTGCCTTCTGGGGATGCTCAGCTCATATGGGCTGAAGTCCTTCATCTTCCCAGGTGTCCTTAGGAAAACACCTACCCAGGTGATGCAAATCACCATCCCTTCAACCAAGGTGAGCAATACTGCCTGCCATCACAGGCTGGTTTCTACAACTCCAAGTTTCTAAATTTTGATTTGTAAATATAGGTATTCATGTAAGATTACAAAATTTCAGCTGCTCCTGATTCAAACTGAGCCAAAGGTACACTTTCTTATACCATTCTCCTGAGCCATTCACCCTCTGTGATTTTGAAAACTCATCAGTAGACTGACGTAAATAATTTTTCCTGAAACTTGATGTTCCCAAAAGGCTTATAATACTAATGAGAAGCTGTTAATATTTAATTTTGCTTGTAAAGCACAGGTGAGCAGGTGCACTTTAAAGCTTAAAATGAAATATTAGAGGCAAGGTTTATCAGACCTCAAAGATTTAAAAGATTTCAGCTCTACATTAGTGGGTATCTTTGTCACTCTCCCTAAAGAGCTGGTAACATTTAGCCAGGCTCTAGGAGTAACCTTTAAGATGCTGCTTACAAAGGCACCACGAGAGATACTTGAAGATACACAGGCTGCAAACTTTTCTTTGCTCATGGGGGGAGGAAGGAGAGAGAGAAGGAGATAAAAGCATGCAAAAAGTACTGTTTATTTGTAGTGTATTACACGTAAAAGGTTAGTTAATCTAAACCAAGACATACTGTAGCTAAACCTTTTAATTATGTCTCTTAGGTATGTCTCTCCAGGCTCTCAGAATACAATATTAAAAACAAAGAAAAAGCACCACCTTTAGAAACAAGAATAGTCATTTACCGAAGGTAGAGACACAAGATAAAGATTTTTCCCAAAGAATTTTCAGACCAGCAAGAAACATGGGAGGTTATAGAGAAGAAACATCTGTATCTGCAAATCAGATATAGGCAGGGAGGAAAGATCCATCAATCAACTTTCATACAGTGTGTAAGTCTATTTGTTGCTGCATTTTAGTGGTTGAACCACTACTATCTACTCCAGCCATTTTACGAAAAGTCCCATGAAAAAAATCTGCCCCAACAAATCTAGTTTTAAAGACTAACTCAGACAATTCCTATCCCCTGTTGCATAATAGCATCACAACCACCACCAGCCTTATTATATAATACAGCTCTTATTTATAACACAGCTCCTCATCAGCAACCAAAACTTCTCATGTGGGAAAGCATACTCTTTCTAGGTGAAAGTTCCTTTTGTAAAAAAAGACATACATAGTGATTTGACTTGTATGACCTAGAGCGATTGGCTGGCCACACTAGCTGCTGCCATAGCCAGAATGGGAAGAGAGCTGCCACACACAGCGCCCGTGGTTTTGCTGCTGAGTAGGTCAGTTTGTCTGATATTCCCCAGTGACTGCGGCAAGACATCCAGCATATATGTCTCCTGGCAGCAAGACTCTGGCATGCTTCTCCACTACACAGAGACAGCCTTCGTACATTGTGAGAATCCAAACCCACCCCACTGTGTGGGAGTTGGTTTTATATCAAGTTCAATCATGTGTGCTCTTTTCTGTAAAGAATAATTTCTTAACTTGCTTTCTTATGAAGGATATAATCTTAATCCCCTAATTTTTTCCTTAAAATACATAATCATTCATAGTCCATCCTTGTTATGATACAGACAGCGTAGGTCTCTGAATCCCTTCATTTTCCTGTGGCCTGTTTCCTGGATGCCGTCTCAGTAGCTATTGTAAAATTCACACTCCAAGTACCAATAAGCTACCTTGAGTTACATCAGTCACCACATCACCAAGACACAGCAAAGGACAAGTCCGTAGCATGGAAAGCAGCAGTTCGGAAGGCTAGCCACAGAGCTGCAAGCAAAGAATTAGTATACTCTACTGCCAGCTCTAACGCCATTTCTCTTTCTGTGACCAACACACTATTTCTACCCTTGGTCTTCTGGAAATCCTACCCTGAGTCAGGTGACGATGTGAAAATTGGTTGACCAGAGTGTGGCAGGTATTCAGTCTCCTACCACGAACCTTGTGAAGTGGCCCTGAGCAGTGGCAATCACTTTGTGTACCTCTTGCACAGGGATCTGTCAAGGTGTTACCTTATACTCATGCACGGATTGCTCAGCAATAATGTCTAATCAGTTTGCAAGTCACATTTAAAAAAAAAAAAAACAGAAAAAAAATAAGAAAACCAAGGAAGTCCCATGCTTTCAGCATCCACAGGGGATAGGAATTGTCTGAGTGCAGAAAAGAAAGCTGACAACACCATTTAGGAAATCAAGAGTTCTGGACATGTTTCTCAACCTGCTTTTAAGCATCTTTAATGTCCAAGAAAGTCAATATAGGGTAGCCAGACAGAAAACAAAAAAAGGCAAGCTAAACCACGGAGTGTATAACAGAAAAGAAGTGGTCAAAAAAACAGCAGGGAAGAAAACAAAAGACGTTTTCATCAAGGAACACTGCACGCTGAGGGAAACAACAAGACAGAAGCCAGGGACAGCATACAGTGAGAGGACACAGAACAGGGTAAGAGAGGAAGCAATGCACATTTATGTGGAAAGCTTTACGAAAACAAAGGTTGCCATAACTGGAGAGCCAATTGAAACCCTCCATGTCAATACAACAGAGCTTAAACATGCTGGCTTTGAACAGTACCCAACACACAAAATATAATGTACTGAAAGCATTCACAGCCCAGGGAGGTCAATGGGTCTTATCCTGAACTGAGAAGAGCCACCGAGTTAGACGTGCTCCAAACAGAAACAGGAGACGAATAGTAAGTAGATATATTATGATAAGAAATGTGTGATGCAGATCAGTTACTTAGCAGCAATGCACAGAAACACACACCTTTTTTGTTTAAGGTAGGCAAAGGGAACATCCTGTTCCATTCTATAAGGTATTGCATACCATCAGTATGGGATTCAGCATACAAGACAGCACTACAGCAGGTAGTGAAAACCAAACATACCAAGTCCTATGTCCTAATCTACTTGATCTAATGTACTAAATAGGCAGGCATTCCTATTACTACCCATTTAATGCTTTATACAATGAAATCATAAAATGGTTTGGATTGGAAGGGGCCTTAAAGCTCACCTAGTTCCAGCCCCCCTGCCATGGG
>Ga0181612_156981_pt1 | contig 13187 bp, 22 predicted proteins | sample HoacroProtozoa21_FD_119630 | JGI IMG/M metagenome (GOLD analysis project Ga0181612, IMG submission 119630) | Hoatzin crop microbial communities from Cojedes, Venezuel. Combined Assembly of Gp0051906, Gp0051904, Gp0051908
AGCTCAGAGCTAGAAATAAGGCGGGGGTCCCCGGTGCCCAGCCAGGCGTGGGGCTGCGGGGAGGCAGCACGGACCCTTTTGGAACTGTGATGCCAGGAGCCCGTCAGAGCCAGGGCACAGGGGACAGGGGACAACACACCCCAGGAAGGAGAGGACGCAGTCCCGCAGCGACACAATCCCCATCTTCTGCCCGCCCCGCTGCGGGTGCACCCCGCTTTGCGGACCCCGAGTGCCCCGGAGCGGGTGGGTGAGGCAGGTGGGGACCATGGGTCGGGTCTCGCCGGCAGCGTGCCGACACCTGGGCTGGGGAACGATGCCCACGGCAGCCTCAGAGCAGGAGGGAATGGCCACCGAGCCCTTCGTGACGGGTCACTGGGCAACGCTGCGGCCATCGCCCATGCCAGGAAGGACCTCCCTGCTCCTCCTGGCAGCCCTCCGGCAAACCGGGAAACAAAAGCACTCTCTGTTCTTTCACGAGGGACGAAAGCAACCGGGAAAATCCCGAATTGCAGCCCTGGTGCAACAGCTCCTGCAACCCCTCTGCTCTGGCCCTTCCCGGAACTTGCGGGCGCTTCCCTTCTGTCGCAAGACAGAGGCCGTTTGCCCCGGGGTGCCTTCACCCCTCGAAACCGCCACCTTGCCCAAGCCGACACCGGCAGCGTCACCGTGCCGCTCGGCACGCCGCGGTGCGGGGTGGGTGGAGCGGGGAGAGCTATAAAGCCGCCGGCCCCGGCGCCGCTCTCCGTCCCGCTGGCGAAGCCGGAGGAGGCTGCGGCGAGATGAGGACCGTGGGGCTGAGCCTGGGGCTGGCCCTGCTCTGCTGGCTGCGCGTCGATGCTGGGGGCCCCGGGGCTGTGGGGCTGGACAAGAGCAAGGTGATCCGCAGCATCCCGGGAAGGGAGGGTGGGAGCGTGGCCTTGGGTCACCACGGTGGGGACCGGGGAGGTGTTTGGGTACCGGGGACACCACAGCCACCGCTAGCTCTGCTGTCACAGCCGGGGGACGGCACTGACCCCGCTCCAGCGCAGGTGCCACAGCGGGGGTTGCAGTGTCTGGAGGGGACGTGTGAGTCCCACGGCATGAGGGTGTCCTGGCTCAGTTCCGGAGCTGGAGATAGCCCCTGCCTGCTCCTCCGAGCTGGGGACAGCCCCTGCCTGCTCCTGCCTGCTCCTCGGGACTCACAGCCCACCCTCGCTGCCAGATTGAAGGGAGATGGTACATCGTCGCCCTGGCCTCTGACTCCGAGGGATACCGCCGGGAGCAGCCCCAGCTGAAGATGGCGATGGCCACCATCAAGGTCCTGGACAAGGGCAACCTGAAGGTCTCCTTTGCCATTCCCAGGTAAGTGCCAAGTGCTTTTCTCCATGAGCTTCACTGACCGACGCCCTCCCTGGACCTTCACTGGTGGGTGTCTACCTGGGAGCCTCCACCCAGCACCCACCAAAGACCTGGGCAGGGGGTGAGGCAGGGCCACCAGCCCTATGGTTTAAACCAGGGGCTCGGGAGAGCTCCATCATGGGGACCCCTTCTTCAGGGCAGGCCAGGTGGGCTCAGGGCAGCACCAGCCAGGAGTGGTCCCACCACAGAGACTGAGGCACCCCCCTGCTCCCAGCAAGGACGCAGCAGGGTGATGAGGGACCCTACAATTCAAGCTTTCCCAGCAGGACCAGCCTCATCCCAGAAGCTCAGAGCATGACCAAGGGAACGGCTGTGTGACTCCCACAGGAGAACCCGTGGGTGCCAGCGCCGTGCGCTGCCAACCCCAGCACCCATTGCCCCAAGGGTGGCATCTGTCCCCCTCCTGCCCTGGCCACACCATCCCATCCCTGACCAGTCTGGGGCAGCGACCCCAAAGCCAGTGTCCCCAGGGGAGGGGACGGGCGGTCACTTCACCCCAGCCAGAGCATCCTTCGCTGTTTTGCAGCCCAAAGGGATGCAGGAAATCGCAGTGGATCTACAGGCAAACAGGCGTTCCCGGAGAATACTACTGCCGCGGTGAGTGACTCCTCTGCAGCCCAGGGCTCGTCCCCGTCCCTCTGCGCTGCTGCAATCTGCACTGCTGCCCCAGGCTCTCAGAGGAGCCTTAGCAAGGGGAGAAACCAGGAGGGCGAGACACGGAAGAAGGACCGGCTGGGTGGCCTGGCCCTCGCACCCTGATTCACGCTCTCGCAGCCCTTTTGCAGCGCGGGAGCTCTCAGGAGGTCATTAATTTTTTGCTTTCCTCCACGTCCTTTGGCAGAGAGGCAGAACACAAGGGTGCAGCTGGTGGATACCGATGGCGAGACGTACATGGTCATCTTCGCCTCCAAACTGGTGGACGGGAAGACCTTGCACATGCTGAGGCTCTACAGTGCGTCGCCAGCGGCGGTCGGAGCGGGCAAACAGCTCAGAGGCGTCGGGGTGCTTCGCGGTGTGCCGCGGGACTCAGGGGGCCCGCGGGAGAGACCCCCTCCTCACCGCTGCCCTCCCGCAGGGATCTTGTGCCCCGGGCGGGGGGCAGGAGCGGGGCCGGGGCTGCTGCGTGTGCCCTGCACGGCAGGGGAAGGGGCATTGATTTGGGGCTGGCAGGGGAGGCTGGGGCTCCGGCCGGGGGTCCGTGGCCTCGGGTAAGTTGCTTGGTGAAATAGGGGGAAAAGTGGGGGTCCTGCTGCGAGGGGGACAGGAATGGGGGGGATGGGAACCAAGAGAGGAAGCACTGTGCTGGTGCACTCTGCTTCATCTTGTCCCCTGAGAGGGGGGTCTCCTGTGCCTGGCCACCACCGCTCTCCAGGATCTCCACCACCACCTCCAGCCTTCTCCCAGGGACCATCAGCCATCCTGCCCTCGGTGCAGGGACAGGCCACAGCCTAACTCCTGTCTTTGCCTTCAGGCAGAACCCGGGAGGTGAGCCCCAGAATCACAGCGCGGTTCAGGAAACTGGCGAGGGAGAAGAACTTCACCGATGAGATGGTCAGCATCCTGCCCAGACAGGGTGAGCGCTGCCCAGCACCACGTCGGGCTGGCTTGGTCAACACGGGGGGCCAGGACGTGCCGGCAGGGACCAGCTTGGCCCATCGCTGCCACCACTTTGTGGTCTGAGCTGGCAGAAGGCACTCTGGCTTGGCATGTGGTGGCTTTTGCCTTGCTCAAGTTCATTCTTGGGTTGTCTGTTTTGGGTGCTAAATGGGACTAGCCAGGCCACTACCCCAGACTCAGCCTTTCTCTTTATTTTCACAGACAAATGCACCCTGGACAAAGCGTAGGTGAGTGGCTGCAGTGCAACGTGGTGTTTGCAATGGCCTCCGCTGGAAATTGCCCCCTCTTGGTCCACCAGCAAGGGCCACCATGAACTGCTTGAATTACTCTGGGGGCTGAGTTGTTTGACACCGTGCTGGAGCTCACACCCAGGTAGGACGGTTCCCGTTGGAGCTGCTCTGCAGCGGGGACCCCCAGGGCACAGCTACCCAGCAGTGAGCAAGGGCACTTGAACTGAAACTGCTGGCTCAGTGGAGAAACGGCTGCAGAGCTCATCCAGCAGCAAGGACCTGGACGCTGGCTCTTGTCGAAGGGACCTTGGGGTTATGGACCAGCAAAACTGGGTAGAGGTTGGGTTGGTGTCTCACCACTCAAAATGTGGTTGTTTCTGGCCCACCCTGGCACGTGAGTTCCCACCCAGTACACATTCAGTTGTAGGGGTTAGCTAGAAATCCATCGCTGGTGATGTCTCACCCTACAGAGCTGGGGAGAACTGGAAGAGAAAGCACTGGTCGTGGTGGAGAGCCCTGCTGGGCCCTCTCCGTTGGCCTCCTCACCTCAAATACTCATCCCACCTCTCCTGGCTGTTTTCTAGGAGGTGCGGGCTGGCTGATGGATGCTCCTGCCAAGCGATGCAAGACCCATGCTCTGAAGCTCCAGGCTTGCTGCTCCACCATCCCTCTCCCGAGCTTGGCTGCCAAGACTCTGACATGCCTCCTGCTGCTCCAGGGCACAGTCCCTCCTTGTTGCCAAATAAACAGAAGCTTATCCCAGAGCTTGGTGTAGCTGTCTGGGGAGAACCTGGGGCGCTTGGACGTGTGGTCCCTTCTGTTGTCATCCCAGGGTCTGTGGATGGTGAACAACCAGGGGCGATGCTGGCCTGAGCTCACCTGAGCAAGGGCATTTTTGGAGCCCACCAGGATCTTCCCTCCTGGGTGACTCCCACAGGGCAGGACCATGGCTAGGCAGAGGTGAAGCACAGGGTGCAGTGAGGCTGGAAATCCTGTGGGCACGAGGGGCTGGGTGGAGAAAGGTCGTGGGATTTGGCTCACAGAAATTGAGTTTGGAGTTTGGAGGGCTGCGACCACTGCCACCATCCTACTCATCTTCCCTCTGTTCGCCCCACTGTGATTGCAGCCCTCCTCTCCCCTGGACCCCGTCTCGTCCACCAGCTCAGGGCAAGACCTCACAGCCCTATGGTACTGCAGGGCTGGTGGAAGGTGGAAGGTGGAAGGAGGTGTCTGAATCCTCCAGATCCAAACCCAGAGAGCTGGTGTGGGGCATCGTGTGGTCTCTGCCCCTGGGCACCGCACAGAGAAAGCCCCCGCTGGGGTCAGATTGTCTGGTGGTGGTGGACATCTGCCTCCAAGACTGTCTTCCTTTGAATTTATATTTCTGAAATCCCACTCCTTCCTTCCCTTCTTGCTCTGTTCAGCTCCTCAAATCCACCCGGGAGAAACCACAGCTCACCCAGGGTAACCCGTGTCCCCACCTCACACATGCTCATCTCCAGGGCTTGGCCAGTGCTCACAGGCACTGAGATCTGGCAGGGTATACAGCAGCTTGTGCCTCTCCTGGAGAAGGAAGTTCCTCCAAAATCCCCTCTGCTGGTCTTTCTACCCTGCCCATCTCTGGCCAGTCACCCGAGAGCTCATTTCAGCCCAGGATCTGCCTCGCTTCTGCGTGATGGTAGCAGGTACGCCTGGAAGGTGCTGCCCCAGCAGCTGAGCACCTTGGGATGTTCCCAGGTGCTTCTTCTTCCTCCCAGGGACCGGGAAAACACATCTGGGAAACCACCCCTCGCAATCACGAGAGCTGGACACGCTCCGGTGGTGGCAGGGCAAGGGACCGCGCTGGGGCTTCCCAACCCAGTGACATCTCCGCCCTCTTTGGAAGAAGCCCAGCCTTTCCAGCAGGAATCCTTCCCGGCAGCTGGGACTGGAACAGTTCCACATTTGCCGTGCTCCCAAGAGCGCCGAGCCCACACGCAGCTTTGCCTCAGGTCTGGCTTTCGGCGCTCGTCTCGATGCCGATGGAAACACACTGCTGCCAGCAGTGCCCTTCACCAAGGGCTTTGTGGGGCGCGGAGTCCTGGTGTCTCCACGCCGCGCTCCAGCCAAATACTTCGCTCCTGCCGGGCGGAGGCATCGCCCTGCCAGACAGCGCTGAGATCCTCTGCCGCTGGCATTTTCCACTCCTCCTTTTGTCCGTTTGTTTTCTCCTCGTGCGCCGGAGCAGGACGCACACAGGCTGCAATTTCAGCTCTTTTCTGGGGGTGAGTCCCCCTCTGCTCTGAGCAGAGCAGAGCAGGCTGGGGGTCCCCACCGCAGCCCTCCATCATCCTGCAGCCCTCCCATCAAGCCCGTCCCTTTACCTGCTGCTCATCCAACGCTTGTCAGACCGCGCAGCCCCTCTCCCAGCACCCTCCCTTCAGCAACAGGCAGGTACAGGGGCAAGGAGAAGCATGCAGGGATGGGGTGAAAGGAGGGTTGTACCTGTCCCCCTTTAACCCCCAGCAAACCTGGCCAAACGTCATTGTGTATTTAATGACAGGGGACTTCTCATTCCTGAACGTCTCTAAGGGCTTCCTGGGGTGAGGCACCTTCTCAGCACTGGTGGCTTCCCGCAGCGAGGAGCTTCACCACCCGTCTCTGCACTCCCATTCGCTTGTCGCAGGGGTTTCACTTGCAGCTCCTTGGCCGGGCGCTGTGGGAGCGCGCTAGTGGGACAGGCTGGTAGGGACCGGGTCAGTGCAGCCAGGCACCAGGGCCCATCAGCTGCTGGAGACAGCGGAGGGGTGCTGTGGCAAGGGAGGTGCTGGACCAGCCTTTGATGTATGAGGAGCCGCGGTGATTGCTGGTGATGGGAGACTCTCTTTGTTCTTCATCCTTTTCGTGCTGTCCAGGAGCTTAAATCTTTAGTAAGTCTCGTTGCTCTCCCAGCTGTGCCTCTCATCCTTCTCTCTTCCTCCCCTGCTTAGGCCCTGCCCCTGCTGGGGCTGGGTGACCAGACCTGGACCTCCACCCATCCAAGGAGGTGTGGGTACAGCTTAGATTTACAGGGTGCTTTGTCCATTCCCCAGTCTTCTCATAACTTCTCCTCAGGCTGCATCTGCCACCTTTGGCACCTGCTGTGCGTGGATGAGACATTTCACAAGATGTCTGTTGGCACAGTGAGCTCCCTGGGTGATCTTCCTCCCTTTTTTGTCTCTCTCAGACACTCATTTATCCACGTGAGGATCTTCCTCCCTAGCCTACGGCAGCTTGCCCTCTGCAAGCTTTGACAAAGACCCTTCCCAGCTGACCAGGCGATGTCCAACACCCACATAGTGTTAACCCCTCCAGAAACTGCATTTCTCAGGTGCGATTTTCCTGTGCAAAAGTTGGATTCAGTCTCCGCTGTGACCTAATATGCCCATACATCAACCAGGTCTGCCCTTTATTGCAGCTTTTATGAGTATCTGCCCGCTCTGCATCGTAGATCTACCTGTCTGTCGTCTTTTTACCCCCGACAACCTCTTTAAATACAGCATATTTCCTTCTTCTAGTCTTCTGGTGAAAACTAGAGGTAGCAAAGGTGAGTCTAAGCAGCAGATGACATACTACAGTGAGAAGTATGAGTTTCATACCTGACTGATGTTGACTGGAAATGTTATCTGCTCTGCCTTGCTCTTCACTTTCCCTTCTGCATTGGTAGGACAGATCTTTTCAAGTGTTCGCAAGAGAGGCCGTCTAGCGTGGGGATCCACCAAAGCTCCTCCTCTGCCAAGGTGGATGCAGAGTTTCTTCACTTTTCTATCAGCTTATTTTCATTGAATACTCACTGTGAATTTGACTGGCTACCTGTCAAACATTCTCTAGTGTTCAATTCCCGCTCATGGCGCCTTTGAAGAAAGGAACATAAGTGCAAATGTCCTTCCTCAGAGTAGAGGAGCAAGGGGCCAACTTCTGGTGCCTTCATCGTCTGTCTTACATTGCTGCCAGTTAACTTACCAGGAGGCATTTTAATTTCTTCATGCAGATACAGCTTCAGCAAGTTTAAGAACATTTATCTTGTTTCTGATCAGCTGCCTTAAATCGATTTAATCACGCTGGCTTTCATTTATGCTTTCCCTTTGCGACACTGTTTAGGTTTGTATTTGCTAATATCAGCTTAAGTGCTCAGGGTGAAGCTAAGCTGGTCCTTCCAGGCAATCTCTGTGCCATATGTGGTATTTAATCCTCTAGACTTTCCATTTTTTCCCCTTTCTAAAACAAAAAGCAACTGTATCGGACCATCTCTTGTTCTAAGCATAGCACTGGCTGTCAGGAGAATGGCGTTTTGGTGTCAGCCCGTGAGCCAGGTCCCTCTTGCTGCTCAGGATTTGTGGGCTCTTGGCCATCCCAAACACCTGAGCCCACGGGTGCCCATCCAGCCACGTGTTAGAGCCTCCTGGATGTCCCTTGGCGTGTGATGTCTCACAGACCAGCATCACCGGCTGGCGGTGTGGTCACCACAGCAGGAGTCACTCCAACGACATGCGTCCATCAGGTCCCATCTGTCTGCCTTGTACGGAGCAGAGCGAGGCCATGGGGTTCCCCGAGTGCCGCTGGATGTGGGACCTGGCGGGTGCCAGCCCAGCTGAGCCCTTCCCCACCCTCCAGCCTTGGGGACAGCCCCTCACCGGGATCCGGGCGATGGTTGTCAGCTCTTGACATAAACAACATGAACCCCCGCGGGCCAGGAGTGAGTCACCTCTAAATTGCCAATTACTGCTTGCAGATACCTCTGTGCTGGTCTGAGCCCCGCAGAGGAACAAACATTGGTTCTGCTCCCTGGTTTGTGCAGGGCCAAGTATAGCTCCTGTCCCCAAGCATTGCGGTGGCACAAGCCCCCTGGAGCCTTATCAGAAGTTAAGTACACAGAAGTTCCAAAACTTTTAATGACATCAACTGAGACCCAGTAAGAGTGAAGCAAAAATCTCAGTGCTGCTGGCGCATCATGGTGCCCTTTCGGGCCACAGCTTCACGAGGCACCAGCACCCGAAACACAACCAGCTTTGAATGTTCCTGGTTCCTCCAGGTGTTCAAAGCTATTGAAAGCGTGTAGATATTTCCAACCTGGATCATCTCAGGATGTGGCTTTATACCCTGGCTCCATGACTGGCTGGCCCAACACAGCTTATGGGAAGTGTTTGGTGGCCAGACGGTGGGAAGCAATGTGGCTGGGGACTTCCCAAGCTGCCAGGGTCAGCATCTCCCAAGATGCGTGAAGATGCATCAGTCCCAGTAATGCCCAATATCAGTGACAACGTGCAAGCTTTGGGGACAAGAAAGCTTTGGGGACAGGTTGCTATGCTGGAGCTGCCGTTCAGAGAAGCCCCAAAATGGCGTAGCATAAACCTCCTGATGTCCAGCCAAGGCAAATGCCATGTCCTGCTGCTGGGCTGGGCTAACCCTCTGCAACTGGGCAGACTGGGCCTGCAGGAGATGGCAGGACTGCAGGAACAGCCCTGCGTGTCCAGTGGGCAACAAGCTGACCATCGGTCAGCAGAGTGCCTGCACAGGCAGCAACAGGCATCCCGTTCTGGGTTAGCGAAGGGCAGCCATCAGCTCGAGGCAGCATTAGTCAGACCACGCTGGGAGAGCTAGGTCCAGTTTAGGGCTCCCCAGTACGAGAAAAGTCCTCACAAATCACAGAGAGCCCAGTGGAGGACAGAGAGCTGGTCAGGGCCTGGAGCACAGCACGTACGAGGAGAGACTGAGAGACGTGGGCTGGTCCAGCCTTTGGAAGAGAAGGTGAAGAAGATATCTGGCTGCTGTCTCCAGCTGTCTCGGGAGGATCTGGAGAAGATGCAGCTGGACTCCTCCCGGAGAGCTCACTGGTAGGATGAAGGGCGATGGGCATGAGCTGCAACATGGCAAATTCCAATAGGACAAAAGGAGAAAGGTCTTCATCATGAAGGTGGTCCTGCAAGACAGCATGTCCAGAAATGTGGTTGAGTACCTCCCCACCCTTGGAGGTATCCAAACTGAGGGGGACAAGTCCCTGAGTAACCTGATCTAGCTTTAAAGCTGGCCCTGCTCTGAGCAGGGGCAGGATCAGAGACCCCTGAGGTGCCTTCCAGCCAAGTCCTCCTGTGACTCCCCGGGCCATGGAGATACGCAAACAGGACTGATAACAAAGAGCCCAGCTGAACACGGCCAGCTGAGCACCAAACACTCACAGAAATTATTTATTCACTATTGACCACCTGTAAATTAATTCTAATTGTGGCCAATACCAGAGAAGATGTCCACTCCTGACATGCTTGCTCTCAGTGTGCTCTCAACCCCCTTCCTCTGCCCCTGCAGCCATCCGCTGCGCTACCGGCGGCTGCCAGACCCCTGCGGGCAGAGCAGCAAGCGGCCGAGGCTGCTATGGTGCAACAGGAGGGAGACTTTAGGCTCCAAAACGCACTTGTGCACGCTGAAAGGCTGAGAGAGTTGGGGCTGTTCAGCCTGGAGAAGAGAAGGCTCCGGGATGACCTTAGAGCAGCTGCCAGTGCCTGAAGGGACCTACAGGAAGGATGGAGAGGGGCTTTGCACAAGGGTGTGTAGGGATAGGACAAGGGGGGAACGGCTCTGAACTGAAAGAGGGCAGATTTAGATGAGATATTCGGAAGAAATTCTTCCCCATGAGGGTGGTGAAACACTGGCCCAGGTTGCCCAGAGAAGCTGTGGCTGCCCCCTCCCTGGCAGTGCTCAAGGCCAGGTTGGATGGAGCTCTGAGCACCCTGGGCTGGTGGAAGATGCCCCTGCTCATGGCAGAGGGGCTGGAACCAGATGAGCTTCAAGGTCCCTTCCAACCCAAACTATCCTATGATTCTGTGATTCTATGATAAAATTAAATTGGTGAGGGAAATCCGCAGAAGGAAAAAAAAAAGAGCTTCAGATCTGATCTCTGTGCAGAGTGAGAAGGGGAAAGGTGTGCAGCCACCACCGAGAGGAAAAGGCAGCGCGGTTGCACGCTCACGTGTCAGCAGCCAGAAGAAAATCGGTTTATCAGTCCCTCGCTTCACGCTTCCCATGCTTCGCTTTCTCTGCAGGCGGAGCGCAGCGCGTCTCCGTGCTCCCAAGCGTCAGCTGTTGCCATATCACAAGGCACCTGTGGCTTTCCCCATCTCCCCGGTGGCCTGGTGCTGGCTGTAGATAATTAGATCTTAATTAGCATCAGGAAAGTTTCGAGCCTTTTCCCCGTTTGGCTCTGCAGCTGGTCTGAGCGGAAGGCAGGGCCCTGTCCCTCCGGCTGCCCTCGGGCAGAGCTGGGACATCGCTGTTGCGGAGGGAGAGGGGCTTCTGTGACAAAGCACCCTTGGAGCGATGCATCCCCGATGGGGACCCGGAGGAGCCCCCCGCGAACCCTGAAGCAGGCGTCCACCGAGCCAGCACCCTGCGAGAGGGAAGCGACCCGCGCCGGTGCCCGCCTGTGCCGGCTCCAGCCCTCGCCGGTGCCAAGGCCGGTGTCCAGCGCCGGGGCGCAGAGCCAGCCCTGCCCGCCTCGCCGCTGGCAGCAGCTTTGCAGGATCAGAAACCCCGCGGGCAGCCGGCCTGGTGCGTGCGTGGGGAGAACCGGGGTGCCGCATCCACGGCACGCGGGGACCAGCAGTACCAGGAGGGGAGGCCGCCCTGTGCCGGGCACCTCTGTTCCTCGCACGCTGCTGGATGTCCCCGCCGGTGCGGAGCCAGCTGGCTCCCGCGTTGCCCGGCTGCTTTTTCCCTGACCTCCAAGTCACCTTGAGCCGTGCGGGCTGCGGGTGTTTGCTCTGCCGCGGGATGCGGTGAATGCTAAGGAGGCAGGAAGGAAACCTCACCTCCACAGCGCGGCTGGATTGGGGTCGGCACTGCCAGCGGGCGCCGGGCAGCCACAGCAGCCGTGCACACCCCGAAAGCGGGCTGTGCCGCACAGGGGTGCGCTGGAGGGGCCCCGAGGGGCAGAGACGCGGCCACAGCCCTCCCGGGTCCCCCCCATTCCTGCTCCCGCTGTCTCCTCTGCTGGCTCAGGGCTCCTGATTGCCATCCCCATTCAGTCATTTTGGCGGAGCAGCAGCATGTCCCCCTCCCCGGCACCCCCGTCCCGCTCCTTCGCCCTGCTCCGTCGCCTCCCTCCCTTCCCTTCCCATTTCTTTCCAAGCCCTCAGTCTCTCCCCTCCGCTCTCCTGCAGACTCATTGTGAATTTTGGCAGTGCTGTCTCTGACCTTGGCTGTCTCCCTCCTCTCTTTGCTCCCGCGCTGGCAGCAGAAATCTTGGCTGTCTCCCTCTCTCCTCCCCTGCCCTCGGTGCCAGCGCCCTGGGGACGGGGTGGCCCTCGCCAGCCCCCAGCCCCACGCTCGGCAGGCCCCGGGGCTGGGCTGGAGCAGGCTCTCGGGCTGCCCACCCCGCACCCTCCAGCCCTTCAAAAGCCCGAGGCTGGCCCCCAGCGCCCACCCAGCGAAGGCAGCGGGACCCCGGGGCAGCCCAGGGAAAGCGGTGATGCGTGCAGGATACGTCCCCCAACCTCACCCGCTGCGGGCACCCTCCCGAGCACGCCTGCGGGTCTGGGGTGCAGGAGCAGCCCCCCAGGCATCGCGGCACCCTGACCCCGTGGCAGAGCACGGCACGGACCCGACCGCTGCATCGGCTGCCGAGCCCCCACCCTCACGGGGGTCCCGGCATCAGCACCCTGGGCACCTCTGGGTGCATCGTCAACCGCGGGGCTTGGGTACCCCAAAATGTGGGACTTGACTGCGGGAGCAGATGGGTGGCTTTGTTTTTCCCTGGGAATTTGGTGATGATGGGGGCACGGGCCCCGGCGTGGCGTGCTCGCCGCCCAGCCCTGCTCCTGCCCACCCGTCTGCTCGCGGGGATGAGCGCGCCTGCTCCAGATCCGTCTTTTCCTGCTGATTCGGGACAATCTGTGTCCCGTGACCTACTTGTCTCCGAGCCTCTTCTGCCTTCCCGCAGAGTGGGTTGGTACGAAAGCCTCGCTAAATGTGGTTAACGTGTCAGGATGCACTTACTTACATTTATTTTTAATTCTGCTTCCTTCTCGGCCCACTTCTGGACGCGTCCCCGGGGACGCTGTGCTGGGAAGCCTCTGCGTTTCGACACAGCGCGGCGAGAGGAGACGGGAGCAGCGAGCGGGCGGGTCGCAGCACGCACAACCTCCGCCGCAAACCTGAAAAAGAACAAAATCTGGGGTACCCCTGCCCCAGCAAAGGGCAGTGGGAGACCCCAGCCCAGCCCCCGGCCCTGCGGCAGCTCGGGGACCGGAGGCACCGCAGGTTGGTCCCTTTTCGGGCAGTGCTGCGTGACCCAGGAGGGTGCCGGTCAGCATCAGCCGCGACGTGAGCACAGTGCGGGGAACCCGCAAACCCCATTCTGCCGAGCCAAACAAGGAATTAAAATAGGAAACCTTCCCAGGGCGCCTCAGGGGAAAATTAAAAAAATTAAAAAGCAAGAAAATGGCTAAAAATTATCCGGAGGTTAATTTTTAACGGAAACTTCAGAGTTTAATGAGGGAGATGTCCTGGGAAGGCTGCTGTCCCGCATCATCACCCTGCCGAGCACCAGCAGCACAAGCCGAGCTGGCCCTGCCGGGACCGTTCCACGAACCGGGCGGTCGGAGCCCCCCCGTCCGCGGCCCCACGCAGGACCCTGCCCCAGCACCGTGGGCCGCGTGGAGCCCAGCGCAGCTGCGGGGCTCGCTGCGTGGGGGGACAAGGGTGCAGGGCACGGGGGGGGGCTCAGGGTGCCAGCCACACGTCCCCGCGCTGCAGACACCGGCTGCCATCCAGCGTGACCTGGGCAGGCTGGAAAGGGCAAGGGCAGGGTCCTGCACCTGGGGAGGAACAACCCCAGGCACCAGTACAGGCTGGGGTGGACCTGCTGGAGAGCAGCTCTGCGGAGAGGGACCTGGGAGTGCTGGGGGACGACAGGGTGACCATGAGCCAGCA
>Ga0181612_117851_pt1 | contig 13186 bp, 9 predicted proteins | sample HoacroProtozoa21_FD_119630 | JGI IMG/M metagenome (GOLD analysis project Ga0181612, IMG submission 119630) | Hoatzin crop microbial communities from Cojedes, Venezuel. Combined Assembly of Gp0051906, Gp0051904, Gp0051908
CAAGAACGGAAAAATTTCATGAAACTTATAACAGAATATAAAACATACTTTTATTTGTAGCATGGGCTAAAGGCATTATGTTCCAGCTCCGGGTTTTACCATCTATGGTACAATACAAGTAAAATGCACTACAGAAACTTAAGCCATACAGGGGCAAGGAGACTATTCAAGATTAATTATTTGGCTATAAAAATGAAAAGAAAGAAAAAAGTTCTATCAGGAAGGTATGGATGGAGTTGAATAGACCAGAATTAAGACTGCAATACAGTAAATGTGTTTTATTGAATACTTACAACATTTGTAATGTTTGCAGTTATTTATTGGTCTAAAACTAAGTTAACTATCCTACTTTTATTCATCTTGGGTAGTCTGACTGCATTTTCTGCTGCTGTTATGCTTCAAAGTCTACAGAGGAACTGAATTACATGAAAAAATGCAATTACAAAGTAAACACTGTGCTAAAATTTATTCATCTTTGATATTTCTATTTCAGATCTTGCTCAATAAATTTATTAACTCATTTTGTGGCACTCCTAGTAAATAAAGTTTTATTAGACATTGAAACTCATTCAAAGAAGTGAGAGAAAAATGAACTACATAAGTAGAAGAGTAGGTTTGCTGGATGACAGCCGGGTATGGCTTTAATATGATTTGCCTATCTCCCCTTCCAGAGAAAAAATAAAAATAAATTATGATCTTATAAATAGATGAAATGTAAACTTGACAGCTTATGTTATTTATTACAGATTTTTCTGGCACACAAAACAAAAGTTAAGGTTACTCTGAGACAACAGTTGCTTGCTTGCTTTCACTTTCTCACAATGTCCAGAGAAACAAATATTTTAGTTTTTTCAGAAAAGCAAGATGTTCTCAACCCCTCCCTCAAAAACAAAGATGCAAAACCCCACAGCTTTCACCTCTTTGAGTGATATGTAATTTTTGTTGAAGATTTTTTCACTCACATGGCTCAAATATCAATTTTTGCTTGAGTTCTTGAAAGTAAAATTTATATATTCATTCATTAATTAATTAACATTCATTAATTAGTTGTTCTCAATCACTTCTTCAAAGCCTGTACTGCTAGAAAAGAAAAAAATGGAACACCCGTTCCCCCACTTTTTAAACCAAAATATCAATGAGAATGAGACTTATAAAAAAATGTAAAATATTCTTTAAAAGCATAGCAGTCTGTGGTGCATAACACATGTACTTTAAATATACTGTGTGCCACCTTCCAGAGATGGATCGGAGTTCTGGCTTACAAATTTTTAATTCTTGTTTCACAGATTTCTATTGCCTATTTCTGATGCCTTATTGTAAAACAACTCAAAGCATCATGTGATGGACTCTAACCTTCAAAGTTCCTCAGCAGGTTTTCTGATATATACACTGATATAACCATAGTACAATTGAGTGGAATGACGTCTCCTTCCTTCTTCCCCATATAACTTCTCCAAGACCCTACAGGCACTTTGCAGAATTAGTTGCTAGGAAGGATGACATAGATTCCATAATGTGCTTTTTCCAACACTCAAAGATCCTAAAAGGAGCAGAAGAGGACAGACCTTTTTCATGATGCTTAATCTAACTGTATGCTTTTTGCTATTTCACTTTGAAGAAATAAAATTGTTTATATTATTCACTGTGAAACTACAGAACTGGTGTTAAATTGGTACAACAGGTTTAATACAAAATCTTGTTATTTATAATCTTCTATATACTGCATGAAAAACAGGACTTGAAGTTTCACAAGGGTTTTAATTCACCACATGTGAATTGCACAGTTCTCTCTGAAATTCATTCTTTATATTCTGCTAAAAGAAGAAAAAAAAGATATTCTCTTTTCAGTTCGTGTACTAGAATATCTAAATGAATGTATTTCAAGCATTTGTATATCCTGACTCAAGAATGTATAGAAATATTGTAGTTGTAAAAAAAAAATGTGGCAATATTAACAAACTGGGATGTGCAAGAATGTGGACATGAATACATATATATATGTCTATACTTATACATAAGTATATATGCACACCAATAGATAAATAGATGGATAGACAGACAGATAGACAGATATATGTTTTTTGTATAGTATATGCAGGTAGCTTTACTGGTCATGGGCAAAAAGACTTCTTTAGTCATGAAAGAGCAAAAGGGCATAAAAAGATTGATTTTGATGCATCTTCCAGAGTGATTTATTGACTAAAGGCTGCCAGGGATTACAAAGGTAGCTGAATAAACAAGCTCGTTACAGAAACTGTGAAATTATTCCAAAACTATATACTTTACTTAGAAAATTACCTCATCTTGCTACACACTTACATTTGTTCCCTTACCATACTTTGCAAGTCATCCCCATATTAATTACCATGCTTATATTTTGTGTCGTTTAAGGTTAGAGCTGTTAAATCATGCACAAGGGACTTCATTCCAGTAATGCCTGCCACAACATTGCTCTGAGAGAGCATGGTGAAGCACCCTTAAAATGTGACCTCCAAATATTTTATGAGTGACTGCTGTCTAAGACAACAGTTCTTATCTGGTAGCATAACCTGTGGTTCTTTGTTGCAAAGTGCATTAATCTGTACCTGAATTTTGTTGGATTCTGACAATTTGACCAAGTGATTTAGATTAAATTCTAACAGTAAACTGTCCTCCTTTTTATTTACTATCCTATCAATCTTTGTGTCATATGCAAATTTAATCAGCTAAGATTTTATTTCATCATCTAGATTGTTTGTAAGAATGTACTGAATATTGTTGGACTAGGAATCTCTCTCAGGGGACCTTGCTTGGAACAACCCTGCTCATTGATATCTGCCAATAAACCTGTTTTTAATTCATCTAATGTGTTCCCTCTTGATTAAAAATCTTGCATTATAGGAAATTAAAAATGCCGTGTGACACAATTGAAAAAGCCTTAGAGATGTCCAAAGATGCTATATCCACATAGTTGCCACTTTTGTTTGACAAAAGGTACTTTTCCATGAGACTTTTGCAGTATTCATAATATTTTTTGGCTTATGTTCTCCAGTGAAAAAGCCCTGAAAAGGGGTATTGTTTTGTAAGATCAAGGTGAAATATCTTTGTTTCCTTAGTCACTTTGTTTAGAGTCTTGAAAATATTTTTTTCGTTGCTTATTGTTTGTCTCTGAATACTCCCATGATCTGGGAGAACCTGATTACAACCACTGGCAATTCAAAGGTTTCCTTTTCAAGTCTGAAATGTTGTACATACCATACACATACATCTATACACATGTACAAACACATGCACTGTGTGATTAACAGTCTGTATCTGTAATTCTTATTTTCAACTCTGCCAAAATCAGTCTGAGATTTTCAGTTTGTTTCAAGAAGAAAGACATTAATATCCTACGTGTCAAAATGTGATTTCCTCACTGTGAATATAACCATTCATTACAATGGAACAATGGGTGCAAATACAGAAATCATTTTAGCTCTCTGTGATCATGGTTCTGACATGTGACAGCATTTATGGAAATCTACAGGGCTTTTTCCTAAGTCTTCTTTACCACATTGGTCTGCAATATTTGTACACATTTTCTTCTATATCAAGGAAAATAAGTGAACTTCAACATGTAATGTATTTTATCCCTTTTTGACCTTAGGAGAAAACTGGACTACGACTTGCCAGTTCATTAAGTTTAGCATTTAATTTACTGGTAGGTTATGCAGTATTACGAGCAGTGAAGTCTCTGGTCGAAAGTGTCCTTACCTTTTGATCTTTACTGAATTTTTACATCTCGTTCAAATGAAGATGCAGATATATCTGTTCATCTTCATCAATCTTTTGAATACTGCTTTGGATCATAAAATAAAGACTCCTTCTTATTTAAAGTTCATAAAATACTTAAAAGTCTTTGTAACTTTTAATAAGATGCATATTTTAATTAGATTAAAGGGAAAGCTACTAAACATATTTACTATTTGAACTGTTATCTCTCCAAATCAAATCCAGAAAAGCAGGAAAATGACAATTTCTATTAAAGTTAAAAAAACATTTTTTTGTTTAAAAGCTATAGACTTTTGTAGATGTTCATAGACAAACTGCAGATATAATTCTCATCAAGATGTAAATTCTGTACAACTTCTTAAATCTTAAAGTAAGCTATATTAACTGAAAAAAAGCTCAGTGTAATACCAAAGCTAAGTAATATTTAAAGAGACAGATAGATACAAAATAACAAATAAAACCAGAGATGAAAAAGCCAGCTTTCACAGAATTAATGACAAGCCTAATTTAATTAAGATGGTCACTTCTGACTGTCAGGCCAAACTGATCTCTTAGCAGCAGCAGCACTGTGGTAATTTTATATTTGTTTCTTTTAATTTTAATAAACTGATGAAACTTTGAAAACAAATGCAATGCAAAAGCCGGAGTAAATTGTCTGGAAACCCGTACCTGCCAGATTAAAAGGGGGATAAGGGAAAGCAGGGTATAGAGCTAAAGAAAGAGAACAGAATTCTGTCTCATTTGGTTTTCTTTCCTCTCATTCATACACAAACACACATTTAAATTAACCTCTCCAAAGGGTAAATTAAGCATAGGGGCTCAAAGGAAAGAATGGTATAAAGAAGGAAACTTGTTCACTCACTGATCCCACTCTGTACACCTCAAATATAGCGTAAGTCCCACGAAGCAAAGGACAAGATTCAACTTTTTAGTCTTAGGGAATTATAACATAAGAAAAGTTAAATTCAGTCTTTCGGTAAGGAGAAGAGGAATACATTTTCATCTTGATTTGGATTGACTCAGTCGCTTTTCGTCTGACTGCTCTGGTTGGTATTATGTACCTCAGTGTGTGGTGCAAGACATTAAGGTGGGCAGATCATCCTTCCTCCTACATGCATGGTATTTTCCAGAACTTACCAAGCCGAGGTTAATATGTCAGTTTTATGAATACCAATGCTTGTACTTGGCAGTGGATGCAGCAAGACAGTATACGCTTCTGTATATGGCTTTTTTAGTAGAGTAAAGGTTCTGATTTCCAGTGAGTTAGTCTGCAATACACTTAGGAAAACAGACACCTCTACTACACTCTAAAGGGGCACCACTTAATGCATCACTGGGAGTAGCTTACCAATCAACAACTTGCTCAGCCCACTTTTTTTCCAGGTGCTATTAGCTCTTTTTAAATGAAATCCAGCTATTGGGCAGCTATTGGAGTGGGACAACAGTTCAAAGAGGTTATTTTGAATATTTATGTAGTAGTACAGAAATTAGTTATAGATTCTTGATGTAGCGAGTATAGAGAAAGTGTACAGAATAGAAGGGAAGTGTGCTGAATACTGCAAATGCAGCCTTATCACTAGTCACACACCAGAAATTCTAGGATAATTATCACAGACTCCAGACTTTGCGGGCTCACAAAGAGTTTGCTCTAACTGTCTGATGGCACCGTTACGCGTTGGAAAGAACTTCTAGTGATACAAGATGAAGCTGTTATTCCTATCTATCTAGTCTGTTACAGGTCTAGTAACCACTCATTTTTTTTATTAGCAATGACTGGGGTCGGTATTAATGCAGATATGCAATATTGTTATTGCAGCTATTTATTGTAGGCTATGACCATAAAATAAAACCTGACTTTCGGAGAAGTGTCACTCCAGACAGCTGTGGTACCATGACTTTTTCCTTCAGCATGCCTTTCATCTTCCTGTCATGCACACTTCAAGCTGCTAGTGAAGGTGTTGTTAAAAGTACTGTTCTTGGCCTTTGTTATGAGACAAAGCCCATGAAAACCATCGCAGGAAACACTGTCAAGATCCAAGAAACCAATATCCTGAGAAGATCTGAAGTCTGGCTTTTATAAACTTGGACGAAGCAGTATAATATTCCTTCCCAATCATTCAGCCACCAGTAGTGTTTTTCAGCTCCATCCAGCATTGCTGTAGCCCCAGAAGCAATATGCAGAAGCAGTAAACACAGAGCACAATATATGCAGCATTTACAGTATCCTTTGAAAGACAGACACCAAACAGCTCTGGAGGCTCCTGTCACTGCTATGAGACCCATAAGTATTTCACACAGTCCAGACTTTGTTCAGATTCTGCTCCCTACAAAACTGTTCTCATCTCTAGTTTTACAATATATGCTGTAACAAAGCCACCCAAGCAGAAATATTAACAATGTATTTGATTTGCTATGATAAAAAGACTGTATTAGATTAGTATTAAATGTCATTAGACATTTTAGGGAGGATTAATTTTGCAATAGGTAATCACTACCATCATCAGTTTGAATGAATCTCTCTAAGAGCACAGGGTACCATTTCATCAGCTGGTGGAGGCTGATTTCTTGGGTTTTCATTTTGATGAATGTCATTTGGAGTAGCACAGAGGTTTTGCTATCTTACAGCACAATAGACAGCAGCCAGAATGTAAACACAGAGTTTTATTCATCCTGGAAATTTATGCAAGAACCCACTCAGATCTGCCAAGAACTGAACAGAAAAAAAATGTGTGTTTTAAACTATGAATATAGAGGTTTTCTGTTTGGATAATAATTTTATATAGATAACAACAGGAATCTGAATGCACTGATATTCTGATATGCCTTCTAGCACTTCCACCATTTTGCTCAGGGAAGAAAGCAACTGAAAAAAATTCTTTCGGTTCATTATAGCAAGAACACTTCTGTACAACTTCTATTTCCCTACCCACACAGCCAGATACATATACTACATGAATTTAGAAATATTTACCACTTTTGTCCCCAGTGATATCAAGTAAGTCTTTTTTTCAGCAACCTATGCAGTCTAGGAATATTAGGATACTTTTTCTGCTATAAGAAAGAGAGAAGCTTTAGACTGGTTTCATTTTTTATTTACTATTATTCAGAAGCATTTTCCTTGCAGAAAAGGAAGTTTTTAAATTGACAATATGGCCCAACAATACTAGAGCCTCTGACAGAATCTGTGTCAAATACTCTGGCATTCATTAAAAGATATTCAAATACTTGTGGGATTCAGGAGAGCTGAACCTCTATTCTTTATAGAGAGCTCTACAGTTTCTTTTTACTTCTTAGATTTTGGATCACCTGATCTGTATTTTCTGTTTGTAATTTTTTACAGGAGGTGTCAGGAAATATTTTTTACTCTATAGAAAAAGTTATTATATTAAAATATCTGTAAATTTATGTAAATTCTTTCATTTATGTAAATTCTTTCAATTTAAAACTTCTTTTGAAACAATTTTTGTTTTAAAACAATGATGAAGTGACATGGTTATAATAACCAGGTAACCTCACTGAAAGAACACTGTTAGAGTCTGTCTCTTGAGTGTGGAAATAAAAAGATGCTTTAGCATTTGTGACTCTTCTAAACCAGAGGGACAAAGAATCTGACAAGTGAAAGCAACATACTGTCTAGTAATGGCAACTAGTTCAATTGTTCACATAAAAGATTCACTCTTCAGATGCGTTATTTTTGAACCCTTTTGCATAGCACCAGTATCAGTGATATATACTCTTGCATTGTAAACAGGGGCAAAGTGGCGCTGACATATTTTTGCTGTTTCTCAGGGCACAAGATCAGACTTGCAGTAGCGGTGATATTTGAGGTGGTGACATCAGGTCATCTTTGTTTCCAGATTTGCCTTGACAACATTCTGCCTTGCCTCATAAAACAGCTTCATTTCTAACTCTTTTACCTTTTGCTTAGTAAAGAAGCAAGGACAACTTACATTTACTCCTCTCATATCTTCCTCCCATCATCTTCTTCATTACTACAGTTTTTAAAGATTAAGTTTTGCAGAATTGCTCTAAGCACAGAATCTACACCAACTCCATTTTCTGGAAGAAACCATAATGAAATTCCGGTAGAGTTTAACAGAGTTTTGCAGAAAATAATTCATCTGTCTCCACATTAGGGTGGCCATGATATTTAACTTGAAAAGTTCAGCACAGGTGTGCTAAAGAAAGAAAACTTGTCATCAAAGGCCTTTTACACTATTACACTCCATAACTGCGAGTACCTGCAGCTGTATCTTCAGGCTTTACAACTGACTTCAGTGTGAAGATTTAGGTGTTGAAGTCTAAGGTCTATCTCCAAGAACTCTGCTCAGTTTCCATCTAGCTCTGGGGGCCATTTACTTCAATTACATTTCAGTAGCTCATTGCTGGTCTTTCCCAGAATTATGCATTTGCAGATTGTTGTGGTTTAACCCTGGCAGACAGTTCAGCACCACACAGCCTCACGTTCACTCTTCTCCAGTGGGAAGTGGGAGGCAATCAGAAAGGTAAAAGTGGGAAAACTTGTGGTTTGAGATAAAGATGGTTTAATAAGTAAAGCAAAAGGTGCACACACAGGCAAAGCAAAATGAGGAATTCATTCATTCACTACTTTCCATTGGCAGGCAGGTATTCAGCCATCTCCAGGAAAACATGCATAACTTACTTTGGAAGACAAATGCCACCACTTTGCACAACTCTCTCTTCCTTGTCCCTCCAGCTTTTGTTGCTGAGCATGACATCGTATGGTATGGGATATCCCTTTGGTCAGTCGGGATCAGCTGTCCCGGCTGTGTCCTCTCCCAGCTTCTTGTGCACCCCCAGACTACTCACTGGTGGAGCGGTGCATGAGGAAGAAAAGGCCTTGACTCTATGTAAGCACTGTTTAGCAATAACTAAAACATCCCTGTATTACGAACACTGTTTTCACTACAAATCCAAAACACAGCCCCATGCAAGATACTATGAAGAAGTTTAACTCTTTCCTAGGCAAAACCAGTACACGGGTATCTTAATGTGTGCCATCCCCAGGGCCTGCAATAGTGGATGGGGTAAAGGTTCATGAGCTGGCAAGTCATAACTTCTGCTGGCAAATCAAATTTGAAGATTTAAATGAGATGATTAAACTTCTGTTTCACAAGCTTCTCCCTTCTTTTTAGCTCAGATTCTCTCGTGTAGCATAGTGCTCCTCTGAAGAGTATACTCGTAATCTGAAAAAGCGTTATTATCTCCTTAGTTATTTCCACTATCTGCCTTCTGCTCTGGGCTTGGCCTCAGGCTCCTTCATTCTAATGAATAGAATCATAGAATCATAGAAAGTTTTGGGTTGGAAGGGACCCCTAGAGGTCATCTAGTCCAACCCCCCTGCAGCGAGCAGGGACACTGCTAACTAGATCAGGTTGCTCAGAGTATCTGGTGAGAGACGTTGTCTCCAGTCCTCCAGTCCCCTGAAACGTGTGACTCACTAGTCATCTGCACCATCTTGATTCAAAATGTATTCTTCCCTCTACAAAGGATTGTGTCGAGTTAGCTTTTTAAAAGGTAGCCTGTTTTCCCTCTGAACATTTTTAGAGTAAAGAAGACATATTTTTGGAGCCGAAAGAGTTTTGCTTTTAATTTCTGTGGCATTGATATCATATAATTTTAAAGAGTAGAAAAAGAAATTCCTACATTCCAAATGGAAACTGCATCCTGATGCAAGCACTCATAATAAGTTCCCAGTCATTAACCAGAAATCATCAGCTGTTTTGAGAGAGATTTCCTAAGTTGTCACATAGCAGTAAGCAATAAAAATATTTTGTAAATATGAGACAAAATGTCTGCAGTATATAATTTTGAACGACCAGTGAAATAATTTCTTTGCATTTCACTAATAACCAAATACCCATACGTAGCATTACCAGAGACTGAAATTTGCACATTTATGTAAAATAGATCAATAATTAAAATAAAGCATCTGTTTATTTCTCAAAGGCTGCTCTCTTGCAATAATGAAACTAAGTGAACTCACCACTAATGGGACGATCATCAGTTCTGTTCCAGTTGCTTTGAGACATTCCAGATGAAAAAGCAGAAGCAAAGCATAATTTTGTTCACTTTCTAACCCTTGCATACAAGTTCTTTTGGGAGAAGTGGAGAATGACCTTAGGCTCTGGTGCTCCTCAGCTGCCAGAATAGCTCCTTGGGCAGCTGGACTGCTGTAAATTACAGTATGGATTAGATTGCCTCTGGCTGATTCTGAAGTCAGGGGAATAAAAATATGGCTTTGTTTCCATTTTCTCAGCTGTGCCAGCTGAGAAGCCAGCCTTAAAAGTTCACTTCTTGCTGAAGGCATGCAAGAGTACTACTGACAGAGCTGATAGTTATGTCTGCCTGAAGGACTGAGGGCTATCAGCTAGCTTGTGAACCCACACATTCACTTGTGTCCTTCCATGTATTTGTGCAGTGCTTTGTACAGTGGGTGTCTAACACTTTCTGGTGCCCTAGTTACCCTTGTACTGCAAATAAAGAATGCTATGCTAAGCGTATGTGAGCAAGAGAGAATAATCCTCAGTATTTGTCCAATAAACTGTGTTATTTTACAAATATTGAATATCCTGAGAATTAAAAAACATTAACATGAAAAGAATGTCTATGCAACTCAAGACAGAAAAGCAAACGATATGATTAAAAAATCTAGAAAATGATGTTTCAAAATATTCTGGAAGTGTATTTTTTTCTAAGAAGAAAACTTTGTATTTAAGAACTGTGAACTGATTACTTTTTCAGTGATTTAATTTCAATAGAGAGACGATTTCTCTAAGCTCTGGGATGTTCACTTTGATGGATCTCAGCTCAAACATGAGCTAGCCCACAAATTCCGCTACTTCCACCCCATTTCTGTAAGCATTCAAAAAAGCAGTAGTAGAATCCCTAGTGTGACTAGCATGCTGTGTGAGCTCTGCTTCACGATGAGCCTTACCTCAGATATCTCAGGTCAACAGTGATATCTATCAATAAACATCTGTCACGGATCTATCTCAGTAGCCTTTCACCTTTGAGTTTTACATATGTACACTCACACAGGAAGGAGTATTAAAAAGCTTTCTATTTAGACTTACACTGTATAGACTCTTTGAAAGTATACAAAAGCAGGATGCTGCAAAGTCTACAGAATGATACCTATACCCCTCTGATACATCTATTATAGAAGAAGCAAAATATTCTAAGAGGTAAATATCAATGCATGTCTTCCTATACCCTTAAGAATTTAGTCCCACAAAGAAACAGCTCAAACCTTTTTCAAGTTTTATGAGGGCTTCTTTAAATATTTAGAGTTGGGAAAACCACTTCTTTTCTACCTCACGCCGATGAAAGAGGAACTTTCCTTTAGTCTTTTTAAAACATGAAAGGGGCAAGATCACTAACATCAGAAGCCTCCTCCCTTTTCTCTAAGAATGGTTCTTTCAAACCTTCAAACAAGAAAACGCTTTCCTGTGTAGTTTCCTGATCTTCCACAAGAAGCTGAGCCACCTAGAGTGCTTTAATCCCACCAGGCTCTATGTGCATGTGTGTGTGTGTGCTGGTTTGGCAATGTCCACCTGTAAGTTAGAGAAAAAGATAACCCTTTCACTTTCAAACACTGTGAAGATTGTAAGAAAGGTTGTTCTAGTTATGTGCTATGCCTTAACTATTCTGCCTGCTTATGTAGTCAAGAATTAAGACAACAAAATATTATCAATTACTATATTAACATAAAACTGGGAAAAGCTGTACCATAAAAACTATACCATGAAAAGGGTAACACAATTCTGTTCTTATTTCAACAATGAATGCATCCAGATTCCCATCATTTTGCAAAATCTCACCTGCTGTTAAATACCTTGGGAAAACTAATGTGTAATGGCTACCATAAATTAAAAGAGTTGGTACAACTGAAAAATTAAGCACCTAGCTCTCATCCTCTAAACATTCCCCAGCCTTTCAAATCCTGCCTTCACAGTAGTCTACAGAATATGAAGCATGTAAAAATGCAACATGAGTGTGCAAAAACACAATGATTGAAGGAGGAAAAAAAATCCTAGATCCCTGCCCTCTCCCAGGTTGTATACCCTCAGAATTCAAGATGAAGGGAATCATGCTAAGCATCTCTGTGCAATCTAACAGAAACTGTATAGAAAAAGATGAGGCTGGACGCTCAGTCAGACCCCAGTAGTTCAAGCCACGAAATCTTAGATTAGATCTTAAATCAGACTAGGGTGGTAATTAGGTCGCCAGGCCTTACAATGTTCCTGCAAACTTTCTCTTTCTATGTCCAGAGCAGTGTCTTGCTTACATAATTAAAATCACTTGCTTTCATACACTTTTAAAGCATGTTGAAAAATGCCTTGCATATATTCTTAAAGGAAATAGTCCTGTGGTGACATAGAGTTAGAAGATTTACTCAGTTACGTGCACTTACTGAACTTTTCAAAGTGCTCGACACTAAAAGCTACTTATACATAATTTATATCATACTTGCTGACTGAACTCTGTTCTCATACTTCATGCTTGCCATTCTCATGAGCATAATAACAATAATCCATCATGTATATGTATAGTGTTCTGATGCTGTTTGCAGGTTGATAAGGATAAAGATACAATGAAAAGATAAATACTTGGTGGTTGCACCAAAGTCATAGGCTTATTAGAATTTAGCAGAGGAAATTTTGTTCTTTTGTATTTGTATTAACTCTTGGGTACCAGGTTTTACACTGCACTACAGTGCTGTAGTGGTAAATGTTAACTGTCCATGCTTCCATATAGGACATCGTTAGTTAATACAAAATCCAATTGTCTTTTGTTCTTATTAGGGCAATTCTAGAACTGTCATAAATACATTTAGCACTCTTGAAGCCACTGGGGACTTGCAAATTCATAACAGCTATGGAGTTGGGCTTTATAAGTATAATTTATTCCCAGTAGTATGAGGGTAAATAAATAAAGATTTATATATAAATATTACCATTACAAAAAAATTTATGGAGAGTTAGCAGATCATGTGGAGTAAATTCCATGTTTATGGTATATAGGACTGCAAATACTTTTTTTCTCAATATAATTTTGGAGGCCAAGAGGTGTGATCCTTCTCAGTGAGTTTTCCAGAAAACTGGACCTTACAACTTGCCTTCTTAAGGGAGCATGTGGATGGCCTGAACCTCAGCTTCCTTCCTGTGTGCCTATCTGATTCTTTCCACAAACAAAAAGCGAAAAACTAAGGATTAAAATAAACAAGCAAGGAAAAAAACTGTCCTGAACACTTAAGTTAAAGCAAAGATGACTATAAATTTTTCTCCAGTGGCAAAACCGCAGCGGCGAGGCGGCAAAAAGCGCCGAGAGAGGGAGGAGAACCCAGCCCCCCCCCCCCACAGGGGAAGCGCGGGAGGGCAGCGGAGAAGCGGACCTAGTGACAGTGGGG
>Ga0181612_137315_pt1 | contig 13186 bp, 12 predicted proteins | sample HoacroProtozoa21_FD_119630 | JGI IMG/M metagenome (GOLD analysis project Ga0181612, IMG submission 119630) | Hoatzin crop microbial communities from Cojedes, Venezuel. Combined Assembly of Gp0051906, Gp0051904, Gp0051908
ATGACAGGGCAGCACTGCCTCTGGTTATGCTGAGAGTGAGGGATGCGAGCAGGCTTGCAGGAAGATGGGATTCTCAGCACTGTCAGGTGAATGAAATGCCCATCCATTCCAAAAGAAGCAGCAGCTCTATGCATTTCATGTCAGCTACTGATTTATAGTGATTTATATCAACAGCTACAACCTGTATTTACATAATATTCCTCACAGGGCTGTCAGAGCTCTGTACAGGAGAAAAAAAATTACTTTAGGCTAAAATCATAAGCCCTCTAACCTGGGAGAGCCAGGTTCTTTCCAAGACTCTGCCAAAGCCTCCCTGTGTATATTTAGAAAGGCTGCTTTAAGCTTAGCCTTTCATGTCTGAGTCTCCCCAGCACTGAAATGGGGACAATAACTCTTTTCGTCTTCACATGGAGGGGTAGGTAATGGAAACTTAATGAGATGTGCTTTAAAGGAAAAAAGATTAAAAAAAAAAGCTTTAAGATACTGCAGTAGAAAATGCACAGCTCCTTGCAATAACATCCCTGGGGTGAAAGAGCACACTAAAATCTTTAGTAATCCTGGTTTGCTCTGGGACTGTCTCCAATGCAGAGACACGCTGTCTCAGATCGGATTAGGTGGAAGTGCCCAGGCCAGGATACACTCCTTCAATAGCTGCTGTTTGCATGTCCTGATATTTAGGGGAGTAAAAAAGGACATGGTGGGGTCACAACCCCAACAACAAAGATAGAGCTGTCAGGGACCCCAAGTAGCTTTGATTTTTGCCCAGAAGTTGGTGTGCATTCCTAACAGCCCCCTTCAGCTTGTGGAGTATGAATTCATCTGTTTCTGTCAGAACCTAGTGCCTAAGAGGCACTGCTGCTCGATGCGGGACTGCTCACTTTGCAAGGTGTCGAAGAAAGGGAAAGGGGCTGGACTGGTCTCAGGGACTGAAGGTTGCTGTTGCCCACCCAGGTGGTATGTGGGAGAGGAGGGCTTGGTCCATAGTTCATCTGTGTGACTTCTTGCTGGGGTTGTTTTCCATCTAAATACAGATTTATTTGGTCTTGCGCTTAGACCAGAATATTCTTCATTTTTTAATGCCTTTGGACTTTCATTACATTTCCTGTCTTGTGGCTTCAGGAGTCTTGGATTAGCCTAGGCTTTGTTTTATTTTTTTGTGGGGTTTTTTTTGTGTCACTGAGTAAACTAACCAGGTCAGAACATTAAACATGATTTAGTGAAGCAGAAGTGGGAGAAGACATTATTTCTTGCTCAGGATGGCCACAGTAGGACTCTCCCTATATGAGCAAGGAAAACGAACGAGTTTCCTCTACTGTGCTAGGTCCAGAGAGGAATCTATTTTCTAATTTCAGGATGACAGAGAGAAACTGTGGTAAGAACAGATTTGTCCAGATCAGCAGATCTCCCTTCATCTTTATGTCCAGATTCTGCCAGCCTAGAAGAAATTACTTGTCTGAACCAGGCCTCTTACTTATTCCCTTTATGCAGTTCTGGGAGAAGCATCCCAAGTTTAAGCTACTTGATGGCATTCCAGCCTGCTCCAACTCTTACACTTGGTAGAGAGTTAGTGTCTCCAGCCAAGAGAGGACAGGCTGCTGGCTGCAGTGAGCAAGCGGATACGTGTGTTTTGGCCCACAATGGACTGCAGTGAAGATACAAAGGTGTTATGTGAGGCTGCATTATGATGATATTAGATAATGGTGTTCTGGATAGCAGCTGTCTCCCAGGCACAGGGCTATGCAGCTCAGAGCACCATATTGGCTCTGCATCACCAGAGACACTAAACAGATGAAAGGCCTTTAGTCCATATGTCTTGAAGTTGGCCACAAGTAGGAAAATATTGATTTGTGGTGACAAATGTAATTTCTAAATTAATTGAAGAACGATACCATTCTGCCTCAAGCTGTTCCATTTCAAGAAGAATGAGGAGATCACCTTAAACAAGAGCAGAAAGACCCTTAGACATAGTGAACTGTGAAAAAAACAAATTAGCTGGAGGTGAGAGAGCTGAACAGTCACTGACAGGACAAAATTAGCTAGTCTGGATCATAGCTGTTATAGAAACAACAGAGAGAAATGAAAACAGACCTTTTAAGAAAATATGGATTTTTCTCAGGAAAATACACTCATGAAGTACATCTTGCTACATTTCACTTGATTGATAAATGAACTAATAAAGCATGTAGCAGTATCTGCCACTAGCTAACTCTGTCCAGGTCTTGGTGCGGCCATAATGTACACACAGTGATCTGCAGAACACTTCGACATCATCTGGCAAAGATGTTCCCATCTCCAGTTTCTTCCACAGGTCTATTTACGTATACTGAAATGTTTATGTCCATGCAAGATGCAGGTTTGAAAGTACCATCTCTGGCATATTGCCTGCATAACTTGTTATCAGCTATAGGCATCTGATTTGGCAAATCTTACTACGGGGTGTTGTACATACACCCCTCTAGGCTATAGCTTCACTTTAGCAGTTCCAAGCTGACAGCAACAGATGTGGGTAGATGCAGTTCTGACCTACATGGAGCACAACCTGCAAACATTCCTGGGTGCACGTGCACTCCCTGCAGCCAGGCCGGAGTGGGTGAAGCTCCCCTGCCCCCTAGTAAATGCAGAACCAGCATAATTCAGGAGCAAGCTTTTCTAACAGAGTTCATATGCTGCAGCCTCCCTCAGCAACTTGCCTTGAACATGTGCTCAGCGTGGTTAGTGGATGCGCTTGTCTCATGTACGGTCTCACAGCATCTCTGTGGCAGATCTTGGAGTTGGACCCAGGTGTCTGGGAATGGACACGAATTCAGGGCTTTAGCTGGGTGGCGCTTTGCTTAAGCAGACCAAAGTGACAGCTATTAGCAGAGCCCGGGAGCTGCTGCTTTCCAGCGCTGCACGCAGGTCTTACTCCAGCTTCTTTTCTCCACGCATGCACACACACACACACACCCCCCCCCCGCCTCTCACTTCATGTCTAAACTCTGATAAAATTATTCCTGGCTGCCAAACAGGCAAATTTCATAGAGATTGGGATGGGGGGGGGGGAAACTCATATTTTTTCATGGCAAATGTTTGCTCAGCTCTTCTTCTGACTATGACTAAGAATATTTCATACTCAAATAATCCATCACACTTAATGCTGTTAACTTTTCTATACCAACTGTACAACCCACAGACTATACAAAAACCCCTTCTGGGATTCTTTATCATCATAGCAACAACTACAGAAGATATTTGTCCTCCTGGTGAAAGGCATTTAAACCATGTGATCATCTAAAGTCGTTCCAGCACTTTCAAGGCCATGAAAAATAAAAATGATTCACAGGTGAAACAAATTCTCATTGTTTCTCCCTTTATACAGTTCTTCTTGGGAGTTTCTTTGTAGAAATAGGATGGGTGGGGTTATTAACCACCTCAGATTAGTAGCAGGTATAAAGGGAAGCAGTAGGTGATCCTTCAGCAAATGTCCTTTTGAAACCACCTTGCTGTGGTTTTTGTTCATTGCTGTAGCCTCAGCCCCGTGCCCTGAGCTGGGGGTAACCACTGTCTCTGGAGCTTGGCACTGGAAGGCTGTTCTGGGCACTGGGCTGTGCGAACAGCTGCTGACGGCTTGGGAAGCAGCGAGGAGAGAAAGGCTGCTGCTGCTGGGCATGTGGTGGCTGGAGAAACTGCTGCTGATGGCTACCTGTTGTTCTTCCCAAATCCTCTGATCTGCTGCTGTATTTGTGTACATGCCTGCTGCCTAACCTGCTTCTGGCCTAGGGAAACAAACCTTCGGTTGCAGGAAATATTTGGCTATGCTGGTTTACTTGAGTAGAGCTGTGCTAGGGAGTGCCAATGATGCTGCTCTTCTGGCAGGTCTGGGGTGTGGTGATTTCTTGGTCTCTCTGAGCTGTACCCAGAAAAGTGTGTCCAAGTGCAGTCTTTGGTTGCCTACAGGGATGCCTGTGGCTTCACTCCACTCCTGGGCACATAGATTTGACGGGGTGAGGCTGGTACTGCTACATGTGAGTGTTCAGGCCTTGTTGTGAGTGACAAATCATGCCCATGAGAAACTATGGGAGTATGTGGGTAATTAGCAGGTGGACATGCTGTGCTCTGGCTGTACTGGTAACAAAAGCTGAGCTTACCCAGTTGAAAGATCTAAAGAGGGAAAATGCTAAGCTGAAAGGAGTTTCAGGATTTTAAGTGCAAATACTCCTGGGATATGCAGCTGGTGTATGGCTCATCTCTGCCAACTGCAGCGATTCATCCAGCAGGCCCTACATGCAGGGAATTCAGACATTTCTTGAAAGCCAAAAACATGCTGTGCCTTTACTACAAATTTGAGTGCAAATCCTGAATCCACAGTCTTACCTCAAAAAAGGGCATTTCACTAGCACACTCTCTGCCAAGTACTGACTTCTAGATTATAACAATAGATTATAACAAATATTTGGGATTAAAGCAGTCCTGGGGAAGGCTGGCTGCTTGACAGAGCAAGCAGAAGCCTAACTCTTGTCTTGCCCAAATCTGTACTGCCACGGCCCACCATTACCGCTTTCCTTCTGAATGGAGCCCAACAAGGCAGTTCTATTTCCCCCACAGCTGTGCCAGGGGCAGCAGATGAGCATGGGACCAAACCACTCAGGGAGCCAGTCCCTCATCCAGGTGCTGCCTTGCTGCTGTAAGGTCACTCTGACATCTACAGGAAGGTCTCAGCTGCCTTAAATGCTGCTCTTCTGAGCAGAGAGGATAGCAATCAGACCTGTGAGACGTGTTTGGGAAGGAGTTGCACTAAGCTGACTCTCATGTCCTTTGAGAACATTATGCTCCCTGATTTAAAATTGTCCTGGAACTCACTCATATATAAGTCTGGCTGTGATGCCCATGGGTACAATTTATCCATAGGCTCCAGTCCGATTCTTGCTGCGAGAAGCCTCTTCAGGCCTGACTTACCAGCAGTTGCTCAGCTGAAGGTGAGGTGGGTCACTCTGGCCACTGAGGCTGTGTGGGCTCCAGTCAGACCCTGAAGTGAAGGCAGTTTTGGCTAGGTCCTGGATGGCAACTCAGCGCAAAGGAGGGGATGCAGGGAGCAACACCTTTAATCATATTCTGAATCTATACGTACTCCTTTAATCTTCTGGAAGTCATGCTCGCTTGGCATAACCAAACCTGCAAGATCTTCTCCCTGAGTTGCTGAGTGCTTAGAGTTAACCTGGGCTTTCAAACTGCAGGTTGTGTGCTTACTGCAAGCAGCAGGACTCAAACAATCCAAATTGTTAAATGCAAGCGATTAGGCAAATGATATGAAGAATGCTGTGGGCCACCCAAGTGAGTATCATTTTAGGGCACTGACAGTTAAACTGTTGTGAGTTTAAAATATTCTCTCAGTCTTAGAATAAAAAGGGAGATGTACTCTGGTAGCCCTTTCTGTAGAAGGTGTGTTAAGGTCTGGCTCTTTATGTCGGTAAGGGTAAAGGCATTTTCAGGACCCTGTGGTGTCAAACATTTTTCTCATCCTGCATAAAAGATAACCCTTTTCACTCTCCTGCTTCCACAGAGCAAGTATAAAAGCTGCCAGCTCAGGTGCCTGCGGCAGGGGAGGGGGAAAGAGTCACGGAACAGGAACCAGAACAGCTGATATAAATTACCTTTCAAATTGGAGCAAATGCTCCTAGAAATGTCACCTATTAAAAGATCAACTAATAAGTTCCTGCTGCAGCCCAAATAGCTCAACAGAAAAAAAAAAATATATGCTGGTAGTCTTCAGGCCCACATTTTTTGTGAGCTTTGCAATCTGAGGTTTGTCAGTTTTGTACTTAGCACAATTGATGAGGTTCTGGGTAATATTTATTCCAAAATCCTGCTGGATCCCTTTGAAAACCTGGACCTTTAAGAGCTGAGAACAGACATGTGACTCCTTCCCCTTGCCAAATCAAAGATGAGAACCATAGCAGATAGCCAGAAACCGCTGGATGCCAGGGGTGGGGACTGATTTGCTGATTCTTCACCTGCTGATTTGGTATATGTTAATTTGAAAAATGAAGTAAGCCTCCCAATGCACTGGAGCCTGAAAGACCAGTATGATTTTGATGAGGTCATGCTTAACACTGTGTGTGTTATTCCTACAGCTTCCAAGATGAACATCTCTTGGCTGCAAAGCTCTAAAATAAATATGGTTTGACTGCATCCTAATGGGTCAATCTCATTTTCATGGAGTGACTACTGATCACTTTTCAAAGTCATGTGTTTAATCACTGTGAAACCTACAATTTTCATAATTACAAATACTGGCTATTTTAAGGTTTATGGAATCTTCCTGTCACACATTTCTTGTTTTCCCAGTTAACTCCTGATGCTACCAGCTGAATACTTGGAAGGTCCGTACCTTCCTGGCGTGACTAAGAATCTTACTGGTAAAAGGAGATTTTAGTTATGGAAAAAGTCTGTCAAAGAAGGACTAAGTGGTAAAACAAAACTCTGTAATTAGTAGGTTCTTAAAGCTAATTATAGTGAGACCAAGCCCTAAATTGGAGGCTGTAGAGTCCAAGGGCCACTTGAGACCTGCTGGTTGACAGGATTATATCTATTTATTTGTGCAACTCCTGACTGTGGCTATTGTTGAGTCTCTTAGACTTCTGGTCATCTGCTTCCTGACTCAGGACAGCTGCCGCTGTGGCTAATGCTGAATCAGATATGGCTGAATGAGGTCTATCTACAATAGCCTGGCACAAACAAATCTGCTTTTCCTGGGTAAGCCCTCAAAGAGTCCTTGTAAATTAATACACTTAGCAGCAGGGCCTACCAGTGAGATGCTAAACAAAGAGTGATGTGTTAATGCCAATCGTACCATAACAGAAAGTAGCAAGTCCAGGTAGGCATGTAATGAAATGCAACATCTCTACACAAAAGGTTTACAGTTTGGTTGGGAAGAGCACCCCAGCTGGGATATGATAGCAAGCTGTATCATTCATCTGGTAAGTGAGATAATTTTCTGTCTGCCCATATCATACTTGGCACAGATCCCAGCTGTGGTGGGCTGGTGGCCTTTGGCTGCTGATGGAGGAGGGCTTGCTGTTGGGGTTAGACCATCACCCACGTAGCCTAATTTAAAATTAGTAAGGATGTTTCTGCATGGGTGGCAGTTGCACCTGTATGTTGAAGTGCAGATGTGTCTGTAACCATGAAAGTGTTGGAGAGAGACATGTTTTTTCTCCTGTGGAGTAGGAGGGTAAGACGAATGGTTGTTTGAACACAGTTACAGCTTTCTGTGTGGGTGAATTGCTGACGGTGTTTATTGTAAGACATTCCATCTGGGGGAGGAGTAGGACAGCAGAGACTCTTCTGTCTACCTCCAAGCACCATGCAAGGGACACACTGCCAGAAGATGAATGCTTCTGTACCTCTGGCTTGCTACCCTCTCTGACACATACTCTGTATAGGAGCAGCATTGATGCAGACTCTTATAGAGCCACCCAGGAGGCCTTCTGCCACCGCACCCCATGTTCCATGTGAACTGAGACCCATATTTCAGGTGAATTGCTAACAGGGTTAATGCAAGTGTCTCTGGTCTTGTCTGACACCAGATCCACAAAGTCACCTAATTGAGATAAGACCTAAATCTACCTATGCCATGAAAAAAATTGTGTTGGTTACTCAACATTGTATGCAGAACACGTATTTTGATGCTCTGCTGCTTGTGCTTTAATAGCTGGATAAAATCAGGCTTCCCTTGCAGGTTGGTGACCATTTGCCTTACTGATGTGGTATGGACAACAGGTGGTCACTGGCACTCCATTACTCTCTAAAGCTTTTGCTCTAGCTTTTTAACAATCATCTGTTGCATGAGTACTTGGCTTTGTTGGGATGCCTCCCAGGACTATCATCAAGCTACCTCACCTGCAATGCCCAAGTTGGATTATTCTCAAGCTACCACTCAAGGAGGGCTTGGTTGCCCTGTGGCCAATCTGCCAGTCCTGCAAGGGTGCCTTTATTATCTTAGAGTGACAGGGGACATCCCATTCTGGGGATGAGAACAGGGTTTGTACTCCTGGCTAGGGAAGAGAATTTTGAGTTGTCACTGGGGAGAAGCAATTGTTTGCCACCACTTTTCCCTCCAGATCCTCTCCAGTACAGGAACAAATAATTTGTTCTCCCTCTTTGTAGTGATGCTTCTGCCAGGGGCAGCATAAAAGGGAAATAACAGGGTATATGGAGCCAAGAGGCAACACAGTGTCTGTGCTGTGCCAGATAAACCAACCCAGTGCAATATATTAGGTGATGGCTACAGCCAAGAGCTCTAATTCACGGGTGGCTGTGATACACCATGTCTCCAAAAGCTTGTACAAAGCCTCCTCTTCCTCAGATCAGCCCTCTTCTGTGAAAAAAAGCAAAACTCATAAGCCTCTCAATATCCCCTGTGCACCTTTCTTGGTAAGGATAGTTCTTGCTGTGAACATTAAGCCTCAAAGCTGGCTGAATGCAAGGTAGAGAACAAGGTCATGGCCCTTCTGCTCCCCCTCCCCTGACATTTTCGCTTGACTGAAACAGTGGAGCTAGTTGCTAATAAATCAGCAATCAGCCATGCCCTTCTGAATAATCTTCTGTTCCCCTAAATTATCTCTTCCATCTAATATTGGTGATTTCATATAATTAATACTAGAAAAGGGAAGGCTTGGGATTCATGGCCTATAGGAACGAAGGCTCTTGCTATGCAAGTTTCCCCTGCATCTGAAAGAACTCTGCCTTAAGTAATTGTTGCCCTGATTTTAGGATTACTGCTGGAATAAGTTAAAACAGACAAACCGAGTGTCCTGATGCATGGCAGAGGGGGCTGAAACCATGAGGTCTTTGCTTTCGCCTCACTGCACTGATAACATCTTACACGTGCAAACTGTGCACTTATCCCAGAGTGGCTGGAAATCTCCCTGGGAAGGAGGCTGGCTGCCACTCCTGTATAATGGAGATGGAGCATTGACACATGCAGGCTTACATAATTTTCCTGACTAAGTGACTTCCTCTTTGAGAATGTATAAGTCAGATGTACCTTAAACTGCTGTCCTGTTTTCCTGAAAGCCTGGGCAAAGCTGTGCAAGCTGGGAATAATGATCCCTTGATAAATGAGGGAACTTAACTTCCCAGGCAGGGGGGAAATGGTGCAGGCAACATTCTCGTGAAAGACACAGAGAAAGCCTTTGCAAAGGCTTAAGGGATATCCCTGATACTGGTTTTCATTACGGTGCAGTCTTCAGGTGGAGGAAGAGAATGTTTTGGAGGGGATGATTTCTGCCCCGCTGACTTAGAGGGGAGGAGAATGTGTGTCTAGGGAGCGGGAAGCAGCCATACTTGCTGAGCTATAGCATGGTGACAATCTCTCTGGCCCTTTCAGTGAATATCTGCTGTTTTCCTTCAAAATGCTCATTACTCTAAAAGGATGGATTTGAAATCTGTTGCTGTATGGGTTTAGGGAAACATTAACTGGTGTGATGAACATCTGGCCAAATGACACATTGGCAGAGATGCTACAGTTTCCTACACAATATCCGTGTAGAAGTGGTCATGGTTTATCTAAAGGGAGTTCTGTTCAAGAGCCAGTAACGAGTCCATAGATCTCCTAAGTTTCATTTGCAAAACATGTTACTAGAGGTTATAAAAAGGCTGAAAATTGAAGCCGTGCTGATGCATTTGTTGAACTTCTTTGGGAAAAGGGCAGCTGTCACCAGCTTCCTGAACTCATGTCCAGTGTGGAAACAGTGACTATTGGCAAAAGTGATGGCTTTTCTCTCTCTTCTGTCCCCTCTGTTTTGCCTCTGACTGTGGTGTTAAGTCCCGGTGAGAAAGACGAAGGGATCTTTCGACCTGGGTTTTCTCTGTCTTATTTTGGAAGGCTCATTGCATCTGTTTTGGAGCTTGCTCAGATGTAAACTGTTTGTTTATCTCTTCACAAATGTAAAAAATGAGGCTTTATGGATGTAGAATCAGTTCTTTACAACTCCTTGGGTAGAAGGTTTAATCCTCTCTTAAGGGTGAGGAAAGACACACAGATAGAGTTTCAATGACTGACTGGAGGCCTAATTATGGGTAGGGAGTAAGCTTGAGATTAAAAATAAGGTTTGAATTCATCCCCTTAATGAACGCTTCTAGATCTCTCTGCCTCATTTTATGCAGATGTACAAGCAGCATATGTTTTACACAACAGACTCATCATGTTGACTCATCGGAAGGAACAGAAAAGGGAGTGTTTCTGTATTACCCACTATCTGCCTTTTGCGATGCACTTTCCCTGTCTCTGTACCTTAAACACCCTCATCACTGTGGTCTTGAAGTGTGCGTGCATTCGTGAAGCAGAGTTTTCCTTGCCAGGTGGAAGTCTATGCAATCGCACTTCAAAGGAAGGGGTAAAGGTGGAGGGGGAAGGAGGGGATTTTGGTAGGATGGAGCCAGTTGTGGAATCTGCCCCCTCACCCTAGGAATGTCACAGATGGGGAGCACCGGCTGCCAGTGGCTGCACTGCATGTTCCAGGGGGAGAAGGAAGCCTAGAAATTAGTCTCTCTTCTTTTTCTCTCTATTTTAACATTCATTTATTTGTTCTTCCCCCTCTTCTCCCTGGTCCCTCCCTCTCATCAGCTGCAAAACTAATGGCATCATGTCAAAATCTGCTGTAATGCATCTGCTGTGCAGGTTCAGGTTATCAAAAGTATTAGCTAAACCAGTCTGCAAACACCTAGGGAACATCTGTCTGCCTTCACACAAAACACTCTGTGTGCCAGGGAAAGTTAATAAATCTAATTGGTTATGAAGCAGTATTAAGCATTGAATAATACCACCTTGGAATTCTTCCAGTGTTCCCAGTGTTCCAGTGACACCTCTCTCTGTGCATGGACCATGACCATACGGAAGCCTAGGAAAGACATGCTTTGCGTTTGCCTAGTCTCAGATATTGATGTTTGATGGCATTGGTACAAAGTTCTTGCTCTGCTATTGCACCCCGTTCTCTCTAATAACTCCAGTGGTGATGGCAATGAGTGATTTTCCCCAGCCTGTTGATGTTTAGAAACTGCTGGTGGGCATGTTTTTTGTTTCTCCTAGTAAGAGTATATACTGCCTTTGAGATTTTTGCTAGCAGTGGCAGAACCTTTGCTGTTTCTCTGGGTAGAAGATTCTAACTGTGTCTCCAGTGGAAACCCTTACCTTCCTCCTCCCCTAAGAAACAAACCATAATTATCCAGGCTGAAGGTAGAAGAAGGATTCATGAGGCAGAAACTAAAGATGGAGGTGTTTTTAGCAAATAGATAGATTTCTGAAGAGTTGAGTAGCACAGTGAGAGCTGTTGAAGGACTGGCAGAGAGGATCAACAGCATGAATCCATCCAGCATGAGGCACAGCCGCTTGCATTGACTCAGCCTCCTGGCTGCTGCTAGAAAATCTGAAGAGGAGTTAAAAAGCTATCCCAAAGCTGTCTCCCCTGTGGAGAGTCAGATATGGTGGCTGATAATCTGGTCTCCACTAGACTTCACTGTAGACCAACTTTTTATTGTTTTCTGACCTCAGTGAACTATGGCTGCCTCAGGGAAAAAGGGAATGTGAGCAGCATGAGGAGGAAGCACTCCCATGGAAATTGTGAAACAGTAGTCAGGAAGAAGATGACGTCCTGTGCTGCTGAACACGGGTTCCTACTGCTTTAACTTATCTGCTTCTTCTGGATCACCTGGCTGAGCTCAATTCCCCATTCTGCAGCAAGATGGAACTTTCGTCCTCCTACCTGTTCTGGGTGGTTGCATCACAGGCTGTTTCCTCTTTGTGGTCCCAAGCATCTTGTCTCAGTCTAATGATCTAGGGGGAGATGCTGAAGAATCTTTGCATTTCTCCATAGACTGGAAAGAGATAGCCCCACTTCCATCCCTGGTATTGGCTCTCCACCAAGCCTGGTAGCAGAGCAGCCGAACCCAGCAGTCTCAGTCCCATACCTGGCTGCCCTAGCAATGATGCAAAAGGAGGCAGTGCTGGCTGATGTCTGGTGTGCTATGGCCAAGTGACACCATGGGTTATTGTGCATGGATTATCGTGATGAGCTGCTTGAGGATCTAGTTGACCTCATTGGACAGTTCTAGGAAAGATGTACTTTTGTCTCTCCCTCTTGTAAGATGTGAGTGCTGCTGACAGAAGCTACCATAGGCTCTCCCATGCCTGACAGCATTTCAAAAGACAGAAATGGGGCAAATGGGAAGGTCACAGGCCTTGGACCTGAGTGGGAAGAGGTGGAAGATCCCCAGGGTACCTATCAAGACAGCTCCAGTGAGTAGGAAGCTGATCTTGGCTGGGAAGACTCCACCGAGGAGGTTCCAGCTGTGACAATCCCTGCTTTTGTGGACAGGCTAAAAACACTGCACCCAGATCTAGACTGGTCCTCAGGAGACAGCATTCATGGTCTGCTCCACAGTCAAGTCTCACTTGCTTCTACTCTTGATAGAGCTTATCGGTGCCCTGCAACTGTAACTGCCCATACCCCTTCCCCTCAGTGTTGGCTTGCATGCTGGAGACGTCTCTGTGCCAGCTGGCAGCCCCTCCTGCTGTCCCAGTGCTCCCAGTCTCTTTGTCAGGCTCGGCACGTCAGGCTCTGCTCCCACGGGTAGTTTTGTTCCTTGCCCACCTGAGTGCTGATGCTATGGTAAAAATAACTCTGCACGGAAATGAGAGCACTGATTGGGATTTAAATAAAATTTACATAAAACTCTGCCTTGAGTACTAATTAATTAGGTGTTAAAAGCCCCTGAAAATGCAGGAGGGGGGCTTGTCTGCCTTGCCAAATGTGGGACGCTATTAGGAGGGAGAGGAGCAGGATTTCAGTGCCCTAACTGAAGTACCATGCTCCATCCAGCTGGCGTGGTGGGAGACTTGCTGCTGGCAGACAGCTGAGAGGCTCCATTTTGCTGTGACAGGGCAGTGCTTCCAGCCTCACTTGGTGTTCTCTCTAGTCCTCCTTGCCTGGGTAGTGCTCAGCCCCATGCAGGAGAAGAGGGGTTTAGCTTCTGTTCTTGTCCACTACACAAGGCAGTAGAAGGCAAATGTAACATCAAGAGGGAGAGAGGCTGTGTTAGTACTTGCATGTGCTCCACGGTAGCTGCTCAAGGCAACTTTTCCCCATCTATTACAAACATTACAAGGGACAGCTCTGCAGCTTGTGGTGACTTACTGGTTAATTAAGCA
>Ga0181612_155988_pt1 | contig 13186 bp, 2 predicted proteins | sample HoacroProtozoa21_FD_119630 | JGI IMG/M metagenome (GOLD analysis project Ga0181612, IMG submission 119630) | Hoatzin crop microbial communities from Cojedes, Venezuel. Combined Assembly of Gp0051906, Gp0051904, Gp0051908
CCCTTAGGTCCCTTCCAACCCCCACCATCCTGTGATTCCGTGATTCTGTGAATTCACACAGGGTTTTGGTTGACAGCCAACTAAACACGAGCCAGCAGTGTGCCCAGGTGGCCAAGAAGGCCAACAGGATCCTAGCTTGTATCAGGGATAGTGTGACCAGCAGGAGTAGAGAAGTGATCATCCCCCTGTACTCAGCCCTGGTGAGGCCAAAACTTGAATATTGTGTTCAGTTTTGGGCCTCTCACTACAAGACAGACATTGAGTTGCTGAAGCATATCCAAAGATGAGCAATGATGCTGGTGAAGTGTCTGGGGCACAAAGTTTGTGATCAGCAGCTGATGGAAATGGAGTTTTTTAGTGTGGAGAAAAGGACACTCAAGGGACACTTTGTCACTCTCTACAACTACATGAAAGGAAGTTGTAGCTAGGTGGGTGTCGGTCTCTTCTCCAAATAACAAGTGATAGGACGAGAGGAAGTAGCCCCAAGTTGCATCAGGGGAGGTTCAGGTTAGATATTAGAAAAAAGTGGTTGAATCATCATTGGTGGAGATACTTAAAAGATGCAAATATGTAGCACTTAGGCACATGGTTTAGTGGTGGATTTGGCCATGTTAAGTTAACGGTTGGACAAAAAGACTTTAAAGGTCTTTTCCTACCTATACAACTCTATGATGCTATGATTCTATGACTTTGTTGGAGAGAATGATCTGCTGCAGGGACCTTGGCTGGGATCCCAAGGTCTTACTAATTCACTGTGTATTCCTCATCCCCCTGTAGCAGGCATGCATTTTAACTTCCATGATGGAATGCCATTTCCCACATAAAAAGAAATGCTCTGTGGATCAAGTGCTAGGTTATAGATACGAGTTTATAATTATATGATGCAAAAGGTAATGCCTGGCATGTGGTATAGCTGTGTAGAGCAAAGGGCTGATAAGCAGCCCTCTGTATGCTAGAGAAATAAAGGCACTCCATGAACAAGTACTACTTATGAGTCAAATTCTCCCTCTAATCTCTCTAGTTTCATTCATTTTGAATTTGACCTTTGTGAATGCGTCTGTACTATTATGTCATGGGCAAGCAGCTCATACCCCTGATCTACAACATTTGCTTTCTTCTGACCTCAATGTTTATATTCGTGAAGAAACTTAGAAGAGAAAGAGGGTGGAGGAGGGGACAGTATTGGCAGTACACTAATGTTTTCCCTGTTTGTAACAGGGATAAACACAAATGCAAACAATTGTGACGTCTCTCTTATTCAGAGTCTTATTAAGGTACCTTATCAAACCTTGCAACCACCAGACAGGCACTGACCTAATCAATAGGAAACTGAGTTTCAGGACACACACTTGTCCAGGGTCACCAGTCGTCATGTCCGTGAAACAGTCTGTGTCATAATGACTCTGTTTAAGTGATCTTGTCTTTACTTTTGTTCTTCCACACTGCATGCTTCTCAATAGTTACTTTTGTTTTCAGAGTACTGTTCAGTTATATTATATTCTTTATCACAACATCCACCAGGAAAAAACAATTTGAGAAGTCCTCAGCTGTCAAGGAAATGGACTGTTGTACCTAGCCAAATCAGTTATTCTCACGAAGCATACCACAAACATACAGGTGCGACTACTTGAATGACAAAAACAACTTCTGTAAGAGAAGAAGAGGTGACTGAGGAGGTCATGTGGCAAAGGGAGATCAAAACTGAGTTACTTTGAGAAACTGAGTGACTAATACTTGTCTGCTACTTCATCTGAAACACTACCATAGACATCAGATGAAACAATCAAGGAGTTTTACAAAAAATCCCGAAGGTTTTATTACCCAATACATAATTAGATTGTAGAAATCACTGCCCCAGGTTGCCATGTATGCCACAAGTTTAAACAGCTTGTATTTGAAAAATAATTAAGAAAGAAGAAACCCATAAAGTTCTGTTCAAATTTCAGTGCAAGCTCTGGTTCAGGAGGTCCCTTTAAGATGAAGATTATACAAAATGGGGAGATGTATATTTGGAATATGTAAGGGAATTACCACTTGCCATATGCTTTTTTTCCTAAATACTTCTTATTAGTCATGGGTAAAGGAAAGATGTTGTTCTCATCTGTTGCTATATCTCAGCACATATATTCTTATCCTCTCTCAGTACCCAGGAAATATCTCCTTCCCACATGTAGACGAAGCTTGGTGTTCTGTAGCCTCACCTCCTCAAAATCCATTCCAAGATCCCACTGAAATCTATTTGAATATTGCAGATATCTAGATATTTCTAGATATTAGATGAACACATAAACCGCAGAGTGTTTTAGGAGGAACAAGCTCTTGATGTTACTGTTTCTCAGTGAACAAACTGAAAGAGATCTTCTTACATTGCTACATCTTGCATTGGTGCAAAGTCAGTTTTCAGGTGTTTCTAATTGCATTTCCCCTTCCCAACTTCTCACTTAATGTGAGCCTAAAGGTAAGTTCTCTTCCATGCTGACAGTCTAAGGCACTTGAAGGCAAAAGTTCATTAGGAAGTGGACACAATGAAAAGGGCAAGGGGGATGGAAATCCTGAAAAATCTGAAATTACAAGGTTGCTCTAATACCTTGTTCTACTATGCAGTCTTGTGTAGCATCTCTATACCGGCATCAGATTGGTGCAAACAGACAGCATCACGGAGCAAAACCAATTCCAAGTATTCAAAAAGAAGCTGATACAACTTCCCATTTACTTTTCTTTGGTACAATATGAGTGCATACTTTACCTGTAATTTCTCTCTGCCTCAAAAGTGGATCACCTAATTTGGAAGAAAAAAAAAAAAAATAGACTACTCTTCTGGCCTGCTCAGAAAGCCTGTATATACTTTAAACAAGTTTGCAGTAGAAAGAACTTGTCACTAAATGAGTTTCAGGATTTATAATTCCAGTATAAGAAGTGCCTGCATACTGTTAGATACAGTTTTGAATGTTAACCTTAGACCTGGGTAGAATGGTTATCAGACTGGAATAAGTAAGAGAAGTCCAGAGCATAGGGAAGCTAGGATGTGATACAATACTTACTAGGTCTGATTCAGTTCCCAGACAAGATTGTGTGTCTGTCAACAGTTGTAAATGCATGTAGATTAAGTCTATCTGTCGGGAAATACAGACAGTAGTTTTTCCTTTATCTATTCAATTGGAAAATATGTGGTATGCAGGAGAGGCAAATACTCATCATGATGTGGGAGCCATGTAGCTCAATCCCTTCCTTTTCTCTGATAATAACAAAAATTTAAATGTTAATATCTTATAAAGAATATTAAACTGTAAATCTTGAATCAGAAACCATGTTATTTGTCCTACTAAACCAGTTTGGGTTGGTTTGCTTTTTCCATTTTTAGGGTATATTGAAAATTTAGTATTAAAATATAAATATCAGCTCTGTAAATATGCGGTTGAAATGCTAAAATCTATATGTTTCATAAAAAATAATGTCTGAATGTACTTTGCATTCACCAGATGAACAATGTTTGAAAAGAAATCATTGTATTCAAACAACTTTTGTGGACTTGAAGGTATTGCATAGAATTTATTTTTTTTACCTCAGTATAACAGATCCCTATGCTATTTTTATTCAACCGAAATCATCAAATTAGAGCTCTGATGAAACTCACAGGCCTCTAAAGTGGAACGTCAGAACTATACATTTTCCAGATTAGCAAGAAAAGCCCTGTATGTCCAATTCATCTGCTCTCATTCTTTTCTTAACTATCAGGATAACATTTCTTCTAGTATTTTTGTACTTACACAATAACTGTTATTCACTAGAAACTGCCCTAAGTACATATATGGTGCCTAACTAAGCATGTTCTACTCTCTTGTCCCTACTTGCATTCCTGGGCCATCTTGAATTAATTCAAATACTTTCCTGTGTATTAATGAAACGAGATTAATAAAGCAATTCATCTAGTGTCGCTGTTGAATGGACAGGATGGAGGTCAAAAGACCATTGAAAGAAGATGCCTCAGAGTTGTTATTCACAAATCACTAACTAACTTTGGATATATATTCCTCTCTAGGAATCTATCGAGGCAGATATATCTTGCAGCTTCTGCTTTCTAATGAATTTTTTTTGCAAACATCTCTCAATTTTAGGGTGAAATACTGTCAAATGATTCCAGAGGCTAATAAGTAAAACTTCAGGTGAAGTTTCTGAAACGTGTACTGGGATATTATAATCCAAATTTTGATGCATTATGGCACTGAAATGGAACATCAATAATAAAATATAAAAGTACAGTTAGGAAATCAGTATGTTCTGCAACTCATATCAGAAAAGTGATGACAAATACATCTGTTTTTTGGTGTCAATATCATGTCATATATAAATATAACTTGATTAACAGATCAAAGACAAAGTACTTTGTTATTTGCCTGCTAAGGTAGATTAACAGATCAAAGACAAAGTACTTTGTTATTTGCCTGCTAAGGTAAGTTGGACCTTCTCATTTAGCTGTTTACTATGCCAAATACAGAAATTCAAGCCATTCAGTAATTCAGTTAAATCAACTGATTTAAGAGAAGCAAAATTTTAGATCTAAGGCAGTAGAATGTCTCTAAAAGTACGATAATCTTACAGCATGGAATCTACAGAGCTGTAAACACACCTAGATGAGACTGGTCTTGCTGGTCATAATTTTCACAGGATAACCAGAAGAAACAAGATAATAATTGCCATTAAAAGGATTAATAGTGACTACAGACAATCCCAGACCAGTACCTTTATCAAGTCATTGAATACATTTCAGGAAATCAATGCACCATTGTCTTTCCATAGAGCCATGTACTGAAGTTTTTCAGAAATATATGAGAGTTGACAGAGTGGACTTTTGAACTGCAAACAGGAAAATATATTTCTTTCATATAGTTACTCTAAAGCAGACGTTGAAACCTGATAAGGTGGTTGGAGTTCTTACTGGTGTTCTTGCATTGTTTGTAGAAAACAAGTTAAATGTGATTCTTTGCTAAACAAATACATAGCAGGAGCTTTTAAAGTGATGCACTCAAAAATGCCTAATGAAAATCTATGAAAGATGTGTCTTTAAAAAGTGTGGTGTTGCTCGTGATAGAGTGACTGGAATAAAAAGGGATATGACAGAGGTTTATGAACTAACAAATGGTCTAGAGTCTATAAACTGCTGCTTTTATATTCCTTTTCATACTGCAAGAACAAAGACCTGTCCAGTAAAATTGATACACAACAAACAATAATGTTAAAAGGCAATAGACTACATAAAATGCACAGCAATCCTGTAGAAAGCAATGCCACAATTACTGTCCAGGCCAAGACTTCAACCATGTTCAAAAAAAGACTGGATGTTTACAGGTGTAATGAAAACTTCTACTCCCTATAATAGAATTAAAAGATGCTATAATTCTCATGCTTCATGAAATGAGCCGATTCAAGACTCTGACTAAAACACCAGTTGCTCTTCAGACACAAAACTGCTCCCACTGACTCTAAAGAAGCAAATATTTTATATTTATGTATTGAATAACTAAGATCATGATATCTGCTGCCAAAAATCTATTTCTGAGTAATTTAAAAATGATATAATATAAATCAAATTACACAAAGCATTAATATGTTGTTTTCACATTCTCCACACATTTGATACATCCATTGCTTAGACAGTATTCCACTTTTACTTTGGTTTGTGAGGAGCACTAACTGGCAATGTTTGTAAGTATTTCTCAGTAATAGAAATATATGCTATTCTGAACAAATTTGTTCCTTTCAAATAGTAAACCTAAGCGTGAGATAAAAGAATTAGTGAGACAAAGGTAAACAAACAGACATCCGAATGGAGAAGCCCCAGAGAACATGAACTATATCATTGTGAAGAGCAGCTAGTTAACTTGAAGTCAGTTCTTTGCTATCAGTAAAACCTTTCCACTTGGGCATCGCAAAGTTTAATCAAATGGCTAAGGAGATGAAAGCAAGACATTTCCAAAAGTTTTAGAGAGGCCTTTATTAAACAAAGGTCAGAAAAAAAAAACTCTCCACTCCCTCAAATGACCAGTCTGATGCTAAAACATACACAGAGTACGTGGCTTAAAGATGAATCGTACATGTCCTGTTATTTGGTTTTTTCCCTTCATGAGAAATTCTACTTTGGATTCAAGGAACCTTAATGATGGAATTTTCACTGAATCCAATCCACTTTCAAAAAATATGTTTGCAAAAGTTAACTGAGAATTTTATGAGTAAAAGCTGTATAGGCCTCTTTTTCTATTATGTCTTTTTTAATCATCGCTGATCTTAATGATCCTTTGCCACAAATGAAGCTTGAAATAAACATGAACATAAAATATCCAGTTCATGATCTTTGCAAATTGTCACATTGTCGCAAGATTATGTATTAACCATCACCACTGAAGCATAAGTTTTGCACGGCTTATAAAGTTTATATATTTCACAGGAGACACAGCTGTTACTCATCCCAGTTTTATATCAAAGTTTTGTACAAATTCAAGTCCATTAACTTTAAAGGAGTTTCTCCAAGTTTACACCAGCACAAAGGAGTGCAAGCAAGAATGATAAACAACAATAACTATTTTTTTGCAGTTAGGGAAAAATTTTTTTGTCAGTCGTGTCATAAATAAGATTTTTTCTGAAAATTTCTTCACCTTAACAGAATTCCACACTAGAGAGAAACTTTGTTATACTGCTTCTGTGTTTAATCGTTTTTGTATAGTTTAACATTTATTGAAAGAAGAGTTATATAGATCATGTATTATTTTGAAGGATTCTATGTAATACTACAGAAGACATTTAAAAATCAAATTCTAGGTACCAGATTATATTTCTGATTTTAAAAATATAATTTAGAAATAATTTAAATGTGAGACATTTCTATTCAAGATAGACAGTTAACTGCATCTTGCAAGACAATTTTATGTAACGTTTTAAAGTTATTCCTAGTGGATTGCACATAAGAGAGAAAAAGGAGGTGGAACACCTCAAATACACAGTCCTAGTAGCTGGAATTTACGAGTACTGGTTACTCCTTTTACAATGTTTGTATATACTATATATGAGCGAGAGCGATTTCTTTTTCATAAGTATTAGGCTGATCAGTGTCAAGGGCATAACTTTAATTTTGAAAAAGTGTGATAATCTTGATGTACTGATTAGATCAAAGTCTTGAAGAAAGATAGTTAATAAAGGAGTCATATTTTTTAAGTTTAGTATAAAGTATGTCAATGCTTTTCGAATTATTCTAGTGGCTCTTTAGATATGCCTTGTACCTACACTGATACTTTTTTCATCTTGCAGGATTACCAAGTACAAATCAGATGTGGTAAGTTTTATGTTTGTTTTGGCATAGAGCGACTACAGATTCTGTAACCTATAATTGGAAATAATATCTGAATAAGAATATTTCAGATGTCTCCCATTTCTTGCGAAAGTGGCAACTGAATGCTTAAGCAGTTATTTCAGGGATTTTCTTTGCCCTAATCTCTGAGGCTATGCTGGCTGTAGCAAATTACACGGGTCTAAGTCAATGACTTGGGCTATGAATTATTCTCCCTGTTCTGTAAACTGTTAAAATGGTGACTGGTTTGGTTTTGGCTTGACTCATCCGAAATTCATGCACAAAATTCCCCCCCACAGCTTTGGAGTTAGAACTGGCCAGGGGCCTTACCCCATAGGCAGTGTGGATGCAGTTACCCCGTGTTGAAGGATTAGGGGATGTTCTGGGGTAGATATTTGAACAGACCATGTAGGTGACTTAGGAGCAGAGAACAAAACCTTTTGCTAGTTTACAAACAGATATTTAGCTGCAAGGCCCGCAGCCTTCTGGAGAGGGTCATAAACCAAATCACCACCTCAACAGTGCCATAGGGTTCCCTGAGGAAGTGTGGTCTCCTGCACACTGTATGTTGATTCCTCCTGTTGGGAAAGGTGATCAAGATTTTTATGTCCTAAGAATAAAATGGAATGGTCACATACATAACAACAAAACTGAAGAAGCACAGAGATACAATTAAAATTCAGTACAATTACTGACCATTATCAACTTCCAGACAACCTTTTGTTTGACTTTTAAAGATAATTAATTTTTTAATAGCATTACAGTAATTATTTTGGTAAATGAATTACATTGGTATGTACAGCCACTCTTAGCTAAACAATTCTATGTGAGCATTTCAGATTCCCTCACAACTAGCTCCGTTGGCACCTTTCCTGCCTTTCTCCATGAGGCTGTAACCTGAATGACTATGAAGACTAAACTGCCTGCTCTATCCTCTGCAGGATAAATTTAGGTAGGCGGAATACAATTATGCTAATCCAAATTTGGCCCAGACAGCAGAGCTAACATTAGTTTTCCTGGTGGGATTTTCACCTCTGTAACAGTGCAGTAATCTTTCATTAGATCGCCTGGCAATATCTACATCTTCCGTATGGAGCATGGATGTGTACTGAAGCATAGTACAAGTGTTTCAAAAGGAAAGGCAAGTAAATTAGAAACACCCTTAATAGCCTCAGTGGAATAGATTCCCAAGAGAGCTTCATTAAAATTGCCTTATCTAAAAATAAGTGTTAAAAAATGTGACTACACAAAACACTCAGATACACTATTAAACACTATCACACGAATGAATAATTTACAATAACCAAATGGTATAATTAAAGAGCTTTAATGGTTCATTTTGCTTTATCCTGCTTTTCCTTCTTCAATCCTTTAAGAAGGATTGACTAAGGACTTTTTCCTCTTGTAAAAATTTTCTGTCCACTAGTAAGGGATTACAAGCCTGAATATTTCCATATCTGATTTTCTTCAAGTTTTTCCTTACTTCCAAGAGAGGTGGTGCAGTGCCATGGACTGTTGTGTTCCTCATTTTTAGGTTCAAATATCAGCTTTGGCATTTTGGATGTGGTACACTGATGTTTTTAAAGTAATTGTTTTTTTAATGGGTTTCAATTAGACCATGATGTCCACTCCTAAAATTAAGCTACTTACAAAATAATTATACATAAAAACATTTTTTGGATTGATCTTTCTACACTTAGATTTTTTTTCCTTGCATTCCGTCGTTTGTCTTCATGAGGTGTCAATACATAAATTGTAACATCAAATAACTTGAGTTCCACCCTTCCTGGATCTCGCTCTCTTGATCTTCCTTGTTGGAGCATATTAACCTCTGGGCATTATTTTTGAATGAACTATCTATTTCCTAGGGAACAGATGTTATTTTGGTGACAGTTCACTTCTGACACTGCTCTTAATGGCGATACGGAAGTTCTCAATCCCAGTTTGATGTCATTGACCTAAATATTGTATTACACTATTACAGAAGGTCTTTTGCAGTACTCCCACTCACATACGCTCCTGATATTTCCTAACACATCTAACTTCTAACATTTTACTGTAGTATAAAAATGTCATTATGATAGTTTGACAGCTCTGACATAATTTCAAGCCTTGGGCCTGAAAAATCATAGAAAACTCAGTCATTATTTCTTTCTGTCTCAAGAGTGTCATATATTATATTTTTAAAAAATATATTATGGAAAAAAAACCCACAATTAGTCTGGCTGTATTGTACTTTAAAGGTAACTGCTCAAGTGGTGCAGAATGATCATGCACATACCGCTCAAGGCAAACACCCTTTAAACCAGGAGCTCACGCGTCAGCACATTTGACCTGACTGAGCTGTATTGTAATCAGCATTTCAAAACTTAGAGGTTCTTTCCCTTTTCTGTCCTTTGGTTTAGTTCTTTGTGGATTTGTTTTGGTATGATGATTGTCTTATCTATGACTGAAGTCATTCTTCTAGCTATTGACACTTAGTAGGAGATCTTGGCATAGGTAAAATATGTGGTGTCTACTAGCTTTTTAATTGTAGGATGTCCATTCTGGAAAGAAAATGAAAGAAAAGGCCCTGAACACCCCTTGTGAATTTAGCTCTTTGCACTGTCTGAACTTCAACACTTAGCTGAAGTCACCCATAAAATCTTACTATGGCACAGCCCTGAGTGTCATTTGCAGCTTTAAAGGCACAGTTTTAAGAAAGAAATGAATAAAAGAAAGCTTACAGGATCAGGATTTTTGACAGAACATAAATAATATTCCATTCCAGTTCCACAGATACTAATGCTTGTAGATAGCACTGGTTTTCAGTGCCCTCATATAATAAAGAAAAAAGAAATGTCACTACAGTGTTGTAATACTATTTGTCTCTTATCAGGTGTACGTCCATAAATATAGATTCTATAATTAATTTTAAAATAAGATCTGTCAGAAATGCCATGAAAAAAATATTTTGGGATTTCCAGGAAGTGTCTGTACACCTGGTTAGTGGTTATCTTTAAAACTATTACAACCGTGGTGAAAGAAAGCAGAAGTAAACTGCTTTTAGTAGCAGAAACCAGAAAAATCTCTGAGTACTTTGGCATTTTCTTTGGCATATATTCTTATAGTAGTAACAGTAAAATCACTGGATATTATAAGAAATATCTTCTCGTCCTTATACAGCCAAACCAAACGTATTGCCTGCAGAATACTGTCTGTTCCTATATATATATATATATTAAATTAATGTTCAGTTCACAGAGGTATATTTTTGAGCAGTTGCCCTGTCTTTATCTGGTGGAGAAAATTTATTATTACAATGATAACCAGGAAAGTAAACCCATTTTTTAATACAATCCCATCAAATAATTTTTAAGCAGCTTGAAAAATACCTTTTTAAACATTCTAATACAGATATGCATAAACTATTTACATCTGACACAGTAAGTATCCTTACTACTCAGTAACTGCTAATTAATGTATTCAAACTGACATGAACAGTATAAAGTTCACTAGAATGTTAGAGTAAGTCTAAGCATCTAACTCAAACTTCTGTGTCTTAGAGGTTTTACTGTGCTTGCAAAATGCGTGACTTGCCTAGCAATAACTATGTTGGGATTGCAGCATGCAATGAAAAGTGTCTGCATAATAGCAATAAAACCCCAAAACACTTAAATTTACAAATACTCTTTGACTTGCTTTTCACATTCACAGAAATCGGAAAGCTTCCGCCGTAGCCTTGATTAGGAAGCCACCAGAAGGCACCAGAGACACAAAACCACCTCTAACCTTGGATTTGAAGCAGTGGGGAAAGTGTGTTATTGGTTTCATCTGCACAGGGCCAAGGCATGGGTTTGATTTCTGTCTGATCTAAATACCCTCCAGAAATTAGTGTGTTTCTTGGCTTCTTGTGCTTCTGGGCTTCGGCCAGATTAGTTGACGCTCCCCAGGCTAGTTCAGGGAACAGCATGTACTAGGGACCATTACTGTTAGACAGTTTGGAGAAGGTCATTCTGTACTGGGGAGAAACGATGATTTTGCTACTATGGAAGAAAATCATGGCATTTCATGTCACTTGTCCACTGGGCCAGAGATGTTAAGCTGGTATAGACCAGGCTACATATGTTTTAGAGCAGCAGGCTAATAGACTGTTTTTCTAAGGCAGTCAGCTTCCGACTCAGCTAGACCTGTTCTGCAGTAAGTACCGACAAGTTCACTAATTTACTGAAGGTGCTTTTGAGCAGGAGAATCCAGCAGTCAGGTCCTTCTTACCCTCTGGCTTCCTTGTCATATAGCATTATCTGTCTCTGTCTTGGTCCCTTTATGGCACAATATACCCACTGAATCACCCTTGCTCCTTGAGAAAATCTAGGCTGCAGCTCCAGGCAATGAAACAATTCCTGAGACAAAGAATGCTGCATGCTTAACTTTTTATAAAGCCCTGATGTTAGTTTTAAGCATGTTTGGTCCATACAAAGCCTTGGATAACTTCCTTACCAGAATTCCTCTTCTATGCATTCATCAACAGTTTCTGTTTATTGTTTTATTTTTTGTTGCTGTTTTTTTTTTCTGATGCCTATCAGCCTGTTTAAAAGGTATCACCCCCTAAACAGAGGAAACTGCTATCAAATGTTAAGTGCCTACTACAAGATTTTTTCACTTACAAGTTTGAAAACCTTTTTTGTAATATAAGTAAAACTAATGTTAATGTGTCTTTATGTGACAGTTGATGAAGGCACTTCATCTCCAGCCAGGAGATTTAGAGTGGCCAGAAAAAAACCAGTGACCAGTGTTTTCAAAACAGCAGCCGTAAAGAATTGACATCCATAAAGGATTCAGGAGACTAAAGTGAGATTTGGACAGCTACAGACAAAAAAGTTAAAGCATAAAAACTTCAGAAGCACTGCATCATCCTACAGATTTCCATATTTTAGCAAAGAAAGTTTGGTTAGCACATTTCTCTTTGTACAAGGGCCCAGAACCAACACCACCGAGACTAACATCTTAGAACTTATGGATAAATTGAATGAAGATCTTGAAAGTAAATGTTTCTTTGTCTTTGTTGACTTAAAGATCCAATATTTTACATGCAAGTATACAACACCTAAAATGTGAGGAGCAGTTCATTCTGTAGAAACCTAAGTTAACCCATACCTTTTATCTTTCCATTAAAAACTGGTGAGAATAATACTCAAAGATGTGGAAAACCTTAGTTTAGTATTCCCTCATTAGCTCTCCATCTTCCAGTAGAAAATGCTTCAAGACTGAAGTATCTAACAGAAGCTGTGCTTCAGTACAGGAGTTTGAGGTTTAGTGAGGCAGACAGAAGCAACTCTATCCTCTAAGAAAGCAGTTTACTCACCTGAGAGTGGGAGACCTGAATTTCACTTTTTGCTCTCAAGATTGTCAGTTTATTTACACTGACTATTAATTGCACATATTTAGATTATTCCTTGTTGTTTGGGGCAGGGTGGAAGGAAAAATGAAAAAAATGCTTGTGTGATCTTCAGTCAAGGCATAGGCATCTGAGCTGTAAGGGCAGCGGGGCTGTGTGATTATAGTCACTACTTTCTTTCCCTTACTGATTGCATAGTCATGCTGGATGTTGCAAGTTTTAATTTTTGTTTCATGTCTAAGAGAGGTAATGTGGGTACACACTTCAGCAATGAGGAGATTAAAAGGTAGGTGTTATATTGTCAAATTTAGTGTACCTAAATCTTTTTCTCAGTTTAGCTCTGAAAGACCTTCACATACCCTAAGAAAGGTGCTTGGGGGGGAACAAAAAAACTGTTATCACTTCTGTTGCTGACTAGAGGTTAAAATTCACCCATCTTAACATCCACACTGCTCCTTAGAGATACCTAC
>Ga0181612_181446_pt1 | contig 13186 bp, 5 predicted proteins | sample HoacroProtozoa21_FD_119630 | JGI IMG/M metagenome (GOLD analysis project Ga0181612, IMG submission 119630) | Hoatzin crop microbial communities from Cojedes, Venezuel. Combined Assembly of Gp0051906, Gp0051904, Gp0051908
TTGCATTCTTCAGGAGTGCTGGTGCCTTTTGTTCGTATTTTCCACGGTTTCTTTCTTCTCATCTCTTTGCTTTTTTTTTTTTTTTTTTTTTTTTTTTTTTTTTTTTTTTTTCACCGCTGCAGGGTGGTCCTTGGAGGCTAGCGCAAGCATTTCTGCAGGACAGAGAGTGGCGCCTTGTCAGGTCTGGCCAAAGAGGCTGGCCATGGTGTGGCTGCCTTCTAATACTGACTGTTTTAGATGAAGTAGAGGGTAGCTGTGTTGAGTACCACTGGTTTCCATTAAGATGGGAATCAGGAGGAAAGCAGAGCTGTGGCAGTAGCAAGGACTCTTCGTCTTCTGCTTGGTTTTCACAGGGGCGTAGACATGTAGGTGGAAAGCTGTGGCTCCACCGTCCTATTTACTTCCATGGCATGAGAGTGTACCAAGTCCGTCTTTACTCTTCACAGAAAGCACCAGTGAGAAATAATTGTGAAGCCTTCTCACACAACACAATGTATAACTGGCCTAGATCTTCTAGAATTGGGTAATGTCATTCTCAACTTGTAGTGAGAAGAGGTTGCCTTAATATATACAGTCTATTAGGAGAATATGTTGTTGAAGCAGCTACTGTTGGAAGCAAAGTGAAATTTTCATGTAAACATCTTCAAATATTTTTATGACCCATCAGCTTGAGTTTTATAAGTCAGTGTATGAGTGAATACACAAAGTTTTACTCTTTGTTTGCATATCTTTCCTCTACTGAGTTCTAAATGTTTGTGCTATGTGGACAAAATCCAACTCTGCATCTGTTTATGGCATATGTAGGCAGCATCATCTCCAAGATTTTTTTTCATGTCTAGCTGAGCTCAGTAGCTTTGCGAAAAGGAACTTGCAAGACCTGAGCTAGCTTCCCTGTATCCTAATTCTGACTATTTGTTTCCCACACAGTCTTGGAATCCTCTGGATTTCTTGCCATTTTGTGTTCAAATAGGACAGCAGAAAAACTAAACCTATACCCCCTTAAGCAGACACACAAGACACCTCTCCCACCAGTGATGGCCCAGATGATGATTATGCCCATGCTGCCCTGACCACAGTGATATGACTTTCCTACCTGTGGATTTGGAGACTTTAACTCACAGAATAAAGCCACATCCTGAAAAAATCTAATAGAGAAATGTGCCATTAAGGGCTGTTGAGTAACATAGGTTGGCATTAATGAGCCTGCTAGCTCTCCACCGGCTTCACTAGATTCTCAGGGGATGCTGGATAAATCCTACAAGCCTCTCATAGGACAGTATTTCCTTTCACGTGATTTCAGCATTTAGTCTACAAAATCTATGGATCTGTCTATCCCAAGTGCCTGTCCCAGGTCTTCTCTCTCTACAGTGTGAACTGATGCTTTAAGACAGAATTTTACCCTGGTTTCTTTTACCCCTGCTGTGGACATAATGGAGCTATTACACCAGTCCAGGCCTTGCTCACCAATTTGATTATTTCTGTTGCTGATTAGGGAAGAAAAGGAGTGCAGGAAAGAGAAAATGTTTTTTTGTTTTAAAATATTTGTGTGACAGCATTTGACAACTGACAGAGTACTACAGCCTTCATGATGGAAAACAGAGATTTAGCAGCCTCAAAAAAATTGTGGGAACAAGCTGATTTTGATCAAGATGTTTGAAAAATGATCATTATGTTTCACTTTGATAAGGTTGAAGTGCTTTCATGGGATATAAAGGGTGTGTTGAAAGGAAGCCCTGGGACTATATCCTAAAAAGTTACTTTGATATACTCAGATATTTTCATTTCTTGGAATTTTTGCTTCGCCTGAAATTTTAACTGTTTGTTCTGATGTGGGACTTTCCTGAGGAATTAAAGCTTTGGCCTTTGATCTGCTGCAGTGATATGGGTTGTGATTCATAGGGGCACCGATGGCAATAAACAAAGCAATTCCCTTTCTTGTGCATTGGAAGAAGTTTTACCATTGCATTGGCTTTTTAAATGCACTCATTCTGTGCGTGTGTGTGTGTTCATATGCATTTTATACATTACTGTGTCTCTGACTTGATTCTGCACATTCACAACAATCTCCTGCTACTAATGACTCCCTGTGCTGTGTTAGCGATACCCGCCAAGTAATTCAGGAATCTTCCCATGTGACCACACATACCTGATAGCAAGTACATAAGACTGCAGGTTATAAAAAAAAGCCATTTGATTAAGCTGAAATATAAATCTGTGTTTCTGTGGTGATCCAGCATATTCCAGTATGCTGGCAGTTAGGGTGAGGGAGAGTGCTGTATGGGGGCAGCAGAAACCGAGTTCTTCCTGAAGTGCTGGAGAGACAACATTTTAAACATCTCCCCCTCGTCATATATATTATTATTATTAAAGTACTGGTTGCAAATTTTGTAACTAGTAGTCTCACTTGATATTTCTAACAACTTCATGAATACTATGACAAATGTACACATCATTTCAGTAACACAAGTTTCAAGTTTGTGTTAAAAGGAAACAAGGCCCTTAGTAAGACATAGCTTCTGCTCGGCTGCGTGCTGTAAAACCTCATTTGAGACCATGCCTATTCCCCGGAGCTTAGAGTCCAGACAGATGAGAAGGATTTCTATCTTCATTTTTACAAATGAGAAACTGAGGCAAACGAGTCATGAAATGTCGTGTCCAGATTGCATGGAGACGGTGTAATAGAGCCAGAAAATGTATTGTGCTATCTTCCTGTCAAAGAGATGTGTTACTTCCCTGACCTTACTGTTATGGAAACCTTGCGTGAGGTGAGTAGCCTTTCAAGACCGGAATGCCAGACTGTATTTCTTTTTCCCAAAATAAATTTGTCCGTGCCACTAGAAGCTCACCAGTAATCAGGAAATATTGCTTTACAAAGAGACGAGATGCTTATCAGGTGGCAGCGCCGCACGTCTGTGTGGGGCGGCCGGTGCTGGGGCTGGAGTATGAGGGGAGAGAGTGGGCTGACAGCAGCTCCTGTCCTGCGCAAAGCCCCTTTTTTGGCACCGTGAATCCCCTGTGCCATCAGCCCTGAGCACCACTTAAAACCCACCCGCCTGCCTTCTCCAGCACTGCTAGCGCCTGTTTTAGGCCATGCTGCCACTGCTAGCAAACAGGCAAATGGCTGCATTCGTGGTATTGCTTGGATTAAGCACAGGTAATGATCTTTCTGAAAAGAATTATAAAAGCAGACCTAGGTTGAATTTATTGCAGATAGAAATAAAAAATAAATGTAAGTAGAGGGCAAATGAAAAATGCACAGGGAATAAAGTAATAGCAATTAGACGAAGTGACAAAAATGCCAGGTTAGCTGAAGGAAGCCCTATCTGAAGCAACATCCAAGTGTTGGCCCTAATCTCATCAACACCCAGACCCTAATGCTGGCACCATCTCCATAGTGTGGCTGGACCTTGTTGGACATAGGCTACAGCCTGGCCAGAACAGCTTCTCTTTGGTGGTAATCAAATGCTCTACAAGGTAACTCAGTCATTCTGAAAACCTTAATTTATGGCTTTGCAAAAATTGCCACTCTCTTCTGGGTGTGAAACTAACTTGAGAGGATTTAAGCTGAGTGTTAGTAAAGCCACTTCTGTGGCAAATCCATAACCATGAAGGAAAACAGAAATAGGAAATAATGAGGAAAATTCTGTGTAAAGCAGGAGAATTCTCCAGGTGCACTGGTAAGAGCATGTTTTATTAGACATGATTATTTTCTGTGCTGTTTATTCAATCACAGCATCATCTCCATCCTCCTTTTCCTCAGCTCCTCTGCAGTCACTGTTGCTTTAAATCATGCTCAACAGAACTAGATACATATTTATTCACCCCGACCCAAAAAGTAAGTTTTATACCATCTGTATCTATTTGTTGTTGTTCAATGTGTTATACCAAAATTCAGATTCAGGAGACAAGCAGTATACCACCTTCAGCAAACAGCGGTTTTGTTCAATCACAAATCTTCCATAAATGCTGACCCTGCCACATGCCCTACTGGCTGGCGCAGTGGCAAATACTGCCATTTTGCTTCAGACCTTACCAAAGAATATGACCTATTCAGTTAGTTTTTTTCCTGACATCCACTGCTTCCTTCTTCCTTTTGGTTTCTGTGCCTGGATTTCCACCTCTCAATGGAATTCTTTCTTCAGAGGTTCTGCTTCCTAATGGGACCTTATGGGTCTTCTCCATCTATATCCTCGTCCACATAGGATTCCCACAGACGACTTACCCTTCATTTCCTGGTTTCTCTTATGTTTTTCCTATTCTTTTAGTACTTACCTATTCACACACGCTCCATCTCTTTTCCTTTCCATGCACAGTACTTGACCCACAGCATCTTTATTTAGTTTGAATTCAACCACAAAACATTTGCTGCTTTTTTCACACTGATTTTTTTTTTTTATGTTCTCTTGCCAAGACACATCTTTTTGACGGGCCCTGTTTCTTTACATGGCTTTCCAATCAAATTAGTGCATTTTTTCCCCTTCAAATTACCAGTTTCTCTGTGCCCACTCATTCCACCTGAATTCTGGTTGCTGATGAAATCTGCAAGTAAACTCTGCTGGACTACAGGACATCTATTTTATAAGATGCACATATTGGATTGTGTTCCTTTGCATGTTACACTTGAAAATGTAACCCCATTCTACTTAGGAGGTCTTTAGACACTGTGCCAAATAATGACAGCACTACATTGCAATTACTTATCTGCACTTTGAAGAAAATGCTGCTTCTGTTGTGACACTGTTTTCATCCACTCTAGTGGTTTTTATTCCCTATGAAAGTAAAAGATCAGAATGCTTCTATTAACCTTGTTCTCCTAAATGTCTGAATATTTAAATTTTAGGTCATTATATATCACAAGGCAACAAGTAAATTCCTTGGTTAGTGAGTATCTGCCAGTTGACTAGGCTTTATCCAATTCCATCTCGTGCCTGCAGCAGCATAATATTTCCATTGCAGTCAGCTTATGGGTGCAAATGATCACATCTGCATCTTGATTTATTCCTTACTAGTTGGAAATATGCAGTGTCAAGTATTCAGTGAATTTTGCTAGGTCCTAATGAGGATTCAGTGTAACACGATTTTCTCCAGCTTCAGTCTTGTAGAAAAGTTTTTCTGCATATCTGTCTTTCCAACTAAAAAAAAAAATACAGTGTGCGGTAGATAGTGTATTTTATTTCCAATAAAGTTTTAGGCTATGCTAAAGAAAAAGAGGAGAACTGTGCACTTCAGTCCTACCACTTATACCACTGTGGTATTGGCGAGAAGTAGAAAAAGATGGTTGGGCAACTGAGGACTAACTCCTGGGTCTGGCTGAGAAGACAGGAGGAGGAGTTTTTAAAGCTCTTCAACCAGAAGATCAGTGAAAAAAAGGGTCAGTAGCAGAATTCAGGGCTCCAAAAGGCTTTCCTGAATTGCTCAACATATAACAACCCATATGTCTAAGTGGTTTGCTAGTCTAGTGTTACTAGAATGTATTGTTTTCTTTCCTAAATCTCTCATTTTCTGACTCATGCATTGGAGAGGCAGTGAACAGCATCCTTTTTTATGGTTCTGAAAGACTCTGTCTAGATTGATAGGAACCACAGCAACCTTCATGGATTACAGGGGTTGTTTGTGATGGCAGCATGTCTGTCCCTGACCACATTATTCACTCATCCAGGCGTTTGTCAGTCCAGGGGTTTCAGAACTGGTCCTGCTGCTTGTTTGAGAGTGAGGTGCCAAGAGGTGCAGTTGCTGGTATGAAAAGATATCCACTTGGTTGCTGAGTTAAAATCAGATTGTCACTGATTTAAAATTCTGATATTGCTGTCCATCATACTAAAACATGATATTAGTTCCTGTAAAGTTAGTAATCCTCATGCTTATGCAATGTTATGTGGTAATGCTCCTGACCAGTGTAAGCACGGAGATTTGGTTATTATGTAGAAGAGTTATAATAAGAAATATGACTGCAAAAGCAAAGCAGTCAGTTGAAATTGGTCTATAATTAAATGCTTAGAAAATTCTGTGCTTAGCTCATTTTAAAATCAAGTGCTTCTTTGTAGCAATTTCCTTTCTTTAATTACAATTTCCTGTCTAGTTTGACATTTACAATGCAATCTTGGGGGACATGTTTGTGATTTATTATTCTTGCTCCTATCAGGATATCACTCGGCAGAAATGAGTTTATAAAATAAGAGCTCAAATTATTACGGCCTTTGACCAATAAAGCTGGCTCATAATTTCAGGCCTGAGAAAAGATTAACATTTTTGACAATCAAATGCAGAATTACCAGTGGGGGACAATTTTGAAAACTATTTCAATTTTCTGAAACATTGTACATTTTTAATAAGGAATATATAACTGGTTATATATTGGAGCACAGACTTAAGAGTAGAAAGAGCAATAGTGAATTGTAAAGCAAACCTGAAAGGAAGACTTTAACATCTAACATTGTTTAGCCTTCTGTGAGTGAAATTGAAACTGCTAAATCAACATTACTTGAAAATTACCTAATGGAAGAGATATAAAAGCTCAGATAAGCTCACAGCAAGGCACTCTCCCTTTTCTTCAGCATTCCTGACTCCATAGGCTAACTCGTCCAGGGGAAATTTTTCTATTTTTTTTCAAATCTAGTGGAACAAATTTTCTTCTTGGTTATTATTTTTCTGTTGGGGTCTCTCGTTTAGCAAAACAGATGCCCCTCCTAAACCATATACTACATGGTCTATTCTGCTGCCACTGCTATTCCAATGACTTTGTCCCCGATTCAGGAAAATGTCGTTGTTCAGGAAAACACAGAAGTCAAAATGAATTCTCCATGACTTATGCACATGTTCAAAGTTAAATGTGAACTTGTCTGTAATACAAAATGGGCATCCTGCCTTGTGCTTTGTGAAAAGTGGGTTCTTTAAATCTCTATCCAAAGCGGTAGGTGTGTTTTTAGTGTTAATTTGATGTAATGTCAAAATGGATGGCCTATAAAATTATATTGAAGGAGAGAGAAATGGTATTGGCAGGGAAGAAATTCTGTATCTTTGGAGATCTTTGAAACAGCTCGCGTACACATTGCTGGGAGGTGCAAATGCTTAGCACCTCTCAAAGTCAGGCTGCTTTTATTTAGATGCCAGCATATAGCGTTAAGAGCCTATTTTTAAGTACTATGAATTAAAATCATTATTTTAAAGAATCTGTCCTTCCTCATGCCCAAGGAGATGAGAAAACATGGTATTAGTTAACTCATTCTAGTAAGGCGAAAGTGAGAAAGTGGCATGGCTCTGACCCCAAGTATGTCCCAAGTTAATGACAGGGCAAGGAGTCCTGCGCAGTGTTTCAGAGCTCCAGGTCCGCAGCTCAGCTGCCTGCACTGTACTTCTTGGTTAAAAGCACACAACATTTCTGTCCTTCCAAAGCACTCTCAGAGCCAATAGCATTCAAGAGGATGTATTTTACTTCAGTGGCAGGTTAAAGTAAGCACACAAACATCTCTCTCTAGGGCACCTGTCTCCAGTTTAATGTGATATTCAATGTGGGGAGGAAGTAATACGGAAATTGGATACACCCATGAAGAGATGGTAATGAGTGTCTGCACTGCTACCCTGAGCAGGGTCTATGTGAGGCCTTGCAGGAATGAGGGGCCGCTGTCTTCCCCGAGACAAGGCCCAAGGCGAGTCCATGGGCCAGTTAAAATACATAGCTCAGCGGCAGGAAAGAGAATGGACAAGTCTATGGAAGTGCACTTATGTGTTTAGAAAAGTATCTGAGTAGTTCTAAAAAGTAATATGGTGTCTGGAGTCAATAATTGCTAGAAAGAAGAGGAGGAGAGGAAAGTTGCATGAGTAATAAGGCCAACATATCTTCAGCATCCAAAGTCAAAACAGATTTGGGTTTCGATGGCTGGATATGTTTGACTTTGGACTGTAACCATTAATGGTTACTAGTGAGCCATTTTCTGCAACTTCTACCATTGCTTAATTATTTTTCTTACAGAGTTAACTTTGAGAAAGAAGTGTTTATTAACCTGTCATCTCTGTAGCTTGATCTTAAGACAGAAAATAATCAAGAATGCCATTATTATCTAGTCTGGAAAGGCACGTGTTATGAACTCAAATATCTTCTAGCCATGAAAAAGCTTTATGCAATCATAAAACTGCAGAGTTTACATAGGAGCTGCACATGGCAGTACACATCCACCAAAACTCTCCATTCAGTCAAAATCTGAGACATCATAGGTCATGCTCTGTCAGCTTTCATTATACACTGGCTAGGAAGCCGGTACTGGCAGTTCGGTCCAAAGGCTTTTAAGTTTCTCTGAACTTTCCTGAACTTCAAGAAAAATTTTCCCTGTCGAGTAGGGTCCAGTTCAGAAATCCCCAGTGTGTTCTAATTTGGTTTGAAATCGTAAATTGAAAGAATTAAATTACTTTCCAAAATCATCTCCCTTCTCTTTGAGGATTATGGCGTACTCTTTAATGCTGGGCTGAGGGAACTCCCATACAGAAAGAAAAACACACTTATGAGACAAGGCTCCTCAGCTGATGTGAATCAGCAGAGCTTCACCGGTGTCAGTGAAATTATGCTAGTTTATACATGCTGATTACTTGGCCCTTAACATAACAAGATTTTCCCAGAGCTGTGTGTTTTGACTCTTTCAATCCACATATGGATAATAGATATGTATTTTACTTATGCAGAGATGTTTTAGTCCCTGGATAGAAACAGTCCTTTGGGTGCTGGCAGAATTCTTCTATGCTAACGTTATTCTTTCAAAAGTCATACCAGTTACAATTTCAGGCACAGTGACAACTACAGCAGCACAACTTTGCTGAGGAACATGCCACAAATGGGGAGAAAGAGGAAAACGATTTTGTTGAACGATAATTTCCCCTTGACATCACCACTGTAATGAGCCTGCCATAGATAAATGTGTAATAATTCTGTTGTCCTGAGCCACAACTGGCAGTTCTGTGGTCATAGCAAACTCTTCTACTTGACTTCACTGCAGCTGTAGGTTTCCTGATAGAATGAATTAATAAATGTTTGTAGGCTTCTCTTCCATTCTTACCAACTACCTCTTATCTAGCATCTAGAGTTTCTGCTGCAGAAAAAGAAATGGTACAAACATCTCAAGGTATTAATTCCTTTTTGGTATCAATGTTCCCTTGTCTGTGGATAACAAATATAAAAACAGTCTGGTGGGAAAACAGGCATTCTGCTGTTGTTTTAACCTTAGCCTTGAATGCCTTCAGCAATCGTGATATACTAGGAGAACAAGATTTTCAACACAAGTTACTTTAAAAATCCTCTCCCAAGTTCTTTATTTAGGTACCTCTTTGTCAGTGGCCTCACTTCCCAGAATATGAAGCAACCAGCACTCCTCACTGTTTTCACGTGGACCTTTGCTCCTCTCCCAAGCATTGCTTTATAAACTCATCTGGAGGCACACTCAGTGACCTGAAGAACTTTGTGTTTGTTTGTGTTCTTAACAGTGGAACTAGTCACATTGTCTGGCCTGGAGAAAACATCGACTGATTTTAACACCTGAAGAGAATCAAAGCATTATCAACCGTTACTCTCTGACAGTGCCTTTTGGGTGTGAGCCCAGACACAGAGATGGTCTTTTTCTCCTGTAGATCACACGCGAAGTGTGTCTCATCTGACTCTCCTTGAAATCCATGGGGTTGTTGTCATTAAGTCAACAGTAAGCGCACAGTCTATTATTTGTAATGTATTTTCTATTTGCTCAACCCAAGCACTGCTTTTGCTGTTTTCTGGATAAGCAAAAAGTTCGAAAGGGAACCTGATTCCAGTCTCCAGCGTGTTTTACATGGATGTAATTCCAACAGTTTCTGATTGACACTAACTGGAGTTCAGAACTAGGCTCAGCATCCTAGTTCCTGTGTTTTGACTCTCTCAGCACTGAACAAATGCAGGAAAGAGACTGGTGTGCAGCAAACAGCAGCACAATTGGCCTGTGAATTTTTGCGCGTTTTGCTATTTCCTAGTGTTTATTTGGATTTCACAGACTGCCCAGGCAAAATTAATTGCCTGCACATTTCTGAAAATTTAGTCCAATGATCCCTTATTCTATTTCCTGGACTGTGTATGCTTTTGACTGCCAAAAATAACTCCAGGAGACACGTTACATGGAAGCTGGGATTATCCATGGAAAGTAATAGTAGTACTTTCATGCACGCAGAATGAGCAGGCTGCCGATTATAATATGTTTAAAGGGTCAACAGAAATCTATAAGTGGTCAAGAAACAAGACAAACATCAGCCACCAGTCTGATGGGAAAAGCAACATCCATTAAGTCCATTAAATTTAACATTGAAATCAATGTTTAAACCACAAGAAATAATTAGTGTAATTCATATTAGAGACCTTTGGATTTTTGAAACCAGGTTTAATTATATTGAAAAATGACAGCTTCATTTTCCCTCTATGCGTAGGTTACTACCATGTTCCCGATACTTTTATTAGGGCTGGGTGCCGATATCGGGTTTTTAATGACATTAAGCAAAGTAGTGTTTCAGCCATTTGAGGAACAATAAATCAGGTTACATTCTTTTTGAATGGAGACAACACAGATCAAGTGGCTTTTAAATAATTTTCCTTTATCACTGTGAAGTAGACCTGTTCACTTGAAACAGAAGCTCATGGGGAAAAAAAAAAAAAAGTTGTAGAGTGATATTTGGATTCCCTGGCTCCCTTTCCCTGCATCAATGGACAATTCATGAGCTACTGCTAAGCTCTGGAAAGGTATCTCCATAATCCTTTGCCAATACAAACTGCACATAACTTTTACAAGGTCTTTCATTAGCAGTCTAAGATTTGAAGAAAGATCAAGTGATACTGCATCTTCTGAACTTAAAACCTTCTGGTGTTGTGGAAGGGGTTGACAGGGATAGTAAATGTGGCTGTGACGATGCACACACAAATGTTAATTTTCAGAGTATTTTCATTACTGGTTTTGAGGAAGGTAAAATGTTTATCTTATTTCTATCTTCTTGATGTGCTTCCACACTCTTTACTTGTCTACTCTTTCTCGAGCCATATTCTTTTATTTCTTCTCTTTAATTGCACTAAATTTTTGCAAAGCTATTAGTAAAGCTCTTGGAAAAACAGCTATGGCTGCTCTTTCAGCTTCAGTTAACACAAAAATACTGTGTAAGTATGCCAATAATTGATGTTAAAATTAATACTTCTTGCTCTGAGACTGTTCCTGGTTCTGTCCTGTATTTGGGTTGGAGGAGGGAGTTTCATATTACTGAGCAGTGGGCCTCCTTCCCCGTTATGCACCTGCAGAGAAATAGGAATGTAAGTGCTCAGCCTCAGCCTAAGTTTATAACCAAGTATACTGAAACAAGGAGCATGCCCTAATTCTGCTTCTGTGTACTTGCTGAGCAATCCAAAGTCTCTGAGTACAGGAGTGCGTGACTGCAGATTGTGTAGAAAACCATCATGGAGTGGATAACTACTTGGCTTCTCTTGGTATCTGCTCATTCATTTAAACAGATAACAAAAGTAAAGTAAAAACCACTGAGTTTAGGTAGCTTTAAATTGAAAATATGATATGAAAACCCCAACTTCTTCCTATATCACAGAAAATCAGTTTCAGGATGTGTAAAGTACATGATACTTCCTCACAGACACCACAAGGCCTTGGACCTCACTGTTGCAGTCATGGTGATATTTACAGGTTTGTCTTCACCCTGGTGCAGGTCAAGGATATGGTAGAGCAGCAGGACCCCAGAATAATGCTCTGTCAGGTCTCCAAAAGCAAAAGATGAAGCTGCCAAGTGAGAACCCAGGATATAACAGGTATTACTGCAAAGAAGGGTGATGAGCCACATACAGGAATGACACCATCAACGAGCCATAGTGATGTTGATGCAGAACACAACAGAAGGTAGTACAACAGTAGAAAGAAAGTCGGGGAGACATAGTATGATTTGAGTGATGGGATAATTTTGTCAACTTTTTGGGTGAAAAACTTCTTTAAACTGGTAAAGAAGAAAGCCCGGTATCTACGACTGAGCACTTCTGGAGCGGTCTGTACCAACAAGGGACTGTTATGAAAACAGTAATGCTCTGTACCACACAGAAGCATTTTGCTGACTGTGGCGATTACAAATGCAGGTACAAGATCTCTTTATAGGGCATGGGAAAAAATCTGTGTGTGAAAACAAAGAGGGAAGAAGAAGATTCCAGGCCTATACAGAGATTCCCAGCATAGATTACTCTTTGGGCATGTTGATACCGTATGGGTAGATGTACACTCATCCTGCCCATGCTATTCACTGACAAAAAAACCTTCTCAGGAGGGATTATTAGCTCAGGCTTCGTGCCAATGCAATCACATGGCTTCTGTCAGCTTGGAGCGTGGGCAGAGCTTGCTCATGGCTGTTTGCAATATGTGGTGTAAACATATCCAAAGAGTAATAGCAGGTGGTAGCAGAGGAGGTAGATAGAAAGGAAGGCTTGGAACAAAAGATGTTAAGCTTCATTTGCTGTATGATGAGCCAAATTCATCATTGGTTTAACGCCCTGAAGTCAGTGGAGTTACAATAATAAAATTAGTCCAAAGAATCATATCCGTTCCTGGCACTCCATGCAATGCCTTTGATCTGATGAGGTATATGTCATAGCAACATCTTGCCTGCTGAACTCAGAGCATGATACCCCCAGGGTGAAACATCAGGAAAAAACCTCGCAATGGCACTGGGAAGTCATGAGCTAAGTTTTAAATGTACATTTCGGTCTGAAATCCTGGCAGAGTTTTCTTTTCTTCCTGCATATTTGCCCCAAATGGTAACAATATAATGAAATCTTTGGCCACACATTCAGTGCCCTAAATGGGATTAATTTCTTTCTGTTTGGCTAGTACAAATAACTGCACATGAAGAGTTTATGCAATAGCAGAAGGGGTTATTTTGTCTTGGCAATGATTTTTGTCTGTAGCGATGGAAGAAACTGAGGTAACATGAATATTATATTTAGCTTTCTCCATCCACAGAAGAAAAGCCAGTGTTTCATTTGGCACTCTCTACTTATTAAAGTGTTCTTTTGCACTGCTTCCCAGCTTCTGCTCTGCAACTCCTGAGCAGGCCAAAAACAATTCCTCTCACCTCACTCCTCCTTCCAAAAAAAAAAAAAAAAATCCGAAGAAAAAGCCAACACAAACCCCCAAAAAACAAACCCAAA
>Ga0181612_162599_pt1 | contig 13185 bp, 11 predicted proteins | sample HoacroProtozoa21_FD_119630 | JGI IMG/M metagenome (GOLD analysis project Ga0181612, IMG submission 119630) | Hoatzin crop microbial communities from Cojedes, Venezuel. Combined Assembly of Gp0051906, Gp0051904, Gp0051908
GGTCACAGGCAATGTCAAAGCAAGAATTTGGGCTGCGGTCTGGGCTGCGGCCACCCTGGGTGTAATGCAGTTGTGTTCCTGGTGTTCTCTGGCTAAAAATCTGCATGTTGACAGTTTATTTCTCAGGCGTATTTTTATTTTGGGATATTTTTTCCCCCCTCCCCATGACTGTCAGTGTTTTAGAGGCTACTTTGCTGATGCTGGTGTCAGCGCTTTGTATTTTGATGCTGTTTTCCTCTGGATGCTGAAGGCTGATGTGATGGTTTTATTCTTTCAGCATGGCCCCCCGGCACCCCGTACCCCAGTTAATAAAGGCAGAGCTGGTAGCGCTGGGTGGTAACGCTACAGCCAGGAGCAGGAGGCTGGGAAGTGCGGTGGGATCCGACCACAGCAATAAGAACTCCTGCCTGCTTTTATCAGGAGGACTGGAGTTTGCATTCTGTCCTCCTCCTCCCTCTCCTCCTCCTCCTCTTGTTTCAGTCTCTTCACTAAAGCAAAGCAAGAAACTGTTAGGGGGTGGGGAGACTCTGTTTCCCTGTTGTGAGGGGTTTAGCTCTAAGAAGAACTGAAGTCCCACTGAGATAAGAGCAGGATGAGAATTGGGATTTCTGATTTTAATTCCCAGGTTTGTCACCCATTTGCTATCCCTGTCACTGTGAATTGCACTTAAAAACGGTGCAGGTTTTTTATTGAAATCCAGCTGTCCAAAATCTGACCCCTGTAAGGTGCAGCACCCAAGTGTTTCTGAGTGCCATCCTCCTTTCCACTTGTATATATGTATGGTAAAAGCCTAAAATTTGGCAGCCAGATTGAAATGTGGGAGAGACTTCCAAAGCTAGCTAATACCAGTTGGCCTTGGGAAATCACTGCTGTTGGCTTTCAGTCTTCCAGCCTAAATTATTCCATCACAAATTAATTTTGTTGACTGTACTTGTCTCATTAATATTTGGCTCTCTATGCCTCAGTTTACACAGCTGTAATGAGTAGTTATGAGTTTCCTATCTAGGTACAGCTCAGAAATGAGCATCATAGGCATGATTTTGTGCGCTCAGAGTTATTTGCTCATCTTGGAGAGATCCCCTGTTCTGCTGGAATCGGTGTTCGTGGGACCTCGACCACAGCTGTGTTCCTTGGGGCTGTGCTGGAGGTGGTACCATGAAGGAAGGCTCCCATAGAAAGGGCTTCGCATCGCTTAGAATTTGTTGGTGTTTGCTGTGTGGTGCTGAAGTCTGGAGTCCTCCCAGTCTGGCTGCCCCATCCCCGTTAGATCACACCTTGCGATAAAACCAGTCCCGTGTCGTGGGCGATGAAGGTAGCTCTGCTGCATGAGTGCCTGCTGGGGCAGCCCGGGGCGATGGGACGTCATCCGTGTCCCTGCACCTTGGTGTGCCATGCTCTGAAAATACCAGCGTAGCACTTGCTAGCAGTGTCTGTCCTCGCCCGCTCAGGTCTGTCTCCCTGGCTCCCACGGAGAGCTGGCAACAGCGACGTTGCTCTGCGAGACGGCTGGAGCACTGCTCCTGAGCAGCGCGGCCGAGGTCACTGCCAGGCAGTGCCATGTCCTGGCACCGAAGGACACCATCGCCCTCGTGAATCACAGAGCCCTTTCGTCCCGCCGGGTACCTGCACACAGTGTTTTGGGTGAAGCGGCGATCTCCTCTCCCTCTGACACGCACATCTTCGCTTGGCTTTGACGTGGGGAAGGATTATTGCTATTGCATTGCCTGCAGTCATAGGGTTTGATTTTTTTAGGGGTTTTTTTGCCTTACTCTGTTCTTGGCTTTTTAGTCGGGGGAGGATTACAGTAGCAGTGTAAAATGATAACTGCCTGTGTGGGATGAAGGCTGAATTTTCAAAAATTGTGAAAACAGTCCAGTTTTTGGAGATCTGACTTGGACACTTCCCAGGGTCAGAGCTGGGAGCTTTTGCTTATGCAAAGCAGCAGAAGTGGGTTGTTTCCATTTCTCCCTTTTGCTGCCAGCGGGCCTGTCTTTGTCCGACCGTGCCCTGGTGTACCCTAACAGAGGCTAACTGCCCGCAGAGGAGAGCTGCTGTCAGAAGGCTTTAAAGTCGGTCAGACTGGCTCCTGCTTTGTGAGGTTTATCAGCAAAGATTTTCAGTGCCTCCAGTGGGAGGCTATTTTTATTCTATCCAGAGGCTACCTTCTGCTCTGAGGTCTTTATCGCATATTTTTGTGAATAGAGGAACCTGCCTGTTTTAGGACAACCTTAAATATCTTCATCTGAAAAACAAGGTAGCCTTTTATCCAACGTAAATGTTTCTGGCATTTCTGTGACATGTTCAAGATTTCTTTTATTGGTTTTTTTTTTTGCTATATAAGGGGGACCCTGCTGTAGACCTGAGAATATGCTGAGTTTTCTCCCTTGAGAAGGGGTGACACCTGATATTTCATTGTTGTACTCTGGTGGGTGCTATGACTGTTGCAGAAAATCCACGTGTTTCATGGCACTGTGTATCCAAGACTGGAAGAGCTCTCGAGATCATATGTTTCATTTTCCTGGCCTACGGCAAGATCAGTCATACCTGTGTCTTTCCTGACTCTGATGCTGGCCTGCACTCTTTTTAAAGACTTCTTCAGCCTTTCCACGCAACGTATTTCAATGCTTCACAGTCCTTACTAGGAAAAGTCTGGTTTCTCTCCACCTTGTATTTAATCTGAATCATCTCTGCTGCAGTTTAAACCTGTCACTTCTTGTCCTGCCTATTTTGCATACAAAGAACGGGTCATTCCTTTTCGCAGCAGTGTTAAATATTTGAAGACTATTCATGTGCTTCTCTCTGCTTTGTGTTAAGTAACTGCTGTTTGTTAAATCTTCCCTTCTTTGTGGTGGATTTAAATCTTCTATATAAACCTTAATTGGCCTGTCTTCTCAACACTATTCTGTAAGTGACGATCCCAGTCATTAACTAATCCACAAACAGTTTAAACCCTTTGATCAGCATTTTATTTATGTGCTTTAATAGAAGCCTTCTATGCCAGCCAAATTGCCTGTTTGTGCCTCGCTGTCTCTGACTTGATGGCCGTGTGCTGGTGTGCGAGCCAAGTACCCGCAAGGTTTTCTGCTGCGCGCGAGCTGCGACTCGCGCCACGGGAAAGAGCGGGGGCTGGGCGTGATGTGAGGCTTGGTGTGGTTTGTGCCTCGGCTCTGTGGGACAGCGTTTGCGACGCGAAGGCTGTGCGTTCAAACGGAACGGGAGCCCAAAGAGTGGCTAACTGATCATGGTCTCTGTCGGCACCCAAAATACACTTTGATGTGCGTAGGAATGTGGAAGTGGACATGTGTTCAGACAGGTGGTGGGCTGTGGAATGTCACTTGGTATTAGGAGCTTCTGATGTGGCTGTGTTTGAATGGTCAGGTCATGTGTGGAGGTCAGCTACAATACTGTGATTTGGATGTCATTGATGTGTAGGTCTTTGGCTCCAAGGGAAAGTCAAGAAAACTTATGCTTTAGCAGGACATGTGGGGAGGACAGAAGGGAGGTTGTATTCCCTTTCAGTAATTTTCTCTGGATTTCTTTGTTGTAGGTGAGTGTTTTAACCACCTTGGAGCGGCGATTCAACCTCCAGAGTGCTGACGTGGGTGTCATTGCCAGCAGCTTCGAGATTGGCAACCTGGCCCTCATCCTCTTTGTCAGCTACTTCGGAGCCCGAGGACACCGGCCACGCTTGATAGGATGTGGAGGAATAGTCATGGCCTTGGGTGCCCTCCTTTCTGCCTTGCCTGAATTTCTGACCCACCAGTACGAATATGAATCAGGAGAAATACGCTGGGGGGCTGAAGGGAGGGATGTGTGTGCTGCCAACGGGTCCACCAGTGATGAGGGACCAGACCCGGACCTTATCTGCAGGAATAGGACTGCTACCAACATGATGTACTTGCTGCTCATTGGGGCACAGGTCCTCCTGGGCATTGGTGCTACCCCTGTCCAGCCCCTGGGAGTTTCCTACATTGATGACCACGTCAGGCGGAAAGATTCCTCTCTGTACATAGGTAAGGCTCTCTGAACTTCTTCTCACTGAAGGCTTTCCTTGCGGGCTGGCGTCTCGCTCTTCTCTTGCCTGTTTGATGGCAGTGGGAGGAATGCCTTGAGGCCTCTTCTCCATGCCCTGCCGTGCTTGTGAAGGTGACCTGGCAGGGGTTTCTACACCAAGTGATTGTAAGCAGTAGGGAAACACAGTGGTACTTGCTTTTACTGTAGCAATGGTAAAGGTTCACAGCCATGGTGATTATTACTAGATGATTAGGAAGATGCCTACTCCTACTGTGTTTGCACAGATTGCTTTAAATTCTGATATTGGTCGCTTGTGGTTGAGTTTTACCTGAAGAATTTGCGTGGCATGTGTGATGATGATTTTTTTTTTTTCTCCCCACCAAGATACCCCGGTTCACTTCCTGTTCTGAAGCATTTGTCTGTGTCTGAGAGATTACTGCAGTAAAAGGAGACTGAGAGGAGACGCGTGTCTTGTCACTGCCACCATCCCATTTTAGCAAGGAAGTGCCCATTACGGAGTAGGTGCTGTGACCCAGCATGCTGTGGCAGGACCCCAGTAATGGAATGAGATGCAGGAGCTGGTGAGAGCTATTGTGATGTGGTGAGCCTGAAGCGGAACTCACGGTTCTGGTGATCGTGTTGCAAAATTCTTCCAGATGGTTAAGATATGAAATTTGGCTTCAGTTACCCAGTGAAACATTGCTGTTATTGGGGTAAAGTGCTCTTGGGTTTCATTGTTAGTCTCCTCTCCAGCGAGTTTAAAGAGGATGTTGTGGGTGAAGTTTTTGAAGAACAAACTCACCGGCTTGGCTCATTCTGCATTCTGCGGGACCTGTCACTAGATAAATGGCTCCAAAGCAATAAGTCAGTCAGGTGTGTGCTGCCGTTAGTGTAATCGTTCTGCACTTGTTAGCGTAGTTTCTACTAACCAAAACTCTGTGCACTTGTCCCGTCATCCCTGTTTTGTCTTTGACTGTCAGCTGAATGGGTGATCCTACTAATAGTTATTTTTTTCTGCGAAGACGTTTTTATCAAGTTCCCAAGCGTAACGGAACGCAGCTGCGGTCTGGCCATGGACAGCAGAGCTGAACAGTCCTGCTGGCTTTCTGAATGGTGTTGGGTGTCTTGGGACAGCGCAGAGGCCTGTTGGAAAGACTGGCTAGGTAGCATGCTATGGCTCTCCTGGGTGTAGTGCTACTGCACTTAAAGAAGTTCTTCTACATATTCAAAGTGTGTCCGTGTTTTCCTGTAACTGGTTGTAAAATCATAGTATTTCAGAATTTGGCTTTGTCCTTGGATCGTTATTCGGTAAGTGCTTGTGAGGGATCCTCTGGATAAAGCAGGATGATATATAAAAGACAAGATACTGTACAACCTGAAGGTGAATAATGAGACTAAATTCACTGCAGCAACTTTGCCAACACCATAAATGATGAGCTGGAATTAAGAGTGATTCTAAGATTATCTATTAAAAGTAACTATATAGAGAAGCAGCAACTTCTTTCGGTCTGTTCCATGGGCATTTTTTAAGCAATGTTTCATGTCTGAGAACAGGATTGAGGAGGGTGCATGAGAGGAAGATTAGGAAGAGTGATTCTTTTTGTTCCTGAGATACATTCATCTTGTATGCTAAAATAACTTCTTTAAAGTTGGCAGTTCAACTGTAGCTGGGAAAATACTGCCAGAAAATGATTTCTGCTTACTATATACTGCTTCATTATTTTTCCTTCGGACATATGCTTCTAACCATGTTCCTTGCTACATGCAGAGTTTTAAAAAAAAAAACAATCATTTTGAGGTCGTTTACTGGCTTTAGCTATGAAAATCGTAATCTGAATTTCTACGTATGAATTATGGGTTGCAGAAGAATGCATGTGTATGCACACTCAACCAATCAGCCATACCAACAATGAAGTTTAATATCTGCCCTGTCCCAGCCTATCCATCACAGGTAGGTTTTCAGATATGGGAAGATTAATTCTTAATGTCAACCTGCAGTCAGCTGGGCTAGTAAAAATAAAAGCTAACAGGAAAAAATTATGGAGAAAAAAATCTATTCTGTGAATGAATATAAATGGAGAAGAAGCTGGTGGAAATGTACGTGTCTTCTTAGGTTTGTGAATACTTGAGAGGAAGTCAAATTCCTCAGTTTAAAATGTTGTTTGAGAATTATTTGCTCAGATTTGTCTTTAACTGATTATTTTTGTTGATGTCATCAATGCAGTTTTCAGTGGCCTTAGCAGAAAGCTGGCTGAGCAGCTTACCCACTTCATTCTTCTCTGTTTCGCAGAGGAAATGACTGCGGAGTGTATACTGTCACTGTGCTATATTTATATCCGTTGGCTTTCTCATAATAGCACACTCACTCAGTAGGGGCTGCGCTGTGTGTGACCGGATAAAACGTTTTTGGGTAAGTTCCCTCAGTTTATATTAGGAGCAAAGCTGGCATAGGTTGTTCCCTCAGGAGAGAAACTAATTAATAACAGCAGTAATAGTCTGACCAAACTTTCCATCGCGGCTGGCTGTGGCTGGGAAGTGATGGGATTGACCAGTCCGTGCTGTCTTCAGTCTATTGCTAACGTCGAGTACGTATGTGCTCCGTCTGGGCTGGTTTGTAGCTGGGGGGAAGAAGCAGTCTCTCACCTGACAGCTAAGTACTAGTGGTTGTTCACCTGCTGCAATAAAAATCCGCTTGTGTCCCAAGGCAGTGAATTAGATAGAAATAACCCGGCGGACTGAGAATTTTTTTCTTCTGAGTTGTGCAAGAGTTCGGTGGGGGAAGTTCTTACAGTATCTGATGGAGCCTCTTTGCAGTGAAGTGACGATACAGGAAGATTCCTCCAACCACAACCTCCCCCAGGCCTTCTTTTTAAAAAACATTTCTTGGTACTAATACGTGTGTGCAGAAGAATGGAGGTGTGATGCCATACGGAATTTAAAGTGAAACTCTGGCTTTAACTGCTGGTGCAAGTTATCGCACCTGTGAATAGAACACACTTGTGACCGTGGAGTCCATCGAATGTGGCTCGCTGTGGTTTCTCTGCGACGACAGGCACGCGGGAGGTGGTGGGCAGCGCGCATCTGTTGTGCATCCTTTGAAGGCAGAGGTTGCTCGGGCTTGTGCTCAGCCAAGGAGGTGGGGTTTCGTAGTTTCCTAATTAGAGAGACAGAGGTGAGATATTACAGGGAGATATCTTTGTGGCATGGGCTGCTGACATGTAGTTTCATGTTTCTTGAGCTCATGGTATATTTTTTGGTGCTTGCGTTGTGTTGCTACCAAAGTCAAACAGGTTTTGTTGCTGTAGTAACCAGCCCTAGGAAAGGGGCTGTGTTGTGGTAACCGAGGGCAAATCAAATAAAAAAGGTGCATGCATGGACATACACACCAAAGGATGTTCAAAAGAAAACTCATCTGTGCTGTAACAGAGTTAGAAAGATAGTGGGACCGTGCCTGCTCCTGCTAATGATGGGAAATACATTCTCCTCCATTTCAGCATCCGAGCGCCTGCTCAGCAGAAAGGTAACTTTGGCTATAGCAGCCAAAAGGTGAAAAAATAAAGGAATTTTCTTAGCTGTTAGAAGTTGGGAAGTATCTTCTGTTCTGGTCCTAGTTTGCTTGTTCCTCTCTCTGTTTGGGTCTGCTCTTGTATTTAAGATCTGAACTCCCATTTAGAGATTTCCAATCAAGCAGGTTAATTTTACCTGTGTATTTATTGGCATAAGTAACCTGAGTTGAGGAATTCCTCACTCCTGCAGGCTGTGCAGGGCTCGTTATTGCTGCAGCTTCACTAATGTCAAAGAATTCCCTCAATTTGTTGCATCATTTGTTTTAAAGGAGGAAAAGTATGTTGAAGACTACTTACTACCTTACTGCACGGTTCCTTTCTCTACCCACTAATGACTCACTTGACATTTCCCTCTTTAGTTCATTTTCTGCTAGGTCTTGCTGAGTTCTGTTGAAATCGATGAAGACTTTGACATTAGGAGGGGGATCAGAGGTGTCGTGGAGCTGATACAGGGGGAGAAAAAACCCGAGCTGACAGTGGTTGTATGGATTTAGCTGCCTCTCAGACGAGCAAGAGCATGCAAGTGTTTTCTGGTCACTGGAGTACCCGTGTTGCTCTCAGCAGTGGTTTGCGTGTTCAGTTAGAACCAGTGCAGGGATGTGGTAGATGAATGTTGTTCCCAGTCTCCATACGCGCCCTGTGGGCTTCCTGCAGCATTTAACACTGGCAGATGAAAGCTGTTGTCTAGACCGTGGTTACCTATAGAGCAGAATGAATAGCCTCGGGGAGCCAGGGTTTGGTCTGGGGCAATTAAGGGCTGCATTATATAGAGGAAGTTGCTATTATTCTGTCTCCTGTTGATGGAGGAAATTGATATTGATGTTGGAGGGAGCACTGCCAGGTTGCGTGGCTCATTCAGAAGAACGCTGTGTCGATCTTTAATGTGTCAGAAATTCTCTTTAAGTTTGCTGATGCTCTCTCAGTGTTTAAGTTCATGGATGCACACCCCACATGTTCAGGACCCGCCACTTCAGACTCCTCGCTGGCTTGCAGAAACTGCCGTAATGTGAAGAATGGTTACAATTAAACCGCAGAAGGCGCAAGTTTTGGGTCAAGGAGTAAGTGGTGAGGAGTGATGAGTGCTGCTGAATTACCGGTGGTGGAGGGCTGTGCCTGAGAGTAGTGTGCTCAGGGGAATAGAGCTGTTCTTGGCCTGCTTCATGGCAGGGTGGAGGAACGGAAAAACAGAAAACTTGGGACTGCTGGATGTGTCTGCTTAGCTGCTTTCTTCTGTCTCCTCTGCCAGTCTTCTGTCTGTCCTTCGCTGTGTGTACTTTGGTTTAATATGTCATTGTTCCAGCTGTTACTCATGGTGTAAGAGCAGAACTCGACAGGACAGCATTCTCGTGTCCACATCTGCCCCGACGGGACCAACCCAGTGAGGGGGCTGGGACCCTGCATTGTCACTGCTGACTTCGACCTTTGCAGCAGTCCGGGGTTATTTTGCCTGAAATGTGTGGAAGCACTTTTTGTTTTGCAAGGACAGTCATAGAGAAATGCTCACGCTCACTTCTGGTGCTCTCTTGCTTGCTTTAAGCACCAACTCAAGATTTGCTGCAGAGGAAGACAAACATGTCCTAGTTGGAATCTTGCTGTCTCCAGGGATAAATTTGTCCATTTGAAAAATCACTTATGGTGGCTTACGTCAGTCAAAATGACAGCAGCCATTGTGTTTTGGAGAAGCAGAAGCATTTTCTCAACTGACAAGAATTAGATCTGAGAGTTAGTATCTATGGCGGTGAGTTAATAGCAAGCTATCAGCACAGGATGCTGAAATCATCAGGGTTTCAGTCAACGTTTTGTGTATGGTAATAGAAAGAAATAGTACTTGGATTTCTATTAGGAGGCTCGTGTTGGTACGCGAAGCAGTTGCTGTGAATCTTGAAACCGTTCATCTGCTGTGTATGTGATATTACGTATATTAGGGTTCATCAATAAATACTAAAAAAAAAATTTAAAAAAGGAAATGGGCTTTCTAATTTTATAAACAAAAGCGAAAATGTGTTCAATACGGTTAAAGAAAAAGCCATAGCAATTGGAGAGTTGAAAACCCCAGCCCTCCACAGGGTGTATTGCAATTGTCCAACCAGTATTCCTGTATGTAAGTTACCATATTTGAAGGACTGTGGAATGGACAGTCAGTGACAGCACTTTTCATAATAGCAAATGTCTCCCTTTTTTTTGAAGCTTTCAGAATTCTATTTCCAGGGGGACACCATGTAATTCTGAGAAACACAAGTATTTTGGAGCTCAAAGAGCAGATTTTGCAGATGTTTGGCTTGCAAGATGGAAATCTATTCTATTCTTTACATAGCTTGGTATCTACAGCATGATAGGTTCTGGGTAAAGATGGTGAGGACCTTGGGTGCCCACGGAAGTGTGTTGAGATGGATGTTGTTTCTGTCCCTTCCCGGTTCTGTAGAGTATTTTTGCATTCTGTGATACTTCTTTTTCTTTTTTTCCCCTGTTAAGAAATTCATTCAGCTTTCCAGTGGCTGCTTGCTAGTTTTGTCTCTGTGACTGCAAGTCTCTTGCGTGGAGGATGGATGCATTTTGCTCAATCTTCCTCTTTCTGAATTTCTGCATAATTTCTTGAAGTGTATGTTTGAATCTACATTTCTGTACCATAGCAAGTAGGATATTTTTTTGCTTATATCATACAGTCTTATCACTGGCCTCGTGAGGCCCTCCATTGATGCGTATTGATTGGAAGGTCTTTAGGACCCGCTTGAGAGGTCTGTGCAGCTCTGCCCATCCTGGCTGCTTATCCCTTTCTCTCCTCACAGTGCTCCTGCTTGGCCGTACTCCATCCTCGTGTGCTCATTTGTGGTCTGCAGACAACCTGGGGACTGTACTCACAGTAGCCCTTCTTGCTGGAACGTGCTTCTCTGAGCTCACCCCCTTAAGGCTCTGCCAGCCTTGTCCTTTCCTCAACTCTCTGCTTTTTAAAGCCTGTTGCTACTAGGTCTTTGATACAGGGATCTCAGCTGGCTTCCGATCTGTTGTGTTTCCTCTGCGTGCCCGCTCGTTAACCACAAGCTGCTTGGGGAGTTTGTCCACCTCCGTGTGGGCACATGCACTTGGGGAGCGTGAGCCCTTGTTCCAGAGAATTGCTGTTCTCCTTGCTGGTATAATGTGATTTTATAGGTGTGTAATATTTTTAGCCTAAAGACTTGATGGAATTTTGTGATCATTTTGTTCGGTAAATGCATCCTCCTACGGGTGATTTGGAGAGCCTTTCCTTTCTCCCACAGTCTCCAAAGGGTTGAGAAAGACACGGTATTAACACCAGACTAAAAGGAGTGCTGCTGTCAGCGTGAGTGCTGTGATGCCTGTTCACTACTGAAAGGTGTCTTTGCAGCAGATTCGCTGGGTTGTCTTCTCCATGGACTAACTGTGATCAGATTAAATCGCGTGGCTTCACGCGGATGTACCGGTATTAACTACGCTGGCCTAACCCACTGATCCATTGATAACCTGCGGCCTTTTATAATTATTCGCCTTTGGGGAGAGACCTGTGTTCTCGTTTGCTATGTGTCAGCGGGGCTGGCTCGGTTACACATGTCCCCTTTTACAGTGCCAGTGCTAATATCCTGGAAAATTAAGTGGAAACACTAGTATGTAGGGTGTATTAGAGCAAGAACAATAATCAATTAACGGGAATAACTTTCCCCACTGCAGGCAGGAAGGCTGAATTGTGAACGGCGGTAGCTGAGTGGATGTATTTATTCAATTAAACATATATATGCACAAAGTTGTAACTGCTGTGGGCTCCATTATTTTACAGCAATTGCTCTAGTTACCTTAACCTTCTACTAATAGCTTTTTTTGTTATGAGCTGAGTAAATAAAGCTCGAGTCCAACACAAATGACTTTGTGTGAGAGTGTATTGTGGGTGTGAGCTGTTTCCACGTTACTCTGTGCTCTCTGTACTCAGCAGCTGATTTTTGGCTTAATTGGGATTTACTGACTCTGCTGCCTTGTAAAAAGCATTTCACCTTTTGAGCGTGTTGGTTTCTTTCTGTAGTGTATTTAAAACGGTGGTCAGCTGGGCGAGCCTAGTGAGGTACATCATTGCTCGGGCAGCCTCCTTAAACCATGTCCTTGTCATTTAAATGGCAGCCGTACAGAGGACGGTACATATTAGTATTAAGGTTCATAAAACTAATTGCATGGATTGGAAGGTGTTGAGTTGACCATGTCAGGAGCTGAAGGCTGTATTGTACCTCCTTGATGGCACAAGCAGGAGAGGGACGGCTTGTGCCACCAGCCTTGGCCCTTCTCCTGGGAATTCGACTGAGACTCCCCAACTCATTGCACATCAGGAGCCTCCGGATGTTTTGATCCCAGTTTATGGACTGGTACTGAGGACGCCTGGAGATGTGCTTGGTGGTGTGTGCCTTCCGTGGCAGGACAGGGCACGGCATCTCCCCTTTTCCAGCACGACTCAGGCACCGGTCTCAAAGCAGCAGGGAAAGCTGATGCTGAGGCTTGTGTTGTCCTCTTCTCCTACCAAAACAAAGAATTGGGTATGAAGGATATTTTAGGACTTGTCAGAAATTATTATCCCACACATCCTCAGCCAAGTGAGCCAGAGACGGCTTTCATGAATTTTGCTGTACCACCATAACCTTGCACCAAAGGGCAGTGACCTCAAGTGGTGTTGAAAGATACTCCCTGCCTCTGCGCAGGGACTGTTTGCCACCGTGTTGTATATCCTGACGCACGCGTACTGCCCCGTGCCAGCGGAGCTTCGGAGCCCCGTTGCTGCTGCTCTTGGTGATGTCTGCCATGCTGTGAGCCGCAGGAAAGGCTAGCCAGCCAGGCTTTACGCCTCCCAGCCTGCCGCTGGCTGTTGCTCGGCTACCTGCAGGACAAGGAGCTGAGAGGAGTGTACAGGAGAACGCAAAACTCTTTCACAAAAGCCCTTGCTTTCACTTTTTCACAAGTGCCTCTTGGGCGAGATGCTCAACCGAATTTGTTTTCCCTTTGGAGAGGTTGCTGTAGGTTTGAGCTGGGTGCCAGGCCAGCCAATGCTCAGACCCTTTGGGTGCCAGATAGGTGCTATCTGAGTGACCTCCTTAAAGTCTTTGGTTTTGCAAAGTCCCAGGCGGTGCCATGGCACGAACACATGAGTGTATTGGCACCCGGGGCCTGGCAGCGCTCAGCTGCCATAGCTGTCGTTGTGTTTTTATCATGGCTCATTCCCCGTGCACTGGCAGCTCAGCGTGGGTCACTCCCCAGCACAGTGGCCGAAAGGGCAGAGGTCCTCCAGAGCTGCTGGGAACGGGGCAGGAGGAGCTTTGTCCAGAGGCTGGGGGACACTGAGGGGTGATGGCAGATCAGGCCCTGAGTCAGACCTTTTCCTCAAGGCTGCCTACATGACTGGAGATGTCAGTGCAGTCTCAATAACTGCAAATCCCAGCATGGTAGGGGTTGGAAGGGAGCTCTGTGGGTCATCTAGTCCAACGCCCTGCTAAAGCAGGGTCACCTAGAGCAGGCTGCACAGGACTGCATCCAGGCGGGCCTTGAATATCTCCAGAGAAGGAGACTCTACAACTCCTCTGGGCAACCTGTTCCAGTGCTCCATCACCCTCAGAGGGAA
>Ga0181612_121752_pt1 | contig 13184 bp, 8 predicted proteins | sample HoacroProtozoa21_FD_119630 | JGI IMG/M metagenome (GOLD analysis project Ga0181612, IMG submission 119630) | Hoatzin crop microbial communities from Cojedes, Venezuel. Combined Assembly of Gp0051906, Gp0051904, Gp0051908
CTGTGAGGAAAATTATCTATTAGCTAAAAATGAGCTGCTGCTGTACAAAACTCGGCACTAGAGCCCCAAAAGCTTAGAGGTGAGGTAACTCCACAGAAGCCTGTTGGCTCTTCAGAGACATGACTAGCTGGGAAATCTGAATGCTCAGCATTTTTTTGTTTAAAAGCAGGACATAATATCACACCTTGCCTTCAGCAAGGACCGTTGTGCTGAGGAATGAGAGCCATACCTCTGGGAGGGTGACTCCCTGCCTATGCACTTGGAGCCTACACAACAGTAAACTGCCAATGGGGGAGGAAGAAAGGAGTGGGGAAGACGAGAGCGTGTTCCTGCTACCACACCTTCTCTGTGTAGGGTTTCATCTAAAAGGATATGTTTTTGTGGAATATTTTGATATAAACTAAGCCACATTTGTGTTACAGAAAAGGTGTTTACTGCACAGGGGGAGAGGGATCATTACCCCCATTTTAGAGACTGGGAAAGCAAGGTGTTGCATTTGGCAGCTATTTTCCCAGTAGCACTGGAAAAAAAATACAGTAGCACTGTATTGTATAGATTCTAAGAGAGGTTAAACAAGTATTAATGACTGCATGACTAGAAATGCACCTATACCAATTGACCTGGTGAACTGGGGCATCGAGGTGAGTAAGTCTTTCTGTGGTGCATGTTGAAACCTGGAGAAGCACAGATTTTCCTATATAATTTTATTTCTTTGAGAGTGCTATTGCTCTTGCAAACAGCAATGTATATCTTCTATGAGGATGATAACATGGTTAATAAGTCACGGCACATGTGGTTATAAGGTTTTTATCATGCTTTGAAATATTTACTAACCAACAAAAAGATTTCTCCTTTTATGAGGCCCATTGTGTAAGAGTTCCATAAACAAGGTTCAACAGTCACATTTTCATTAGCATTATATTGTTGCCATGGTAATGTGGTACCAATTCAATTGATGGGCTTTTCATCTGGGCTTATTATAGAATTGCTCTTCCTGTCAAAGATACATCAATATGGACACAGCAAACAGAACTTCTCATCCGAATATTAGCACAAAATTTCATCGTATGTTAATTTGGACAGGAAAATATCATGTTATTGGCATCAGACCCAAAAATCATCAGAGACACGGTAGGAGTTGCTAAACATCATACATGGCAAAGTTGCACTCCAAAATCAGGAAAATTACTTGCATTGTTTGCTGCAGTATCTGAATTTGTTATCGCAAAAGCACTTGGCTCTGCTGTGATCATCCTCTGTAATGCTGCTGGGAGGGCACTGCAGTGCAGGTGGTAATATCAAAGGAAAAAAACAGCAGTAAGAAATGCTAAAGAATAAAACGTGAGCTGAAGGGATGTTGGTCCTTCTCCTGTTTGCACGTTCTGTGGCATATTTTGGGAAAATCACTGCCAAATGCAACACCTTGCTTTCCCAGTCTCTAAAACGGGGATAATGACCCCTGTCCCTCTGTGCAGAGCACCTGGCATATACCCAATAACAAGGGATAGCTGGTACTATTAAACATTGTTATTAAGTAAAGTAGCAATGTTTTTAACAGCTCCAGGAAAATACACTGCACAGATCTACAATTTGAGAAACGTCACTGGGAGAATCTGGACTCACCCAGGGAAACATAGCAGAGTTGGCAGACCAAACAGGCAACAGAACATATGCACTGATGGAGGAAAGATATTCACATCATTAAAAAATCATGATAGTTTGTAGTTTTTTAAAGGTAACGGATATTGTAGGTTACAGGAGAAGTATCTGCAGCAATCTGTGCAAAGAAAACAACAATACAATATAAGGTAACAGCAGGGTGGCTTGTTTATTGTATGTCGAAACATTTTCTTGTGTATTTTCACTGGTTTTTGATGATTGTTTCCTATTTAGATAGGAAATATCTTTTTCTGTCCTGACACATGATGTTCAGTCTATCATATCTTAGCTTAATCATGTTGCGTCCTTTGCAGTGGAAAGGGTAAATTACAGACAGGATAGTATTCAGTATAATCAAAGATGTGTTCCATTTTACATGATAAGTTTTGTCTGATTTACAAAGGCAGTATTTTCTCCAGCTGAGCAAGGAAAGAGAGACCTTCATTTGCAGATAAAAAACACCTCAGAGGAGAGGCTTCTCCTTCATTAGGATCCTATTGTTCATAGAAAAAAATAACCATTGTTACTACTACCACCTGTTTATTTACTTCTACCATGATATAGCTGCAGGACCCAGCTGAGACTGGGACCTACTTCTGCTAAGCACAGAAAAACCACACAGAGAGCCATGGTCTCTTCTTCAGGCAATCCGTAAGCCTAAGAGCCATGAGAAAGAGCAGAGAGGAAAGAAAAACAGAGAGAGAGGGAGAAACAGATTAAGTAATTGACTGAAGGTCAAAGAAGTCAGTGACAGAAGCAGAGCAGGTCTCTAGCCTCGTTTCTCTCCATCGGGATGCCTGCCCCACTGGAGGAAGGAGATATTTAGCAATACTCTTCCCCAGATTCTGAGGATTCACTCTAACTTGTACATGGAGCCATGCTTTACCTCCTAATTTCAGTGATTGCATCTATGTTGCTGAGCAGGGGCAGCCTGAGGCAAAGCTTGAAGTCAGCTGTGCAGCCCACCCATATTACCTATGAAGACTCCCCCAGGCTGGCTCCAGGGCAACCCTGTTGATCCTCCCAGGGACAAAGGCTCAGGAATAGCCTATGTTTTTGAGCATGTTCAAGGGCACCAGGGTCAGTATACCTGCCAGAGGAATATTAATGGATTTCAACACCACAACTGAGGCAGTAGGGATCAGGCTTTCTTCCTCTGTGGTAGGGATGTCTAAATCGAAGCCTAAACAGATTTGGGGAGGGGAGGGGAGGGGTGAAAGCTTTTGGTCACAAGAGTCAGTTTGCACTAGAATTTGAAGGCTTTGATCAGGAAGAAATACAATGTCTTAAGTGAGGATAGCATTGGCTTTGAGTTTTCTTGCTTTCTGTCTCTCTTTTTGTCTTAAAAATCCATATAATGTAAAACCAACTCTGGGGGAGGAAGTGTTCATCTTCTGATCAGTAAATTCTTCCTTTTGCTATGTGGTGTCTGCTGACTTTACTGCTGTTGCAACCTTTTAAAATGCTTCCAGGAAATCTCCTTAGATTTTAACTTGATTTTTTTTTTTTTATTAAGGTATCTGAAGAGAGTTGCTAATAAACCAAATTTAACTTTTTAACAAAAACTGCAAATAATATGCCAGCATGGATTTGATCTCATATATGTATCTGATAAAAATGCTGATCTGTAGTAAAATTTGTTAGCCAGGGGTCTGTTGTCATGGTATTAATGAATATAAAACTATCAGCTTTAAAATGGCAATATTACAGTAAGCCTATATTTTTTTTATAATGGTTTTGCATTGTGCATTCAGTATTGGTGAAGATTAAGATTTAGCATGCAGAAGTAATATCCATTATGATAGGATTGTCCACAGTGAACTAAGACATTTGCTTAATTAAAAGTATTTATCTTAGATTATTTAAGAACTATGTCCTACTACTGAACTGACAATGTAAATTAGTTTCCCATAATCAGTTCACTACTGATGACTCTCTTTATACTAAACAGAGGAAGAAAAAGGTAAGAAAAAAACAACAGAAAGTAACAGATCCCACTGTCAAAGGATATACAGGAACTTTAGAAATAATGATTAATTAACACTGTGCCATGAGCAGGAAATTTACATGATCACACCCATAATGCAGACAGCTAAACAGAGCCCTAAAAGGGTGCACTTCTCGCAGAAATCTAGGAAATAGCAACATGAACAAAAGCCCAGATTCCCACTGCTACCTGCTGGACCTGTGCTACTTAACCTTCCCCTAATGAGGCCTCAGAAGCACTGGCATTTGGGGAGCTGAACCTCGAGGATTAGGGGTGGGATGGGGCTCTGCTGCGGTGGGGAGACAGGGCGCAAGGCAGGATGAAGCCCTGTGGTTTGGTGTGGGGTGTCTCATGGGGTCTCAGCGGGGGCCTTCCCCAGCTGTGGGCAAGGTGCCGGAGGAGCAGACCTGCTGTGGCTGGGGAATTTGGGCAGAGTGGAGAGCAGAGACAAGGCAAAGACAGACCAGAGCTACAGGGAAGGCAGGAACTGGTCTGACCTGCTCCACTGGGTGGTTTCAGGCACCTGTTTATAAAAACATACCTTTAAGGCAGAGCCCTAACTGGTGGAGTGTTTCAACCCATCTTGATGTTACAGCTGTACAGCCTAAGACTCCCTGACTAGCCCGCCTTCCTTCCTCACAGTGCCAGTGACCCATGGAAAGCTGTAGATCTTCAGTCTGCGGGGACAATCTAACATCCGCAACTTCTGGGGGTGCTGCTACAAGGTAGGGCCACATCTAACTTCTTCAAACGATCCCATCAGCTCAGGTTTGCTGCTCATGTGAAAAGCTTGCGACTCACACTCCAGAGACCTACTTGTCTGCTTCTTGGAAAATCCTCCTGCCTGCAAGGCAGCCCCCTGAGGCAACTGGACCTTCCACCAGCCAGACACACAAATCACCTGCTCACTAGTTTTGGCTGATGTTGTTGCATGAAATCTTCATATATAGAGCCAAGAGGACAGGCAAGAAATATTTCTTTTCTTCATGCCACTACTTCCTTTCTCATTATTTCTTCTTGTTTCCTTTTTACATTCCAGGCATTTTTTCTTTCTATGTAAGATAATAGGAAGAAATACTGTGCCCTACGCTAGGCATTTAATTTAAGTAATTGGTTTTAATTCTTACTATGAGCATTCAAATAGCAAGTGACATTTATTGATGTATGTTACACTTCTGAAACCCTAGAAAAAATTGTCTGGCCCATTCTCTGCTAATGTTAGTTTAGATGATGTTTTAAGAACAGGGGACCACCCACAAAGGGCTGGGCATGCGCACAGGATGGGAGCTGTCGGTGAAGTGCATGGCTGTGAATCTAGTTCTGACCTGTCTACGTGATTTTCCAGGTGATCCTCGGACACTGCCCATAGCCTGTGCTCCCAGACGTTAACCCCACGATGGCAGATGGAGCGACATCTGGAGTCCCGCTTCTCCCAGTTGCTGCACCGGGTGTTTGCTGCTCCCAGAGTTGCCATGCGCCGTGAGAAACCCAGCTGCTGGACACCCGACCCAGCTTGACAGCTGGCGGAGATGCTGCCGGGGCCAGCTTTGCCCTGCTTGTTGCTTGCCTGCTTCTCTTATTCCTCTAAGTTATGCCCTGGCCCACTCCTGTCCCGTTGTGCTGCTGCCTCCGGGCTGTGTTGAGTTTCAATTATCACAATATACAATGCAGACGCTATGTAAAACAGCTAGTGTGACTCAAGCAGGCTGAGCCTGGTAGAAATACAGTTAAATAAAAAGGACTGATATAATACCAGAAGGCTGATTAAGAACCACAAGATATCAGTGTTGTATCCTGTGGCTTTTATGTTGGTAGATGGAGATTTTAGCCATTAGAGTCCAGCTATCCAACAGATAACAACCAGAGGAGATGGATCTGGGTATCTTCAACTGTGAATAACTGAGACACTTTTGCCAATAAATGGAGGACCTGGTAAACTGCCAGAAGAAAAAGCTTTTGAGATACCTACAAATATAATCAGGCATGCAATATGTGGTAGCTTCTAACTGTGTAGCTTAAACAAACTCCCTGATTACTCGCAGTACATTTAAAATGGTATGTCAAAAGAGCTCTGAACTCACAGAACCAATGTGTGGTTACATTGTCAGCTCCAAATTCAGACAAGGAAATAAATAGCAAGTGAAGGTCTCAACTTACTTATTTGTACAAACAGTAATAAACCCCCAGATCAGGTATCGTGATTTCTAGATGGGGGTAAAATGCTATGACAAAAGAGGGAGAAATAAGCAAAAACTACAGTAATGTAAAATTTCTAGAAAAGCTCAACAGCTGGAATTTTACAATGTGGTATGTAGACAAATGTAAAGAAAAAAACACATCAAGTGTCTTTTTCTCTGGAGAAAAATGAAATAGGCATACAGAGCAAATAATAATATTTAGTACTTTCAGGGCAAATTCTAGCTGAGGATCATGAAGTAATTTGAAAATATTAATGAATTAGCCTCACAGATATCTTTCAGGTAGATAATAATGATAATTACTACTATAAATAAATATTATTATCATTCTTGCTCCAAATAAATGAAAATTAAGCCATAGAGAATTTACATATTTGTCCAAAGTCTGTGTTTTACTACTGTAACCATCCTTCTCTAGAACTATTATATATCAAGTTTATCCTTTTCTAAATACTGTATGTGACATACTATTCAGTTTATGAGCTCTAAAAACCAAGCAGCTGAGCTTCCTTATGAAATCGTGCCTGTGAACATCTCCATTTGCATTTGAATTTTCAAGCAGCAATGATCCTGCTTAAAAACAAATATAAAGAAAAAAGGAATCATGAAAATCAGTACAAAATCTGTCAAGGCCCCATCTGTGACTGGGTATCAGAATATCGCTAAGAAGCTCTGAGGAGCAAAGTTCATTCCAAGTCTAACGCATTATGTTTTTTGGTTGATGAAATTAATTCAAACAGGGTGAAATGAGGGCACATACCACGAAAAACTCTGTTCCTCCACTGAGTAGTGAAGGAAAGCAGTATCTCTGCTGTGTGTGTGATCTTGATTTTGGTACACATAAATACTAAATACTAAAGGTATTACATGGCAAAATACTCGGTGTGCTCACATCTCCTTTTGATAGCCACGAACACCTGCTGCTTCTCTGAAGAGTGTCAGTGAATGAGCAATCTCTGGTCCTGGCAAGATGAGGACTTAGATTATGTTTATTTACTTGTTGCAAGAAACAAACTTTCATACCCAGCTACCTGAAGCAGTACGGAAACATAATAATAGGCTCCACCCAGGCCTTGAAAATACCCCTACAAACATGGTCACTTCCTTCTGAATGGGAATATATAAAAGCTGGGGACACTCATTTGTAGGATATTTATAAATTTCCCCTCCATGATGTGAATTCCTAAGAGTCTTCGCCTTAGCTTTTTGCTCTCACACATGCAATATTTGGAATTAACTACAGGAAATTGGAGAACCACAGCATTAACACAATTCTAATGCACTGTATTATTTTTCTTTCCCTTTTTTTAATCATTAGAGTATGCAAATGTTCAGTTAACTGGTCCTCATGTTTTCTCTTTATTGAATTGCTTTCGCTATGGCAAATAAATATTCATAAAGAAATGTGGACAATAAATCATTCCAAATAGTTCAAAGCCCTTTTTTTCTAGACTGCATATATATTCAGCTGTGACTCGCCTTTAATATTTTATTCAAAAGAGGGACTTGTAGAAGGACAATAGAGATAACATGTCAAGTAGTAATTAAAACAGGAGGTTATGATTAAAACCATTTTGATCTACACTGTGGTCTGTCAAATTCATAAAGTCTTGTGTTTTTTTAACATTACTTTCTCCTTGCTTATACAGGAACTCAGAACAAACTTCTGTCTGAAGGCACTGGACAGAACAAAAGATTTCGACCCTGAGCCTGTGGGGTGCAGAGCCCTTCCCAGCTCTGGATTTTAAGTCTGTATTCTGTATCACCCTATCAAGATATAACTCAGGCAGGCACTGCCCCACCTGCCGATATTGTGGCTTCTCTGGGAAGCAGACCCAGACACAGGGCAGAAGACAACCAAGGGCCACCCCAAGTTAAAGATCTGGTTACCTTATACATTTGGGGATCTTGGTTCAAATCCATGTAACAATGTTCCTTGTCTCACTATATGTGTTTTGGCTACTAATACACATATTTGACCCAAACTCATCATCTTTCCTGATTTGTTCCTGACTTTAGGCCCTGATTCAACAGAACACTTATATACAGACTTAAATAAATGGATTTAGGAACGCATTCCTCTTTGTGTTTAATCTTGGGCAGACATTCAACTCTGAAATTAATGAGACTTCTGAACAGCCCTGACCTTGGGGTCTGAATGGTTGCTGAATCAGTGCATTGACAGAAACATACTGGAAAAGATAATATCCATGTCTAATCAGAATTATAGTCTCTACTTTCATGGGAAATTACCCATAGATAACACATTATTCTGCTCAAGAAATCCATTTTATAGCATTTATTAGAAAGCCTTACTTCACATTGTCTGTTATGTCAAAGATACCAGACGAACAGTGTTATTCCTTGGTAGCATATCTGTAATATTCTTTAAATGACAAAATAAAATACAGGAAAAGTGCATGGCACAAGGGGCCATTCCTAATTATTTACTAAGACTTTCTAGACTTTCTGCGTTGCCTGCCATGTGGCAATCCTTTGGAGGACACATGGATGGAAGGCAAGGCGTACTGGTTCTGAAATCTCATGGACTTGAAGACAATTGCATATGAAATACCATGTTATGCAGTATCTACACACGAAACTCCCCCCCTAAGAATAACACTTATAAGGGCTATCTGCCCAGTCTGCATATGAATTTTGAATGATCACATGTTTTTATTACACAATGAGGGAAGCGAGAGTGAAAAAAGTGGATGTTTCTGATATCATGGTGTACAGGTTATACAAGCGCTACTATGGCCAAATCTATAAGAATACAAGAAGCAGTTGGTAAAATAATTGATACTATGTTGCATGAAATAAAATAGTCTTCTTGTCATTCTTAAAAATGTTTTACACTTACGTCTTATTTATTATATTATAAAGATGGCAAACAGGTACTCTTAGATATTGTTTATAGAGTTGAAGCACAAACATAGAAGGGGAAGTAAATTTTGATGGGTCGCATCATGTCTGTCATCTAACACAATGAATAACGAGTACAAAGGTCATAAGAAGATGCAGGAAGAGTCAATGGGTGTTACTTCTCTGCACAACCATAGAGGGATACTGTGATCCACACCATTCCACTGGGTTCTGGGGGCAGAGTTTGGGAATAACATGTAAAGAACAGCTGTACGGTGCTCACTTGGCTCACAGGGGTGGAAACTCCCAGTTACCTGTATCTATCCTAATGCTGCTGACACTTGCTTTAAAGGTGATGAGTCAGGAATACACAGCTGCTGTATTGCATGCTCATTGCATGCAAGCTCTGTATTGCCTGCAAGCCTCTGAACCAAGGTCTTTATATCAAAGGCCAGAGTGTAAGGGGAAAGCACAGAGGGTCAGGACCCATTTTATCCTCCATTATATTTTTCAAAATACTAAAAAAAAGTGGAAACTCCCTTTTCTGTCATATCATCTACCCCAGGAGAGGGTGAGGTTAGAGCAAATCAGCATTCTGAAACAGTTACTGCTTCTGATAGGCATTTCCACATATGGTAATGAAATGGAGCTAAATTTGCTTAATTAGTGCCTAGCAGGAGCAAAAAGCTTTTAGAGCTCAAGGTGAGTAGCAAAAGGTCTTTGTTGGATCAAAGGCTATTTCCCATGTGAGGAGTCACTAGAAGGAATAATGGGTCTATGCTACAATGTTAGGATATCCTTAGTCAATTCTTTGGTTTCTGCTGAAATCTTACTGATTTAGAGAACTTAATTACAGAGGTGAGTTTTGCAACTGATATAAACAGTCTGGGATTTCACCTTTTCAGCTTTCCTGATACACTTGATCAGACTGTAGTAATGATTTTTCTATGGTGCATGTAACATAGAGGTCATAGGAAAAAAATGTTTCCCCTCTCGCTTCACTAGTATTTACGCTATTACATTTTTTGAGGAACTAGAAAGAAGTCACCTGCTCTGTTCTGTACTAAACAGTAACCCTGTATGCCTATGCCTATTTCTCACACTTATTTTTCTTTTTAGCTTATGAAGACTATTTGTATCTGAAAGTTCCTTTGATGAGTCTGCCTTTTGGCTTTATTTTCTGGTTCTGCCTGCCAATATTGGGCCAAATTCTTAATTTGTATTGATTTGCCCTGATTTTGCCAGAGACAGGCTGACTTTCAACTGTTGAACTGCTGTCCGCTTAACTGTAGCTTTTTTCTTCATACTCCTTTTACTAAAGGACTAGTTCGCTCTGAACACATAATAATAAGAAACATGTGAAGCCACCCTGATTACAAGGAAGCAAGTCCTACTGATGCTCAGAATTAATATGTTTTTAACAATAACTTATCACATATTGTTGTAGTTCCCCATGGAGAGAAAGTTCATCATAAGTTACACTATGTTAAATTCACACCCTGCTGCAGCACTCAAGCTAATGTGAGGTGAAATGCAACATAGAGTAGAATAACTTCATATGGAAGAAATACTTCTTAATGCTCATCCACAGAGGTGAGGAAAGAAAAAAATATTTCCCCCTAGTAACATATTTCCTTTTTTCCATAACTAGCTGGAAACTGTGAAGCCACCTAAGATAAACTGGGTGGAAAGGACCACTATGCATCCCACATTGCTGTTTGATTAACTTCATTATATCCAAAGCACCTTCATCAGAAGGACGTTTGGTTATAAGTTTTTTTTTCTTTTTGTTTTCTTTTCCATTGCTCTGGCTTTTCTCCAAGCAGGAGGATAATTCCAACTCATAACAGATGTAGACCATCCCCTAAGACTCGGGGCTCAGACAGAAGGTGACTGTTCTCCTTAACATCTTACGACTTCCTTTGGTTTAAAAGTCTGTTTTCTGTCCTGCAGGCCTACTATTTACTGAAATCAATGCTACAAATGCAGTCATAGTATGCCTGAAAAATAACAAAGCTAGATTGACCTATACTCAAATGTAAAGAATAAGAAAAAAGGCTCCTGATGCTGTGACAGAGTTAAAAGCAAAAGCTCCACATGGTAAAAAGGGCAAGTGAGAAGAGAGGATGAAGAACAGGTGGTAGAAGAACAAGGGGAGAGGATTAAAAAAAACAAGGGAAAAAGTATATTAAGGCAAGAAGCTTAGACCAGAGAGGTATGGGCAGCCCCAGGGGTGTGCTTGTGGTACTTCAAAAAAGGACTGACTAACTTTCAGAGACAGTGAAAGCAGAATGAAAAGAGGAAGGAGAGGTGTGACAGCCTCTAGCAAAGAGTTAGAAGACAATTGAGAAGAAAAACGTAAAGCACACTTTGGTTATTTATTCATCCTCCCACACTTCTTTCTTTGTAAAACATCCTATGGCTTCATTAGTGTGGAGGTAGGAAGAGAACAAGTAGATGTAATGGCTTAATGTTGCTGATGTGTCCTGTGACTAAACAGTTTGATTTGGGATATCAGTGGTCTGAACATGAGGTACAGAGAGGGGAACCCCCACAAACCCTACTGTGGAGTGTATACTGATAATAGAATTGATATCTCTATTATAGAAACTTTAGATGCTCAGTTACTGAAGTAGCAATCAAGGTGTTACAATATTAAAATTTGGCCCAAATAGACTCATATTTGGAGTACGTCACTCTTTGTATTCAGTATCACTGTGATCTTTTATGGAAGAAATGCACATTCCTGAAGTTTAGATATGATGAACTTCAGATACACATTGGTTTAGAAGAAATTACACATGCTGTTCTACATAATCAAAACAAGGAAATAAATTGATTTGGTCTTCAGTGAAATTATCAGTGATATAAATGAGTCCAGAGTCTGTTTATGACTTTGTCTGCAGAAAGTTTAAAGGTCTTTTTTGAGAGACCCATTTGATAAGAGATTAGCTTCTGCTGTGTGTACAGCTTTGTCTATCTCATGAGTAGGCTTCTGTCAGCACCTTGAGCTTGGTGGTCACAGCTCTGGCTGTGTAAGCTTTCTGAGAAAGTGTTGTAAGGAGTATGTGTTGCTATTGCTCGTACTGAAATTGTGTAAAACTGTATTTGGGGTTAAAAACTCCATTTACTGTGCTTGCTTTTTTTCTAACCTTTCCTTTTAACTGACTGTTTCAGTGGTTACTTAACAGGAATCTTTTGTGATATAGCAATGGATTGTCTTGATTATGTTCTGAACTCCTTTCATACAACATATCCTTCTAAGCACTCCTTGAAGTTGGTGGAACCTGATTGCTTGTGTAGTCCAGGGCTACCTCAAGTCATCCAGAAAGATGGCTCAGGTCATCTTGGTGGACTCATGCCACGTGCAACAGCTTCCTCATCTGAGGAGAAACTATTTGCCTCTTTGCTTGGGGTGGCTAAAGGCTTCTTCACTGGAAGATACAGAGCTTTGCTGCACCTAATTGTAGATGACTGGGCAAAATTAACTCTTCAAAGTTCCATCAATGAATGCCTTGATTTATGAACTTGCACTGTGTTTTGCAAACACCAGATATCACAGATAATGTCCTTCAGTATACAGAACACCAAATAATGATGTTGGCAGACTTATAGAATTTTTTGATATACAGAAATTAAATACTTTCAAAACAAGATATGTTTAAATTGGACAAAGCAAAGCACATACTGTAGTCCTGAGAGAAGAAGTTGTGGAAGAAGCTTTAATCCTCATTTCCCTGATGCTGAGCTTGTGTACACATGCTATCCTTTGCCTCCTTTTCTGCTGCTACTAATGAGGCAAGGCAGAGTGGATGGGTGCTATGTCAGTAGAAAATTCGAGCCATGGGAAAATCCCACCCATATTTTCAGGTTTGCAGGGTCAGGGTAGAATAGGAATCATGACCTTAGCAACCTCTCTGGGCTGCTACGGAGCAGTACAACTGAGCCCTAACACAGTCCAGAATCTGCCCCTAAATGTACCCTTAAAAGAACAGGCACATGAATGATCTGGTATTAAATTAGCAATAATTAATTGAGAAATACTATAATCAATATTTTATGTAATTTAAACCTGATGCAACCAAGTAGCCTGCCTCTGATAAACTTTCCAACAGAGGTCTGCAATCTTCCAGGACTCAATGGTATTTTGATGAATAATGTTTCTAGCAAGCTAATTTTTTAGCTAATTATCATCAAACACCTAGACATACTTTCTGCAATATTAGATGTGCTTTGAAAAAAAAATCCCTTAAACAATGGGCAGAAAGAAATTCTAAATTCATAGGTATATACATATTTTCAAATCTTGAACTAGTGGCTCATTACAGTAACTTGGTGGTAAAATATAGCATCTTATAGTTGGTAGATAGCAAAAATAACATAGCTGATTTTGAAATTAAAAATCACAATCTGCAGATAGACCCCTAAATTACATATTAAAAATAAATTAAGATGTAGAAATCTTAAATGGTAAA
>Ga0181612_118361_pt1 | contig 13183 bp, 9 predicted proteins | sample HoacroProtozoa21_FD_119630 | JGI IMG/M metagenome (GOLD analysis project Ga0181612, IMG submission 119630) | Hoatzin crop microbial communities from Cojedes, Venezuel. Combined Assembly of Gp0051906, Gp0051904, Gp0051908
GATAAAAGAACCTGAATGATCGGGTATTTGGTCTGGGCATTCAAGTCACTCTGGAAATGTCCTGATACAGTGGTCAGTGGAATGGTTAATAAGCCATGTGTGGAAGGGGTAGAATTAGCTGTTAGAGTGAACTGCCAGTAGAGGCAAGGGGCAAGAGGAAAGGAAGAGGGACACAGGGTTTCCTGCTTCCTCTTGCGTTTTCCAGCTGCAGGCTGCATTGTCCCCAGTCTTTTACTGCCCACAGACTGTGCCCCAGCAGCTAACCTAGTTTCTGGGCAACGGACAGTGGAAACCAGTTAGAAAAATGGCCATAATCCCCGACTGACAGGTTTTGTCACCTCTGCCATTTTTCTCTACAACGATGGGTTGCTAGAGAGGGACATCTGTCAGTGTGAAAAATAGTGGTGGCGGGCTCTCGCTCTGGACTTTGTGCAATTTCCTGGCTGGAGTCCCAGGGAGGCTGCAGCCCTCAAAGCCTGGCCGCAGCCACGCCATGTCTTGTCTCCCAGGTCGGATATGCAGCCAGCAGAGCTTCCTACGCTCCTTTTGTTCCACGCTCATTTCCTGGCCTGCAACGCTGTGTGCTCCGTAGGGAAGTTGCACATATCAAAAATGCAGGGTGAAGTTGTCTAGAAATGGAGACAGGTTGTTTTTGGCAGGAGGCCCTTGAGCCAGAAACATTTTACCAGAAGAAATATGGTCAATATTTATGGAAAGTAGGATTTCACTTTCAATGGGGCTTATGTTCATAAGTCACTTAAGGCCCTTCTGAAAATCCCACCAATAATTCTTAAATTAAGCAAGTCAGCATTTCCATGCAAGCTGAAGAATGAAGCGCTGTGTCCCACTTACGGATCTGAGCTAAGCAACTGAAGAGCCAAAGAAATCTTCAGAGGCTTGGTACGATCACGTGGAGTGCTTGTACATTTTTTTATGTGCGGTGTGTGACATGCATCACTCAAAAGATCCTTAAGAGCCATTGCATTCCAGCAAGTACTGGAGAGACCTTGGCAAAATGTATCATCTGGCCTCCTGTACTCACAATGCAAAATGTAATGACTGCTGATTCATGTTCAGGCTGGATTGCAATAATTTTCAGAAAATGTATGGAGTGATAAGGGGTTCTGCTGTTAGAAATATCTCTTCACAAGGCTTGGTTCCAGTCCCGGGTAGTTCCTGTTTTCAAGTGATGGTACAAAATATTCCATTAGAGTAGACAAAATTTTCTTTGGGTATTTTTTGCAGGATATTACATCAAGTCCAGAGAATCCCAAGCCAAGCCAGCTCAAGCCAGTTACTAAAATCAGCTTTCAGACCACCACAGACATACGGAAGACAGCAAAGGAGGCTGGGGACTGACTCCCTGAGGAGCAGCTCTGTCAAAAAGGACCAGGGGGTCCTGGTGGACTTCAGGCTAAGTGTGAATCCACAGTGCATGCTGGCAGCAAGGAAGGCAAGCAACATTCTGGGCTGTGCTAACAAAGGCACAGTCAGGGTGTCAGCAAAAGTGATTATTCCACTTTACTTGGCACTTGTTGGACCAGAACTGAAATACTGTGTGCAGTTTTGGCCCCCCTGTAGAAGAAAGATGGTGAACTGGAGCAGGTTCAGTGGAGACCACCAGGACACTTGGGGCTGGACCACTTGCTGCAGAACTGAGACTGGTTCAGCCTGTAGATGAGATAGCTTTTGGACCGTCTAATAGCTGCCTGTTGGTGCCCTGAGCAACTGTAACGATCCCATGACAGTCAAGAGCATCAGCAGCCGCAATTGCGTTATAAATGTGTCTGAAATCTCAGCCTGAAGTCTCCCACCCAACTATTAATTGGGTAAATTTCAGGAAAGCTGTCACTGATTGCTGGCAGATTGTTTAACTAAACAACAGAGCTTCTCTTCTCTTTAAGAAGTATCAACAGGTGAAGAAATTGATGGAAATGAATGCTGGCAATGATTACAATTGGTAAAATGACTTCTTAGATCCCAGAGAGCACAGCTCCATTCAGAGTATGAGTTAAGGGGGCACTAAGCAAAGCTTTGAAGGTTCCCCTTGGCTTTGAGATCACCTCCAGCAGCAAACTTGGTTAGTGCTGTTGTCCCACCAGCACATAAAGGCAGTTAATGTGGAAGGCAGCGTAACAGGATCCAGTCTTCTGAAGAACATCTGAAAAATCTCCAGCTTTTCTAATAACCATCGGTGGTCAAATACTTAAAATACCTGCCAGATGTTGCAAACAATGAACAGAAAGGGATGTTGAAATAGGGAGCTGATGGACATAAATTGGAATTTGTAGCTGTATAAGAGTGCTCTCCAGTGGTAGCAGTACTCTTTCCCTTGTTGTGTAATTCAGACCTTGTCTTATTAAGGAAGAAAGAGCCCACTGGTTGAACACGAGTGGCTTTGGTAATCTTGGCAAGAGTTGGCTGGATAAATAGACTCATGACTGTCAAACTGTTTGGAGATGTTTTACAAAGGGAAGCAAAAGGGTTCAGATGTGGGAAAAAAAAGGAAAGAATGTAGTTAAAAATGGCTCTATTGCTTTTGAAATCGAGGCTGGAAAAGCAGAAAAGGTTTCAAATGAGACAGATGTCACAGTTCTAGGAGAAAAGACAAAAACTATACAGAAAGTTACTTTTGTGATAGTACCTGTAGTATTACTGGGTAACTTCTACACAACAAAAAATGCTGTTTGCACATATTGTCAGAGCTTAGAGTGCAAATGGCAGAAGAACAGACCCCCCAGTAAAGAGTAAAACAGAAGGCCTGTGTCTGCAGTGATAGTTGTCCTCCTTAGCTGTGACTATTGGGGATGCAAAAAAAGTAAGGACAGCTCCAGGAAACAGCTAAGAAAGAAGACATAGCCATGAAATCTCAAGACTACACCAAGGAGCAAGAAGAAGAAATAATGGGAAGATGGAGGAGAAGAGACCCTGGGGATGTGGCAAGAGGGGCTTCAACTTGAGTGGTAACCAGCACTTTGAGAAAAGCAGGAGGAGGAAATGCATAGCATCTGCAGAGGAGGAGGAAGGAACCAAAGAGTGAAGGTCTGGAATTTCTGGAATTTCTGGAATATTTCGAAGAATAACAGGAAGAGGTACCTAGGAGACCGGCTAAACCAGGAAGTGTGTTTTCAGTGCAGCTGGCTATCACAAGTCAGTAGAAACATAAGATAACGGTATATTTTTCTCTCAGATTTGTTGCCCATGACTTAGGGATGCTACAGGACAAAGATAAAGCTGTAACTTGGACTGGGTGAGATGAAAACTGCAAACAGCTAATCTGAGGCAAACAGGTCAGCAGTAGATTTAATCATGGGACATACCACCAAATTGGTTTATACTGTTTGTTTGATTTGTTGTTTGTTTTTTTTTTTGTACTGTTCTAGCAAATTCACATAATTCAATAATCACATTTATCCTCAGAGTCAAATGAAAAGCAAAACATAGCTAAGATGAGAAAATAAAATTTCAGGAAGATTTCCAATGGCATGTTAAGTCAACCAAGCATGGGCACTGCTCCTGATACCAGAAACACTCTTATGGAGACTGTTTGCTAAAATAAAGCAAGGCTGCAAAGTCTTAAGCACTTACCTCAGACCTAGTGTAAACAGGGACATTTATGTGCTACAGTGGATTACACTAATAATCTACCTCAATGCTACAGGGAAGATGGTTTCCCTTTGTAGGCATGTCCTAAATGATTGAAGTTTCTTTTAGGCCCTGAAAGAGCACGTCCGTTTACTTATATGCTTGCCTTTAATGATATACCTTGCTGTTCTGATTACCTATAGCTGCACTTTTTAATTTTTAATCACTTTCTAAATTAGACAATATACTGCCAGTCTTTTGTGCACTCCAAATTGCCTTCAACTTTTTTTTCTTATAGAAAAACAGGAATTTGTTATCTCTTTTTAGATTGCTGAAGAAGGCCAAGACAGAGATTAGCCATTAGCTTCACTAAAGCCAAATTTTAGTCAAAGAAATGCAAAAATTACAGTTTCATAATCCTTCCAAGAAGGGAGTTACATTATTCATGTGAATGCTAAATATATTTTCCATTATTTTGTTCATGTGAATGCATTCTTGAACCACTGCACTCAACATTTTTATCAGTTTCAGATGCAAAGGCACAGTATCAAAATACTTCAGTAGTATTTAAAGTTGTGTAGTAATTCTATACAGTGGAGCCACCACCAAAGGTAATGACAGCAATACTGCTGATACCAATTTGTGTGTTCTGTGTTTATTCTTTTCACACTGTTGCTTGATTTCCTACAAGCTGCCTTGGGAGGCAGAAAGCAAACCTGAGTTTATCCAAAGGGTTAATAACAAGAAACTTGCTTCCCGAATGCTTCTTATATTCTGAAGCACAACTGATTACTTCAAAGGATTTGGTAGACTCTACCTGCTGTTACGCCTAAGAAGAAAGATAATTTGTTATTTTTTAAAATGTGTGCAAGCCTATGAAACCACTGGTCTTCAGGGACGGGTGTTTTTCATTTCAGATATCACAGCAAACTCTGACTTTTGGGAGAGAGGCTGTCTGAGATGAAGTGTAAATGAGGGGCTTTTAGGACAGGCACCAGATAGCCTGTAACAGAGAAGTATGTCCACAACGTGCTTAAGCGGAAATTTGGCTTTACACCACATTGTTCGTACCGTTACGTCCTACGGTGTTATAATCTCCAGAAACAGCAACAGCAGGATCTTTCTAGCTTTTGCCTTCGCTGGTGGAGCTGCCAGCCATGTCAAATTGCATAACACTGTTGTGTGTCTACTGTGTGCTGGGTGGAGACAACAAAGTTATTCTGCTTGTTTTGTTAGCCAGAAAGCTTCAGACAAAGATATTTCCGTATAGAAACTATGTTATTATTGTACTGATAGGTCAACACCATGGATATATGCTACTAAAAAGAGCACCAAAGCATTTGCTTAAGAAGTAATTTGGAAAAAAAAAAAAAGGTTTCTGATAAAAAATTAAGAAAGTGCTTTGCTAAAAGGTAAATGCCTGTAGGATGCCATTCTTTCGGGTTAAAGTCAAGAAACTCAATACTCAGTTGTCTCAATCCTGGCACCAGTGCAAACACTGTTGGAACTGGGACAGGCAGAAATAGGAGTATGTCTGGCTTGCTGCAAGACTTGCTCCTTCACCAGACAGTGTAGTCCAGCACTGAGAGCGGCTATCAGCGTTTTGATGCTTTTTCTCTGAGCATTTCTAAAAGAAGATCACAATGTCAGTCAACACCCATTCCCACCTGCCAGCTCCTAGAGCCCCCGACACCACTGCTTAGACAAGCTGCTGACCAGAGTGAGCCTCCAGGCTAGCCAAAACATCTGCTTGGCCTTTATGTCAGCTGATTCTGGTCTGGTGTACTAAGAAAACTCATGACAGTGACATCCCATCCCACCTCACACAGTTTAAAACCACAGGGCAAGGGGATAGAGGGCAGTGATTTATTCTGAGTCACTTCCAGACCTTTGGGTCCACACCGCACAGGGTTGGGTACCACCCACTGGACTGCAGTACAAGGGTGCCCCAGGATGCAAGGCTATGCACCACATATCGGCTGGGATGAAAGCTCCCCTTATTTCCCACCCTGTCCACTATCACCTTTCTGTTCAGTAATTCTAGGACTTAATAATAAAAACTCCTCTGTTCAGGAAGAAACCGCTGGGTTTCCTAGCATTGGCTGGAATGGCCCTGTGAAGGCAAGACCTGTGGAAGCCCACGTCAGCACTGCTGCATGTCACCTTGGCTGGTCTCCTGACCCCATCCTCACTTGCCCAGATGGGGGTCCACTGTCTCGGGGGTGTTCAGAACCTGCTCCCATGTGAACCAGGAGGAGAGAGCAAGGCACGAGGCACAACACAGGGGGTGAGAACCAACACTTTTAAACCACAGACTGATCTGGTACCAGCTCTTGCTCTCAAGAAAGCTCCTAGCTATGTTTCTTTCAATCACCAAGGGTCTCCAAAATCTCATTCAGTTTGATGCCTTTCCTGCTCCTTGTGGCCATAAACTGAGCCACCCCAGCTGCTCCCATTGAGCACTCATGCTTTTGTGTTGGCTTCTTCGAGGAAATCCACCCTGCTCCCCTTTCCTTCTCCCCCATGGGACCTCCCTGTTCCTTCCAACAAGCTCAGTCTCACCGTGCCTGTGCTGCTTTTTCCTTTCCACTCATGTGGCTTAAATGCACTGTGACTGAATTAACCATCAGAGCTCTCCTACTGATTCTGCCATCCAAACTGCACCAAACCAAACCGCTGTCATATCTGGAAAATTATTGTCAGTCGGTAACTGGTCTTAACTATCACTTCCAACTGGCAATGCTCTCTCTTCTCCAGTCACCCTGTTGTCATATGATTTCTGGGCACAGACTTATTTCTGAACAAGAATTGATCCTTATTGGCATGAAGTTGAAGGCATCAAATGAAACAAGCAGGAAGCAAGTTCAAAACAAGCAAACTCAGGAGGTTTAGAGCTTCTAGCTGCAAGATGTGGCAGATTTGAGACATTCACATAGTTTCCTGGGGAGACTGTGCAATTTCATGGCATACAAATGCACTGAAGATCAATAAATCTGTGGAAAGCACACCTGGTCCAGGAAGTCCTATGCCACTAATGGCTGGAGAAGCGAGAGCACTTGTTGGAGGTAACATTTTATACCCTTTTGTGGGCTTCTGCTTTTGGCTACTGGCAGAAACAGTATACCGGGTTGTATAGACCTTTGGTCTGATCCAGTATGGTCTTTCTTATGTTCCTCTGTTAATGTGTCCCAGAAACATGTAGTGAGACAGCAGGGAGCCTCACAACATGGCTGGTAGGAGAAGGATTTTATTTTCCAGCCCCTGTGCTCTGTGGCTTATATTAGAAACAGACTACAGCTGAAGGATCCCTGTGCAGATGCAGGCTGTGCCAGCTTGGGAGCTGGGTGCAGGATCGCTGTCGTGCCCACAGTAATTATCCTGGCAGGGCTGGGCTGACATGGCTAATAAATAAGAGATGTTTGAGCAAGCAGTTCTTTACAGCTTGCTTCATCTTCCTCTTCACAGAGGAGTGAGTGGGACCATACAGGCATGTCCTCAGTTGTTCTCACCACTCAGTCCTCCATCCCAGGGGATTTTGCACCGGAGACCTTAGAAACATTCACAGAAGCAAAGTGGAAAACATGACTTCCCATGGAAGTCCACTCATTCAGTGCCTTCCCAGGAAGACCCAGAAGACTTCCAGGCTAACCAGTAAGGTTCCCTGCCTTCTTGCCACCCAGATGCTGCTGCCAGAAAGATGCAAGAACAACTCAAGAAGAGCCCTTAAACTCACCATGATAAAGGCTTGCTGCTAGAGAGGAAGGAGACAGGAACAGGTCTGAGGCAGCGTTTCAGAAGACAGGATTCAGAGAGGACGTACAAGATTGGGACAAGGATTTGAACTTTCTGACCCCTTTCCGTGCCATGAATAGAGGCACCTTAGGAAGAAAAGTTCGGCACAGCGATGGGCTCTCACTTGTGATTTGCAGCGTTATGAGCAAAGGCTCCTCTCCATAAATAAGCCCCTCTTCTATTGCAGATTAGACAGAACTGAAGACTGTCTTCCTTGCATATTGCTCAGTCAGGCAGCATTTCAAGAGAGCAGAAAAACATCCTCTGATGTTTTTTTTCCTTCATTCCCCTTCACGAAGCAGCTTGAGTGTTTGAAAGTTCTGTGGTTTGGTTTGGAGTTCAGTCATCCCTACAGAGAACTTGTTCTGCCAATCTCTACATACATGTCAGCCTAAATAGCAACAGATGTACAGTACCTTAGATGTATAAAATTTTCATAAAATATAACAAACCCTGTTTTTCCACTTGGGATGAGTCATTAACCATATGCTCATGATACTTCTCTTTTCAGGGGAAGAGCTGAAGTCCTATGTTTGGGCTAGACAGAGCCCAGTCCTGTGAGGCTTCTCAAGAATGAGGGCAAGACCCTGTGAACCTCAGTTCCCCTAAGGACCCCTGAGACCCCTGCACACAGAGGAGTCCAGCTCTTACAGCTTCTTTGTAGGAGCAATGTCTTCTCTGGCATGTGCAATCCCGACTGCTGGTGAGGGAAGGATAGCACCCTACTGCAGGTCTGCAAAAACCTGCCGGCACGTGAGAGGGCACGCAGGGGACATCCTTTCAGGGGATGTCCAAGCAGACGTGGTCTCGTCGTGCTTTCCGCACTTCCGAAGGCAGGGAGGGTGTGCCTGAGGCACGACGCTGCTTGGAGCACCCCCAGGAGAGCGACAAAGCTGCACTCAGCCCTCAGTGTGGGCAGCAGCCTTACAGACCTAGTGGTTTTCACCCTTCCTCCTCCTGTGAGCAGTAATTAACTGGAAATGGTCTCACAGAACTTTTTTTTTTTCTTTTACGTGAGTTTGGAGATGATCCTGATCCACCTCCCACCACAGCCAGCAGGAGTTTCCCCCCACCTCAGCAGAAGTGGAAACGGGCCTTTGCTACTGCGAATGCTGCTCACCAAACCTTCCCTCCAGGTGAGCTCTGTGTGCAAATAGGAGTTAATCCCTTAGCCAAAATATTATTTAAAGGCAGAACTTACTAATTGCTGCTTCACTGGGGTTTAAGGATGTTAGATTTTAGCTCATCAACCAAACCAGAGCTGAGCCTAGAAAAACAGCAAGCCATGAATATAAACAGGAAAATGATAATTGAACTTTGCCATGTATTCCAATTCCTCACATACAAGCAGTACAAATGTAGCCACTTCTTTTTAATTTTAACAAGAACTCCAAATTGCTGTTCTATTCGGTACAATGGGAACATCGATCCGGAACATCGATCCAGTTCCCAGTGAGCTGTACTAGCAAAACCAGCTGTGTTGGCTTCCCCTGGATCCCACAGGAGTGTCCAGTCCTGCGTCCTCTTGGTACAAGCCCTCAACTACTCATGGCGCAGTCCGAGAAAATGGCCCCTGGAAATTCAGTCAGGGAAGAATCCAGAAGCTTCACCAGTGTTTTTGCACACTTATCATGTCCATCCTATCCATGCACAAAATTTACTTCAGTGTCTGGGAAGAGCCACTAATCTGGAGGACAAAGATGTTTTCCCAAGAGTCCAGATGTTGGCCCAAGTGAACCACAGGAGACAGAGAAATGTTCAGTGCACGACAGCCAGGTCAGCTTTGCAGCTGCTAAGATGGACAAGACTGTAATGGTGCAGCATAGGTAAAGAAACACTTCTCCTAGCAGTACATGATAGCAATCCTGGTTGTAGGAATTCCCTCCTTGTTGAGGAAGTGGGCTGTACAGCAGCCAGCGTGGTATAGCTGGCCAGTGCAGGCTGACCCGGAGAGCTCTGCATCTACTATAACCTGTCTTTATTTCACCTCTTTCTGCACAGGCAGTGCACAAGTTAAGATTAAATCACTGGTGCATACCGGTGATCCCCATTCAACATGAGGACAGTATCTCCAACCCTACAGCATCATGCTTCTGGAGTATGGAGGGCTATGATCTGCTTTCCTTTATTTCCTTTAGCTCTGTTGTTTTGTGCATTGTTGAATGCTGTAATCCACACCATGCTTTATTATTAATGACCTCTTCTTATTTATTTCCATTATTATGAGCACTTAGCACACACTCATCCTTGTAGATTACGAGTTTGTTTTATGGGGATTACGTTGAGTAATTATCATTCCAAGAGAAACGAACTGTCATGCTCTCCCACTGCCAGCAGCTTTTAATCTGACCAGACAGCAAGGAACCTAGGATTTCACAGTTTAAACAGATGGAAAGGTCTGGGCAAAGAGGTGTATCTTGCAACTCCTTCTAAATGCGGCCAAGTTCACGCTGAAGCATATTTCTGTCAGGGGCGTATTCCAGAGGTGTGAACCTGGAGTGCCCAGTGAGCATTCGGCTCCAGCTTCCAGCTAAGAATAGTTCATATGGCAGATTGGAGGTAGCGAGGCTGTTCTTAAATGTCCTGGCCTTTGGCTGTAGTGACCACAACCTTGAATTTCACCTACCTGTCAGCTGGGATACTGTGTGGAGAGCAGAGCACTGGCATAGCACAAGACTGGGGCAGCTCCTCTGGGTGTTTTTCCAGGGGTGTTTTCAGGATTTGATGGAGGCACTGTCAAAAAGTACCACAAAGAGGAGTAAGTGGTAGAGCGCAGACTGTCCTGTTGGGGACACTGGGTAAGGAGGGCTTCCTTTAAAAGGAACTTTTGCACCAAAGCAGTACAATGCTCTTGTTTATGTGGTCTTACTTGGGAGAACTAAGCAGATCTCTGAGAACAGGGGCAGGGCCATAGTTGTGGAGTTGGTAGGAGACATCTAAGTCTGGGTTTGGACATGCAGGGAAGAAGAGCAGGGGCTCAGTGACCTGCCAGTCTGAGTGTAGGTGCTGACCTCTGGGGACTGCTGTAGCAGCAACACAATGCTGTGTGCCCCCTCAACGTGCACAGGTAGGGCATTGTGTCAGTGATTAGCTGTTATTCAAGGTCCAGGTTGGTCTGAAGGTTCAAACCAGACCCCTGCCAGCACGGCCTTGGCCAGGGGACTGTGGGATCTCTGCTTTACTCTAAGTTGTAAAATGATGCACACACCCTAGTCGAATGGTGTTTGACTAGGTCAGAGGAGGTAGCCATGTGACTAAGTTGGAGAAGTTTTAGTAGCAAAAGCAAAATGAGGCTAATGATGGAGCTCATCGGTGTAATCCTTTCTTTGAATACCAAAAGCCAGACTTTGCCAGTAAGTAGAGGCCATTTGAGGGAAGGAGGAGATTTTATTGTCATCTATCAATGTACGCTGGTTATGTGACAGTGGGAGGAATCCTTCATGCAGTTCAGGAGTCATAGAAGCACTGTACAGTACTTCTCTGCATGGAAAGTTGCTGTGAGCTGTTATGCAAAGCCAAATCCATGGGAGGAAGAAGCAGCATAGAGGGTTATCTTGGTGAAGAACCGAGATGCCACAGGTATAATATGTCTGTTTGGACAAAAGGTCTCTTCTCCCACAAGCAAGTGATCCATGCTATAGTACTTAGCCCTACTTCTGCTGAAATAAGGAGTCTAACACTCTTCCAGACACATGGTCCAGGCCAGTGAGGTCCTGGTGTGAGGTCCATGCCCCATGTTCTGCATGGTGAGAAAGAAAGGCGTACAGAGGCAGTGGATCTGACCCTTCCTGGAGCGGTCAGCCCGCTTCTAGTTTGAGATGACATTCAGGATGTGGAAAGAGGGACTATGCTCGGGAGACTGGCAAAAATAGATCACAGTTTGACTAGGAGATCACACATAAATATATGTGGGCTGTGGCCAGGCTGTCCCACAAGAGAAGAATTTGGCATGTGTTGAAGATGGGCCAACACACAGGTATTGGATGGTTTCCAGGCATTATTTTTTCTGTAAGCAACACCAACAGAAAGATATTGGATCCCCAGCAGTTGTCAAGCAAAATCATTCTCAATCCATTTCATCCTCATGAGTACTGTTGCCCTCCACCTCACCTTCACAAGAGATGGCGATAGGAAGATCATGACTAACCAGGGAGTTTTTGACTCGGGCTCAGTTTTAGGAAAGGAGATGTGTCGGATCAACATAGCAGTGCTGAAATAGCTTATAAACAGCGTTGCGCATAGCATTCAGTGTTAGAGATGTGTAAGCAAGAACTTCACCGACGTTTGAGCAGCGGCAAACACTGTGAGGGAGAAAGGACGTGGTGTGTGGGGAAGGCCGAGGGAAGGGTAAAAGAGATGGCTGGGCTGGTTTGTGAGTCCCTGCTGCCCTGTGCCCGGCATCTGCTTAAATTCAAACCAGGCACTAGGAACCCAGCTCTCCGTGAGAGCTGTTGTCCAAGCTGCTGCACAGAAAGGAAACCTGAGCTGGAGCGGGGTCTGGTCTGAGTGCTTTGAAGTGATTTCTTTCAGTAAGGAAATCGTTTCCTTTGTCTGTACATGTTCAGGAAAACTGCCTCATCAGAGACTGCTTCTCAGGACATTCGGATCATAATTGTTTTGTCCAGAAAATCTCCATGACTGGAAATGGAAAAAAAAAAAAAATTATAAACAGTAGGTAAAAAAAGCTTGTGAATATATATTACATCCATATGCAGAGGGAGAAAAAAAAGGAACCAGGGCTCGGTTAAAGCAACAGTCAAGATCTCATTCTGCTCTGAGCTACACTGGGGTTGCCCCACTGAAAACACCGAGACGAGCCGCGACTGAAGAAACACGGGGGGTTACTGCAGGCAGCCCTCTCCCTGGCAGACACCCACCGTTTTGTTCGGCACAGCGCCGTTCAATGCCGTGCGGGATTTCAGAATATCATGCACTTCTGCGACACTGCGAGGGGATCAGAAAGGGGCAGCAGAGATAGACACGGGACACACATTTACAGATGTTTCGCTGGGGCGGAGAGGAGAAGTGGTACCTTGTTATGTACGTAAAAGGGCAACAGGCACTGCTGGGGCTCGGGTTTCTTTTCTTTCGGCTGTTTGTTTCGGCAAGCACTCTCACGTTTCCTGCCAGCAAGAGCCGGGGAGCTTTTCTGCCCTCTCCCCCCGTCTCTGTGCCCTGCTCCCCGCGTGTGGGGCAATGAGCAGCAGGCTTGTGCTGCAGCCACGTCTGGGCTGCCGATGCCCTCATCCCACTCAGGGCCCAACCTGCATCCCCTACCCATGCGTAAATTCTACTGAAGTCGGTGCAAGTCTGTGGGATTAGCTGTGTCCCTGGGCAATTCCTAATATTTTCTTTCCTCACATTCTTCACGTTGGAAGGTTTAACAGAGTCACGGAGCTCCAATGTCCAAAAGACCATTCCCCTTCCAGAGCAGGATCTCTCTCTCCAGTACACTTGCCAGCACGCTGTCCAGTCCAATTTCAAATGAGTCAAATGTTGTCAAATGTTGGTGTTTCCATTGCTTGCCTGGAAGACAATTCCGCTGCTCAAGCTGTCCAAGCCATTAGGAACATTTTCCTGATATTCAGCCTAAATATTCTCTTTCTCAAATTCATCCCATTGCTCCAGGGATTCATGTTACTGGAGATGGGCTCATATTAAAATATCTTGCTGTGCCTTTCCCTGGACAAATTCACTTAGTACTTTCATAGAGGAAGGAAGGAAGGAAGGAAGGAAGGAAAGAGAGCGGGAGGGAGGGGTGTAGGGAAAGAGTGTAGATCTCGGGGGGGGCCGGATCGTGAAAAAA
>Ga0181612_119010_pt1 | contig 13183 bp, 7 predicted proteins | sample HoacroProtozoa21_FD_119630 | JGI IMG/M metagenome (GOLD analysis project Ga0181612, IMG submission 119630) | Hoatzin crop microbial communities from Cojedes, Venezuel. Combined Assembly of Gp0051906, Gp0051904, Gp0051908
GACCTTTAGCATGCGTCTATGCTGCATGCGTTTTTCTGAATATAGTCTGCGTATGTGCCTGCTTGAGATCGATGCTCATTCAGGTTATTAGCAATTTGGTTTTGAATTATACCAGAATCAAAATCCACAATATTCACAGATGTTTTATGCATGCTCCAAAGGCAGCAACATTTCGGTAAAATTTTGAAGCTCCGATGTGTGCCACAGCAAGACAACACTGAAAACAATAAGGGATGAGACAGCTTCTCCTACAACAAGGTTTACAAATAAGCTCAGTTCGTCTTGGGGTATTTTTTTTGTTCCAAGAGTACATATTCAAAGGTAACAGTACATAACACTAGGAGAAGGTCAGATACCAGTTCAAATCATGAAGATAGGGCAGTTGTGTTAAAAGACATTGAAAGACAATTTGAATCACAGAATAATTTATGTTGGAAGAGACCTGGAGGGCATCTGGTCCAACTCCCCCTTGTTCTGAGCAGCCCAAGCCCAACAGGAAAAATTCAACTCTGCGAATATCCAAAACACATTAAAAAAACAAAGTATCTTTGTTGCCTTTAGCCTTCTAAAGCAGTAACTGTTCAAATTAACATAGCACAGTGCAACTTCAGTTAAAAAAGATTAAAAAAACTTGAAAAATGCAATCCAGTAGATTACTTCCACAGCAAATCACTAATAATGTTCATTTTGAATGGGTGTCTTCAGTAATTTTAACTTGCACAAATAACAAGGATTTTAAAAATGTAAACCAGCAACCTGTGCTGTTCTGCTATATGGCAAACATATTTAAAAATGTTTTTTCCAGTGACAAAAATGCACTCAAAATATTTCATCTATACTGTCAGTATCCAAAGATAAATTAGGGTATCCACAAGTTTAAAACCAAACAACAAGGAAAAACAAAGCCCCAATATCCTGAAATTCAATTAAAGAGAATTTTAAAAATCCAAGATTCCAGATGACAATTCTGAAGTTAACATCATATAAAGTACTTTGTTAATTTTTAATTTTTTTTAAACCTTCTGGGACAGTAAAACCTTAATATTTTTACTACAGCATATTAAGCTATTAATAAGGGGTATAATTTTAATATAAAAGCAATGTCTTTTTAATATAAAAGCAATTGCTGCTTTTCAAATCGTTAAGGTCAGAAACAATGGATAATTTTCTTTTACAAGAGAAATATGTCAGTAATGCAGTGGCTGGCTGGGCCAGTATATTTTATAAGTTCTATTCATATATTCAAGTCAAGAGTATCTGGATCAACAGCTAAATATAGTGCCTTTAAGAAAGTGGTGCTTTACCTCATCTTGTACATCTCTATTACTCCTATAGTTATATAGTTTAATCTCACACGCATGCACACACACAAGATCCTTTAGCAAAATTTCACACCTGTGCACTCCAACGCGAACGTGCACAAATCCACAAGTGTGTAGTATAAAGCACTTTAAGCCCTACTCTACTGCAAATGCATTTTCTAATTCAAGGTACTGTGCAATGTAACAGGCAATGTCTGTGCTACCTGATTCAGAAAACTCTATTGATAAGCCTGTATTGAAACAGCAAATAATCTCTTCTTCTCTAACATGGTATTTAGCAAATATCTATTAAATATGTTTACCTCCCCCAGTAGAAATAGAGAGGTTTTCCTAATGCGGGAACAGAGCTAAGCTCTGTTAACTAAATACTTAATTTACAAGTGACTCAACACCACTATATTTTTATTTCTTTAATTACTTGCTAGAATGGACCCATTCAAAAATGGAAAACATTTATGCAGCTCCTTCTGAGGTCACAAGCCTCTCCAATTCATCTGTCCTTTTATCGGAGTTTGCAGTGAATGAAGAGCATCATAGATAAAATTTCTGTTTTAGTTAAAGGACCAGTATCACAAGCTAGAAAATACAGAACATTTTAGCACTCTCTCCTCTTCCAAACAGGCACTGCTTCACAATAAGTCACTCATCCTTCTTTAAGATTTAATTAAGCCACTGTATCTTCTGATAACCTGAAAAAGTTAGAGATCCATAATCATGGGGGAAATACAAAGTAACAGCTATATTCTTTAAACTTTGCATTTATCTCTTCTACAAGAAGACAGACAGCATAGTTGGAAAGTGAAGACAGAAAGGGCTCAATAAAAAAAGTGCTACGTAGAAGAATAACTGCCCTTTAAACACAGTACTGAGAGCATTCAGTGTGTGAGTTCACACTTATGTACAACACTCCAGTTGTTAAATAAAGCAAACTGCCACAGTCACACGTTAAAACAAACTTCACAGAGACTATACATTTGAAAAACCTACTAATGAGCAATACTGTACTAAAATGTAAACAAACATTGTGTCACAGAAGCCTGTCAGTTGGGACTGAAGATTCATGAACTCACTTAAGAGGAGTTATTGGCAAAAAGTCTATTGTAACTGCTCACCTGAAATAGGCTGAAACAAAGAAAAGCCTAAATAGTGTCTAAACTGAAATTTTTTGTTCTATAGACATTGATTTGCTTTCATTCTACAACATTAAGCAGGCAATTTCATAACAACTGAGTAAAAAAAACAGGCATTACTTTAGCAGAACATGCAGAACATGGAGTTTTTCTACTTGGTTCCATTAACTCACAAGCAATTCAAGCCCAATGGAAGCAAGAGTTCTTTTCCAAAGTCGAGTCTGCAATCCTAGCTGATCATCGGCATCCTTCAAGGGGTCCTGTCAAGGCATCGAGGCTGCTGTCTGTATCTGAGGCCAATGTTTGCTCTGTTGACATGGATGAAATGTCATTGATAGATGATGACTGGGAAGGACTGGTGTTGCTATTCACTGCTGCATCTGTGCTAAGTAAACCAAACATAATAAAATCTGAGGCAAGACAATAATGCAGGTATAAGTAACTACCCTTCTAGGCTCTGAGCATCACTTTCCCCACAGAAATCCTTAGAAAAACGAAAAAATTAATAAACTGCAGAAAAGCAAGCACTAAGCTCCCTAGCACTCAAAGCCGCAGGTGAACATTAAGAGAAGAGATTTTTATTTTTCTCCCTCTTTGAGAAGGAAGAAAAAAAGCAGCAATGTATAATGTGAACAGTGACTCGAGTGCCAAGCTCTGCACTATTAATTATTTTAAAACAAGGGGCCCTAATGATGTTTAGCCCGGCATGACAGAGACTCATTCCTCCAGAGCCGCAGAATACGCGTTCAGCACAGAGGATACCTGTGCAACGGCGGATGTAACGGTGTCGATTATTTCATTTGATGACCGAGCCCTTTGGGGAGAAGGCAGCTCAGGGCGTCGGAAGTTTTCCTACAACTTTATTCCTAATAATCAAAAACTACTGCACATGTATCTCCAGAGGCAGATCAGAATCAAGAGTCCTGAACAACACAACTTTCGCCCACCTGGATTATTAAGCAGGATTTCTTCGTTCGCTAGCGCGACAGATCAGCGCTGTGTATCACAGTTACGGGAGAACTACTGAAACAATGACTAACCTGAGGGCTGATCTTTTACCACACCATTCTTGCTCCTTTCTTCCCAATCCATTACTTCTTTGTATATTAATTCTTACGAGAGAAGGGTGGGAAGAATGAAAGAAGAGATAGAAAAAACACTGTAAGATCACAGAAGATTTGTATACAATTTATGTATGAGCAAAGGTACAATGACATGGTTGAAGGTCAGTATGGAAGTACAACAGTATAGGTATTTATTTTCCTTTTTTTTAAAAGGCCTATGGCAATAATTGGAGAATTCTAAGGATTTTCGTTATGCATCACAGAAAGACACCAAGGACGTACCAAAATCAATGTATTTGATAAATAGAATAGCTGTCCATTTGAAAATAACAACCATCCCAGCCCAAAACTTTATACATACCTACAATGCACTAATATTAAATGTTAAAAAAAAACCCTCCAAATGGATTTGGATTTAAAAAAAACATGACAACCCCCATGAAAATTTTACTTTGATAACAAAACCATATACAAACGTCTTTAAAAATTAAGAACAATCTACGTGGATATATTGAGGAAAGTCTGGAAATTCTGAAGTACGTCAAAAAAAATTAAAATATTACATGAAAGTCCTCATTTACTAGTCAAGGACAATTTAGGATACAGACACCTGAACAACACCAACAAAATTAGAGCTGTAACTTTAAAGAACCATCCATTATTCTTTTTGAAATGTCTGTAGCATGGTGCACACAAGCTGGCTTACCTCAGCCCCTTCTACAGCAAAAGGATTATTACTACTGCAGAGCATCAGGTACACTAAGTTAGACTTTCAGTTAATTCACAGTAGTTTGTGTATGTACTCACATACACCATGTAACTAAGCAATGTAACTAAGAGTAACAATATTTAAATAGATTAAGACCTCTTTAATATTGAGTAACAACACTTATAAATGGATTCAATCAGATTGAACTGATCCATTTTAATTTTCCACCTTGCATTAACCCAAAATAATTTGAAGTGTACCTGTGCAGACATGTCCTAAAGAAAATATATATAAACCAGAATCAATACCTGAAATTATAAAGCTATTTTACAAAAACAAGGGACTTGCAAACAACTAAGCAATTATGTCTATCACCCTTGGTCCTCTGATGGTAGAGGTGTAAAATCTGAACTGCCTCATCACTCAATGTTTTTGACTAGAACTGTAAGGTGTAATTGGTTTCAATATTACAAGGCTGTTTATTCTTTTCTATAAGTCAACAGTTTAATCTATTTGGTCAATAAATAAGTAATGAGGAGAGGAAGACAAAAAAAACCCACACCAAAAAAACTTTTCTCCTATCTAAGACCTCTAGAACAAATGAATTAGTAAATATTTTCAGGAGATATGGCTTAAATAATGCACATGAAAAGAGAAACATGTTTCTCCTTCAGAGAATTTTCTATTAAGAAAAAGCCCACTGAGAATACAAACACTCAACAACAACAAAACGCTCAGGAAAAAAAAATCAGAACTGCAGCATTTTGTTGACTAGACTTCAGAATGTTACGTGTGTGTATGTACATATCTGCATGTGTGTATATACATATTCACTCCAAACAGAACGTTTTTCCATTATTGACGACTTCATTATTGCCACAGGCAGTACTACATAATTGGAATAGTGGGTTCCAGTCAGTTACACAATCCAGCACACGTGTACTGCGAGCCACACAATAATAATACAAGTTATTACAAGAAACATCATTTGCCATGCTCACTTTTTACCTTTCCATTCTTCAATTGCATGTTCTCTTTCTTCCAATTGTGCATCATAGATTTGAGGTGGAGGCTACAAAGAAAAGAAAGTCTATAGCATATCTACTACATCACGTTAACACAACCAATCGTAACTGAAAGACCTAAAAATTGAAATTTTTTAGCATTTTGCTACCTTCATCTTTGCCAGCCTATTCCCTATACCTCAGACACATTCAGTTTAGAACTCCAGAATTTGCTTTTAAGTCCTGCCTCCCACTGGACTGCTGTCTAAAAGCATCGACTAAAATTAAACTCATTGTAAGGCTTTATGGTGCCTCAGAGCAAGTCCCCTTTACAAAAAGTCCGAGGTTACCACCACACAGGCAACTCTTTCTGTAAAGCAGCAGGAACTATCGACAACCACTTTCAAAATTATATCAACTCCACTCCAGCAGCTGTTCTTCAGGTGATTCTGTCACTAATGTTGATCTGAACATTTTGTGTGTGACTTTGCTAGCCAAAGAACGAGTTCAAAGCAGGCTCTTGACTGAAACTAAAGTCATTCTTTAAAGTTATTAAACTGTATCTTAAAATTTATTTTAAATGCAAACTTACTGCTTCTGCTTCAGCTGGATCATACCAGACAGTAATATAAGGATGACGTAAGGCTTCATCTACAGAAATTCTCTTGTCTGGATCTACTACAAGCATTTTTGATAATAAATCTCTAGCTTGGCTGGCTAGAAAGTAAAAAATGAAAAGAACACACGTGTAAGAGAGCTGTAGAGTTTGATGTCTGACACAGAAAATAAATACTAGGAATACAGGACACACTGTAACAGATTTCACTGTGAAAACAGGCCCACAAATCCAAGCTTTCCTATACAGCTACAGTGGTTTTTTTTGTTTGTTTTTTTTAGAAGTGAGGTCCCACTCCCTTATTGCGAATGTTATTTTGCTCTTATCCAAAACAAACCCTGCAGCTGACACCAACCAACCTCAATTTTGAACAGTGCTGCTGCTACGCGGGTCACAGATGCTTTGGCATTAACTACTGAACATTAAACACACTAAACGTTTTTAATAAGCTTTTAAAAATACATCTTGCTACAATGGCAATCTACTTTCTGTAATATCAAATTAGTTTCTTTTAAAGGTGTTACTGCACAATAACTGGCTACCCACTGTTGCAGTGGGCACTTCACTGGCATTTCTTTTTTATCTGAACAATCACTGTAATAAACAGTGTCATGTTAAAAAAAAAAAATTTGACCATCTAGAGAATATAATAAGGTCGTTTTTTTCATTTTATCAGTAATTATCTAAAGTCAAAGTATAGCCAAAATGAATTATATGCACACATCAACTAGAAAAAGAGAATTACAAATAACCACTATAACAAGAATTACTTTCAGAGAATATTTAAGCAGTAGACATTATTTAATAGATTAGAATTAAGAGAATTAAACAGAATACTCGGCACAGGGCAGTTTGCATTTAATGACTAAGTTCTGCATTTAATGACTAAGATTTCAGGACATGTCATAAATGCAAGACAGACTGTATGCAGCTTCTAATGTTGACACCTATTGCAATAAACATTTTATATTAGCTTTTTTCATTAAATGTATTGTGGACATGTTAAATTAACACCTCCAAAACCAGAGAAAAAGTGTGCCTTACTTTTTAATTTGTCACGATCAGATTCAGATGGAAATATCCAGTCTGGGAAGAGCTCTTCAAATTTAATACCGGGATATTTTGGCCTGTTTTCTACATAATTCCTCACTGTAGGCTGCAGTTTCTTCATGAAGTCTGCTGATGGTGTTCCTAATTGTTCAATAACTTTATTCCATTGATCAATATCTGCACCATATCTTTAGGAAAATCAGCTGAAGAATTTGAAGTCTGCACTATACAAAAAAATCACTTACAGAGATCTGAAAAGTTAATGAAAACTTCAACAAAGGACACAAATATGCAGTTCACTAGCATCAAGAGTATTCTGAGCTGCCATGCAAAAAGCTATATTGACATAAGATTCAGATTTTCTAATCTTAAGGACATGCCAGAAGTGCTGCACAATGCATTATGCTTAAGCATCTTTTGTTAATTATTATCTATTGCAAGCAATTGTATTGAAAGCAATACTTTTTCAGAGTCCAAAAGCTCTATTTGGCAATTTTATCTATAGCAAAACAACTATACGGACAGAAAAGAAAGGTGGCTGTTGAGTCTTTTGAAGTACAACGTAATACCATCAACATGACAGACTGCTGAAGGTAGGGAAAAATACATGAAAAAAACCTAAAGCACAAACACATTCTGTTCAAAGTAAGGAATTTTGTGCCTGTCTCCTAAGGAAACTAGGCTTTGGGTTGTAGTGGATTTTTGGGGGGTAGGTTAGTTGGTTTTTTGTGGGGGTTTTTTTGTTTGTTTTGCTTTGGGGTTTCTTGTTGTTTGGGTTTGGCTGTTTTTTATTTTTTAATTTTCAACTTCAGAAAAGGTTCAAAGGAGTTCTGAACAGTGAATCCAGATCGCTGCAGGTTTTCAGCAGGTTCTTTTGTTTAAACGTATCAACTACAGCAATACTCAAAGACTGCTCTGTTCTTAAATGCAGAATTTAAATATTTTATAGAAATTGCATTTACAAGCCACAAGTTGAAATTGTGCCTTGTGTTTCCTCTGGAACACCCCTTCTCTCTCTCTCTCTCAAGTGAAGGCCTTTCCCCTAGACATGGTGACACTCATTAGAGATACCAGAGTCTGCTCTGAACGAGCCCAGTTGGGATAACAAAGCTCATCTGTCACAGCAAGAAGACACTGCATTAGCATTCCTGATTTTTAAGCTTCCTCAGATTTACACTTTACAGTCTTTCTGATAAAAAGAACGTGCAATTCCAGCAGTCTAACCACGGACCTTGCAAACATTCATAGCGAAACTCATCATCTAGCACTTCAACCTGTCTGTTTTCATAGACAGACGTCGTAACAAAACAAGTTTGCTGCACTCTGAATTAAGATGTATTTTAAAAAAACTGAGATGCTTTTATTTCAGTTAGTGTGCCAAGAATACAACTAGAAATATATGCATAGTCACTGCTTCATGCTAAGACTTTAAACTTCTGATACAAAGATTGAAAATTGTATTTGCTTATTGAATACATTCCAATGGAAAAAACTATATTAAAATCAAAATTAAGAAGTCAATATTGTTAACTCTCATGCTAAAACAAAGCACATACAAAGAAATTTTAACATACATCAGGAAATTCTGTGCCTAGCTGAAAAATTGCTTTCTGAGAGGTCTCCACCAATCTAGATTCAAGAAGATGCTTTTTCTTTGAGTAACAGCAGACTGGTTAGTCAGCTAATCAAATTGCAGTCCAGTCTGTTGTGGTCTCAGTGCACGGGGGGAGCTCAGAAAAAAGACCTATCCCACTTTAGTAATAAAACCTGGAAAAAAGTAGTCTCTCAGTTGAATTGCTCCGAAGTGCTTTACAAATAGCGAAAATCGGGAAAAAAAAAAAATCCCCAATATAAGGTTGGACTTGAAATGAGCTAAGCCTGTTATCAGAAACAAATAGGAAAAATACCCCTTTAATCTCAGCATAAAGCATGCAGAGCATGCGATCTGAATAACCTTGCAACCTACAGACAAGACTACCCTTCCTGTTCTAGTGACCTCAAGGCCAAAAGTAACCCGAAAAGTTTAGTCCATACCAAGTACGCGTGCCTACTTTTGGAGACTCTGGAAGAAGAAAAGTTGAAAGCAGAATCCTTAGTACAACCACCACAGCACATGATTTCTCCTAGGAAAGCGTGAATATACCCTCATGCTTTCTGCACCAGTCAGGCAGTTAGCTTCCTTCACCACCTGGGCAGAAAGAGCATAAAGCCACCCCACTCTGGTGCTGCTCGGCTTTCCATTATTTCATCTTGGGTATCTATGTTGCCTGGTTTTTCTACATTTCTCCTTTCCAGTGCAACAGCAACTGCCAGTAACTCAGGCCAGCAACTGCAAGAGCCCTGTTCACCCTCCACAGCACCTGTCAGGAGCAGGCTCAGTGCATCCACTGCCCTGGCCACGGGGAGCATCTCCTTCCACCCAGAGATATCATTCTGCTTCCACTGCTGCAAGCATCCCGGCAGTCCCTGTCGACCTTAGGGGAACATACAAACTGTTGAGGCTAAGAGTAGGTTTTCTTTTAGTTAGTCAAAGGAACATCGTTAGGCAACATGCTGAACTTGGTTCTCTGCTCTAAATCCCCAAATAAAAAGATATTTTCAAGTTTAAGTCAATTAAAAAAAACAACAAAAAAAAAAATTGAAAGCTTTATGGCCATGCACACCAGCGTCCCTCAAACCACACTGTCAAAACAATCCTGCAACTGAAGGTAAAAAAACCCCACGGCCATCTGACCAAAGCAGTTACCACTCAGGAAAAGTCTGAACAACATGAACACTTATCAGTATTTCACATTAAGGGGAACTGAAAGTCTTACAAGAGCAAAAAAGTCCTGTAAGCACAGCTGTGCGCTTTGATAAGATATCGGGGGAAGAGACTCCTTGAAACAGACTGGTGGAGCTTCAGTGACCTCTGGAGAACCACAAACGGTAACGTGCATATTCAACAAGTATGGACAAAATTTCCTTGATTTATTCATGAATAAATCAAAATAGCCCATGCTAACATGCAGGTGAAAGACACATAACATACACGAAGAATTGTGTTAGGTTGGTCTGAAGGCTTCAAAAGGTAAAACAATAAGTGTACAAAGGAAGAAAGGTGGAAAACAAAAAGTCTTATTTAACTATTAATCATTTGTACTAGTAAATAATGCATGATCAACTGCTGAAAATTAGTGTCATGAAATTTAGCACTAAAATTTCAAGTCCTCCTCTAAGATACATAGGTATATATGAAAAGATTCTGCGAACGCTACTTCGTATGTTTTGTGCTGGACTCAACTTTTACTTGCTGACAAGCAAAAACATCATACTTCCTTCAGAATCTCGGACCACAAGTAGCTATGGCTTCTTATGCCCTACAGCCATACCTGGCAACTGTGGTTTAACTACGTCGCCTGGGTTCTGTTTATTTACTGATCAATCTGAATCTCTAGGCTTACAACACTACTTGGAGAGAGTTTATATATAAAGGATGAAATTGGTTTTGCTCCAATATTTATAACTGGAGCTTGATAATGAGTCACACTTTAAATTTTGTTTCCAGGGAAGTACTGTGAAACATCAAAATCTTCAAAGAATATTTACTTTATTAAATTAAATGATCACTTCCGTTCCCTTAATACAGTGTAAAGACTCATTTGTGATCCAGTGACGTATTATCAAGATTTCCACTCTCCAAGGCATGAAAATATATATAGGGGGTTTGTTTAATACAGTAAAGTCTCCCACAATTATTATTGTACAAGAAACCACAATTTTGTGAAGACAAATCTGGGCCAAAAATATTGGAGGGAGGAATGGAGGAATAACAATCTTATAGAAAAAGTAAATAAAATTTTCATAGGATGAAGAAAACTCCAAGAAGTTTTTCTTTTCCTAATAAATAATAATAAAGAAAGAGTTCTCATGCTGTGCGCTTGTAATTAGGACACTGCTGCCCAGCAAGTGCTAATAAGGAAGAAAAAAAACAATCTGACTGAAACTCAAAAAATTGTACAGTAAAAAATAAGTCTACTGTTCAAACAAATACTAAGCAAAATCCATGCACACTGAAAAAGGAACTTTGTAGGCTTTTGCTTATAACACTTACCAACAAAGAACAAGAGTAAGAAAGTGTACTTATTGCTATTTTTCTTTAAACCTAACAGTATCCTTTTTTAAGCTACAAAAGCTGAAGCTCTTAATATGAATTCTATGGATTCAACCAGTACAAATTACTTCAAATACAGTCTACTAAGAAAATAAAATGAAAAACTCAACAATTTGGTTAATGACACTAATTTCAAATAGTACAGTAGATCTATTAAAACATATTATTGAAAATATTGCTTATGCTTTTATACTTATACAGATCAAAGGAATTGTGTTTCTGTTGGAAGTGGCATGGGATTCAAGGATGACTAGGGAAGGATACGATCAGTGCCTTGGAATATCACACAACCTTTCACCAATTCTCCCATGATGCACCCAACTGACCAGATATCAACTGAAAGTAAAAAATGAAATGATCATATCATGAAGTTATCATGAACAAAAGTGAGGAAACAAACAAAAACATCTAGCATCTACAGTAAGACACAACAATGTGGAAAACCAAACTGCTAACATGAATTTTCAATCATATCCACACCAACTGACTATTGCGAAATTTTGTTATTAGCATTTTGTAAAATATAATCAGTGTTTACATTTCTGAAACGACCGTGAAGGATACAATCTCTTCCTGGGAACAGGACTTTATGGAGGACCATTTCTGCCATAATGCACCCAACAGACCAGATATCCACTATCATATGTTAGGTGCAACAAGGACAAAAGATTAAAGAGGTTTTTTTAAATACCACAATTATTTATTTGTAAGCTCACACTGTATTCCTACAGTCCTGCAGATAAATTATTTTCTGTCCCATCCAGAAAAGCCTCTACTAAAGTTCTGATCCACATCAGCGCTTGCTCTATAACAAGCTGCCTTGTGCATTCATAAAAGTTTTTTTTGCACGATCAGTGGCCCAGCAAGGTCCTGTGAGTCCCTTGTATTACACAAAGTCACATGTATACAAAAAGCATGGTATGGCCAAGGCCCTGTGATAAAGCAAAAAGATGTACCAGCATAGCAGCCCAGAGGAGGCAGTGTATTACTCCACAGCTAGTAAAAATCCTCAGGTAAAACCCCCAATAACGCAGGTCAAGGACAATTTCCTAGCCAGCAATTTTGCTGGCTGAACATTCAATCTATTATAGCTGTGTTGTTTTTAATAATTAACACCCAGTCTCTTGGAGTGCTATGCAGACTTAAGAGAGTATAACACAGGGTTTACCACAGGGATCTGAAACAGATTTTAATAACCCTAGACGCAAAAGAGGACAGACTGTCGAAAGAAGATGCTTCAGAACAAAATCACATTCCTAAAAGGGTTTAGTATTTATATATTAATGGTTGCTATTTTTTTAATACTATCCACCATAAATGTCTCAACAGTTTTTTGCAGAATAAAAAAATGGCAGCAAGACAACAGGACAAAACATGAAAAGATATTACAACAGCAGGGGAGAGGGAGGGGTACATATTAACTGGAGATAGGCATACAGAGCAGAAAACTGTTACCTTCTCCAAAATTATTACAGTGTAATCTTTGTCATTTCCAATACCACTATTAACGTACTTTAAGAACAGACATGGCAAGGGGAAACCAGCCCTTGCACTGCCCTCCCCTTTTTTATGATCTGAGACACATACGCTTCAGACCAAAGATGTAAAGTGTTACTCCAGCAACTTACCGTTCTCTTTATATCCCATTCCGAGGATAACCTCTGGTGCTCTGTAATATCGTGTTACTACATATGGAGTCATCATAAAGTTGGTGCACGCTGTTCTTGCCAGTCCAAAATCAAGGATTTTGAGTGTACAATCTGATTTTACTACTATGTTGCTGGGTTTCAAATCCTAGCAAGAAATTACTTCAGTTAAGGAAGAGTCACCACACTGAATAAAACATTCCCCCCCCCCCAAGTCAATACATGCCACCAGTTCTTATTAACAGCTGCGTATTCATGCTCTGATGTATCTGCTTATTTATACACAGACTGGAGACAAGTTAAATTCTGCACAGCCAAGTACTCAAAAAATTCAGGGAAAAGCAGAATCAAAATTGTCTGCAGTCTTCATTTACCCTGTTGTGCACTGACACCATAGTCAGTTATATAATGGTCTGTATATATACACAATGTGTACATACATCTGCTTCCTTTAACACAGTAATTAAGTGGACCTATTTTGTATCTGAA
>Ga0181612_121917_pt1 | contig 13182 bp, 11 predicted proteins | sample HoacroProtozoa21_FD_119630 | JGI IMG/M metagenome (GOLD analysis project Ga0181612, IMG submission 119630) | Hoatzin crop microbial communities from Cojedes, Venezuel. Combined Assembly of Gp0051906, Gp0051904, Gp0051908
AAAACAATTTTTTTCCCCCCCAAAGGGAAAGATTTTTACCCCCCCAAAAAAAATGGCCCCTTTTGGGTTGGTTTTTTTTTTTTTTTTTTTTTTTTTTTTTTTTTTTTTTTTTTTTTACCCTTCACAGTCTCTCCTTGGTTCCCGCATCCCATAGTATATTTTATCTCCTGCATGTTCAGGGCAGTCTGGTCATTGCTAGGCAACATGTCATCATAAATATTTCATCGGCAGAGGAGCGTTCCGAGCGGCAGCCGAAAACCTTCATCTGGAGCTGCCTCCCCGCTCCCTGTCGCTTGCTCAGGGGTGCGTGCGCGCAGCAGCGTGCTCCGGCTCCGGACACCACGCGGTGAAGGGATGACCAGGGCTGAGGCAAGCCGGGAGCATCTCTTGGGAAGAGGTGTGGGCGTCTCAGCCAGCATCACGCCTGACAGCGCACTGGAGTTGTCGCAGGCTGCCCTTTGGTTGCAGCAGCTGGAGAAAGCTGGTGCACCCTGTCCCACGCAACATCCGGGGGTCTGGGTGGGGTGCTGGCCCTCAGAAGAAGGTTTTGGCGATTTGATGACACTTTTGTGCATGTGTGTGTGTAGTGGGGAGAACGGGGGGTGAGAAGACAGGGGATGGGTTCTTGTAGATGAACACCATGTTCCTGACCTCGCTGAGTGGGCACTCAACATCTTTCAACAAAGCAAAATACAAACCCAGCTGTGCAGTCCCATGGGCCTGTTTGGATTTACTTCCAGGACTTCCTGGGCTCTCTATCCCAAAATAGCCACATCTCTCATAGTTTTCATTCCCTCTCTCCTCCTCAGAGTAGAATCCCGCATGGAAGGTGTCATCTGAGAAACACCAGAAGCTAAAGCTCTGGAGCTCACTGGGCAGCACTAGCTGGGAAGTTGCATCATTTTGTCAGTAGAACCTTAACTGTGGAGAGAGTTCTCCCTCACGCAGTTGTCTATCATGCTGTCATTTTTTCACGGTTACCTTATCTAAAATGAACCCGGCCTGCCTGTCTCTCCATGGCTCTGTGGCTGATTATTGCTGCTGTAAGAACTACTGAATCAGTACGGGGAGCCTGGCATGAAAGTGGGACCGCTCTACCTGGTGGGCTGCCTGTTTCTTAACCGTGCATGCAGAATTCTGGGGGTCCAGAATCCCTGGTGACCCCCAGAAGGGTTTGTGTTGGCTGGTCTCTGCTCAGAGGCTGTCTGGGACTATGACGATGGATGGCATTACAAGAAAGCAGCCACACGGTGACCTCTTTATGGCAGAGGTTACATACACATGCCAAAGAAGATGCACTAAGAGGGTGCCTTTGGGTGGCAAAGAACAGCCTGGGGGTGAGAATTAGAGCATCTTGGAAGACACATCAATAAAATGCAGCTGCTTCCAGTTACAGCTGATTTTTGCAAGCAGCAGAGGGATTCAGCTTGGGTCCCACCAGGTTCCAAACTCAGGCTGAGGCATGACCCAGTGCCTTACACAGAAATATTCTTTATACTGCATGTAAAGCAAAGTCCTGCTGCAACCTATCTATTCATTCACACTGGCCTTAACAGCTTATCTACCACTCCTCTAACTCACGATTTGGAAAAGGATTTTGTGATCATGGCACCCTGCAAAGTCTCAGCCCTACGCCAAAAGAAGCTGAGCACCTTCATCCCCTGCTTCCAGAAGAGACCTGGAATGGTCAGCCAGGACCTTTCCTCCAGGCTGCTCTGCAGTAAAGCCCCTACTTCAGCCTCCCTGCAGAACCGAGCGACACCTTCGGGGCACCGGCTTGTCTAAGATTTGCTCAATGCATGGAAGAGCAATGGGAACTTCTCAGATTAACGGAGGACTCTTCTGTCGACTCTCTGTCGAGCCAAATACAATCTTAAAACAACTCGCCTACTGCAACAGAATAATGCTCACACAGGGCGTTAACAGGAGTAAGGACAAGGGCAGGGAGGTATTTTGAGCTTATCTTTTTGCTTTCTTCTTGCGCTATGAAGTGAACTTGCAGCTGTATACGTAGATCCGATGGCGCAGAATTTTGCCCGCAAGAAGAGCAAGCTCAGCACTTGATAGGTGCTGCCTCCCATGGGGGTGGGAGAACCATTACCCAGGCAGCAGGGTTGAAACGCTGATTGGGATGCTTGCATCACATTTGCCTGCGATCATCAGTCAAGATCTTTATTTCTTTGCAAGCCAAGACACAGGTGAGGTTGGAAGAACTCCTCTGGAGGTGCTGTTAGCCAAAAGAAGCAAGCAAGAGTGTATGAATGTATTTATAAGCGTGTGGGAAGCGCAATGTTTTCTGAGCAAAGCCTCAGCATTTTGTAGCTCTGTGATTTTTCTATTTTAAATGCTTTAAGGGAATTTTATTGCCAGACGAAAGTGCCCAATACTTTGGCAAACAGAAGGGGTCTGAAGCAAAGCCATGTTTTCATTCTGTGACGAATATGGACACAGGGAATTCATTGTTTCCCAGTCTTTCTCCTGAGCTCTCAAGGACAGTGCCAGGGCAGCAGTACCTCCTGGACGTCCCTAGCTAAATGGCACCAGCTGATCTCAGTCTAGCTAAGAGGAGCCAGCTCATTAGTGAGCCTGTTTCACTCTTGCCCACAGGAGGTCAAGCTCTTGAAATAGTAATGCCACAGGGAACGTAAGGAGAGACCTGAGGCTTCCCCAAGACATGACTCCCCTATGCTGCAGACAAAATGTCTCCAAGTGTGGGCTTCTAGTGTGGCCAGGAAGTGTCTGCTGGACCTTCTGGGACCTGCATGGCTCCAGGCAGGCTGGCAGGCCTCTTGCAGGCTGCTGGGGAGGTGGCTGTGCATGCAGAAACCACAAGAGACCTGCTGCTTGCCCTGCTAAGCCTCATCCCTGGATTTGATGGTGCTGTGCTAACAACCGAAGCTGTAAATCTGTATTTCTGGTGCGTTGTTAATCCTGCCAGTCTTCCCCCTCACCTTCCCAAGGCTGGCAGGGAGTGCAGGAAGATAGGTTGAGGTGGCACAGCTTGACATGGCTGTGCTTTGCAGTCTTCTGTCTTTACAGTTTCAGCAAGGGGGATGTTAGACCTCATCACTATGCGCTTAAAATTAAGCAAAGGTGTGTATCCACCGTGCAAAGGTGCAAACGACACCAAAGGAGCCCTGCGGGTGAGCAGTAATGTACACTAACTTCCAGGGAGCTCTGTGTGCATGCAGCTCGGATGCCAATAGTGCAGATGCTGCCTGACTCTGAGCTGGCTCATACAGCTCTGCAGAGCACTGAATTATGCTGTTTAGACGTGGCCACGGTGACGGCAGGAAAATGTCAGAGACTCGGGCAGCTGTGAAGCTCAGACAGGCTCCTCTCAGTCTGCTGGCTCGCAATGAGGGACAGAGGAACTGAGAGCCTGAGTGCGAGGAGAAGCATGCAACGCTACTGCATAAGGACATGGATGGCATTGCTAACGTGGGGCTCGCCTATCCTGGGAGTGCTCCAGCGGTAGGGAATGACCTTTCGGAGACACGGTAATCCGTTAGGGTGTGGAGGGACTCTTGGGATTAATTGCAGTAAGCCAACAAGGCAGTCCTTGTCCAGCATCAGTCAAAGATGTATTTGATTATTTGATTAATTTCCAAAATTTGTCAAAATGGTATCTGGAGATCCTGAGCTTCCCTGGAAAGGACAAGTCCATGAACGCAACTTTTTTTTTTTTTGTAAGGATGTAAGAATTATTTTACTCAGCTGAACCAAGCATCTGCTTTGCTCTGCTTTTCTCTGTAACGGTGATCAGCAGAAGACAGTTTCGGTATAGGAAGAGAGGAAACATCTGTCTGGCCTTTTACCTTTAGGCAGTAGTAGTGTATGCACTTCTTTGGACAATGTTTAAGTCTTTCTTTTTAAAGACTCTTGACAGTTTTTCTGGCCATGAACGTTTTTGGCTTCCATGTAATCCTGTGGCAATATATTCCACAGTTTAAACGTGTGCAAAAGTACTTTTTTTTTCTTTGCTTAACTCTGCAATTAGAGAATTTCATTTGATGATCCCTTGTTCTTCTGCTGCAAGAACAGTGAATAATTGCTTCTCGCTCACCTTCCCTCTGGCACACTATGATACAATTCCAGTTCTCCCCTGATTTTTTTTTGTGTAGCTATACTGTCATTTGGCCAGGTTGGTCTAGCCACACTTAATCTACCTCCTGCAGGTACCAGAAGCAGTGGAGGGATGTAGATGTCGCCGTGGGTCAATAGACCATGAGTTGGTATAGCTTACACAACTGTTTACTCCACTGGACCTCCACTGTCGTTGTTGTCCATGCCGGGTACATCAAACCTGGCATAGATGTGCCTCCCAAGATTACAATCTATCCCCATTAGATAGGACAAGACTCCAGTTCAAAGAGTCACTCTTTTAGTGGTGGTGGCTGAGATGTGAATGTCTTAGTGTGACATGAAGGTATGCCGAAGGCTCACCTGATACTCGAAGATTCAGGCTGGGTATTGACTGCTAACAGCATCTCAACATGGGAATTGTACACTCTGAAAACCCCTAATCTTCAGAAATCCTTGACGACTCTGTGCTAACCTTTAGCTGACTTTAAAAATGAATCCAGCCTGGAAGTACTCTGCAAGCACACAGCCTATTATTGCCACCACTTTTTTTTCCCCTGTACAATACCAAGAAGAATTAAAGACACTGGTATTTTTTTGCCCCAAGCAATCATATATAATATACAGTGCAGGGCTGAATCCCTGCTTGCCTGCTTTTGTATTGTCAGAAACTCAGCTGAAGTCAACACTTCGCCTTACAGAGCAGAGGCAGCCTCAGAATACCCACAGCAATCTGTATGTTGTCACCCCCGGAGTTAAATGCCTCCAGACAGCGAGGGCAATTCGGGGCTGAACCCATCCTGTGTCTCAGCTGGAGCAGCCAGTCAGGAATCATCACGGCTTAATGAATACTGTGCAAAGGAAGAGGCAGGAGGCAGCATCCCAGTTCTCCTCCAGAAATGAACTGATTGCCTTGATTTTTTTTCTTTTTTTTGTTTTGTTTTAAAGACGCAAATGAAGGGAGTTCTCCCTGGCCTCAGAGTTCAGAGGAATATTTTTGTGTCAGGATTTTGATTATGTTACAACATCAGATTTGGGAGGGCAGTCTCACCTGCTGCTAACTTTTTGTAATAGCGAAATACAGACTTACAATGAGGTCGCTATCCACTAATATTTCTGTTTAAATTGTCACCTTTAATTAAATCATTCGGTGTGTTTGGAGGACTTGCCAGTTTCAGTACAGACTCTTTGAAGGGATTTTTATCCAAACATTAGACAAACGGTTTCATTTTATGCCAGCGGAGTTCTTCTCTCAGAAGAAACACAAGAGAGCTTTTTGTTTCCCCCCATTATGGGGCACGGGAGGGCACTGGGAATGACGTGGTATCGCTGAGCAAGGCATGGCATGTGATGCAGGCCCTCTGGGAGAGGGCTTTGGAGAAGGGCATGGTCTCTAGTCATGTAGCACCTTTTCGCTTTGAAGAGGGGAGAGCAGAGAAATTCTGGATGAAAAGTGCCATTGGTTCTGTGGCTCATCTTTGTTCTGTCTGGTCTGGAGTCACCCTGATATAATCTCCAGTGGTTTTGTCCTTTCCAGTTGCAGGGTTATGTCCATTTCCATTAGCTGTAAGAATATTCCTTCACTGACTTCTCCCATTCAGCTCAGATTAATTTGATTTCATCTCGCCCCGCCAGTGATTTTCTTCTTTTCTCTGAAGAAAAATCCAAGCAGGGCAGTTCAGGAGCCTGTATTGGCAGGGAAGAGATGGGATGAGGGGGTCATTAAAGCACTGGAATAACCGAGGAGAGAGCTCAAAGCTTATGTCAGGGGAGCAGAGGGCTTATTCCTGTCACCTTCTCTGAGGCCATCTTTGTCTTCGGTATGTCCCAAGTTCCCCTTGGCTGTGGTGACCGAGTCCACAATCGCTGCCTCAACAGACCAGCAACATTTACTAAGGACCTCAGATGGCCGGCAAAAGGCAGAAGGTCTTGGGTGTGAAATAACTGCCCTCCATCGTCACAGCATCGTGCAAGAGGGGTGGCATCCTCGCTGCTGAGGTGAAGTCAAACAACACTTGGAAAACAGACTTCCACCAGGAGAGGAACATCTTTATTTGTTACAAAAATGAAAAAAACTCTTTAGCCACATCAGTGAAGTGATGTCCAAGTGTTCTCTTTAATCCTCCTTAATCATGATGTTGCTGATTAACATCTGAATAGAGCTTCTAATTAGAAAGAAGAGACACACACAGCCTCACCCTGCTGAGGAGGTGAATTCTCAGCTTCTACCACTCATTCCTGCATATGCTGTGCTGATTAGGGCTTGAATGGGACAATGATTAAAGAGGCCACTGCCACTTTGCAACCTCTCAATAGCATAGCTATATTCAAGGATTTGTTGGCAGCTAAGACTTGAATAAATGTTTTGCAAATGCGAGCCACTCCTGCCGAATGGGAAGGGCTTTTAAACCCTTCTGAAGCACTATTCCCTCTCTTTGGTTGCTTTATCGGGCTGATCTCTGCCTGTGCAGAACATGCCCTTTTTGACCATGATGTATTTCAATTAGCATCGTGGTTTAAGCATATGTATTTCACTTGTTCATCTGTTTCATTATTCAGAAAGCACCTGAGGCCTGGTGAAAAACTGAAAAGTGTGCTATTGAAAATCACTTTTATCTTCTTGGGCAGAAGTGTTTTGTTTAAATTCTTCCATCCTTTATATAATCTATTAGACATCTTAGTTTGCAGTAGGCCTAACCAAAGTCAGGGCTCTGTTGTGCTAAGAACTATCCACGTTCAAAGAAGACCATAGTCCTAATCTTCTAGAAGTTTTTGATCTCTGCTTGAGTCAACTACATCAATCCACTCGGAAAGACGGCTTTTTCTATGCCTATCCCCATTACAGAGCTGGGGAACAAAATGATCACGATTGAGCTAAGCATAGTTGGAAATGGGTGCACTGCCACGTACTCACTAGGACCTCCTGGTTACAGAGCGCTGGCAGATGAACTCCTGCTGCAACAGCACAAGAAATTACAGCCTCCAGCTGTTTTGCTGCCTATCTGCCAAAGCTGTTCTGCCCTCAGCTTAGCACCTCAGCCTCTTCTGCACACAGCTCTGTATCGTGCAACACACGGTAATGGTGGCTTTGAAGAAGGATGCCAGAACCTGCTTGGGTGCAACTGAGGTGCAGGTCCACATTCCCCTCTGAGGAGGAGGCAACATATGAAACCACTGCAGCAACATTCACATAAACCCATCTTTCAGGTACCTTTCTCTCTCAAACATGCTGACTTAGGATGCTGGGAGACCTCCTGCAACATGATGCATTGTGGGCCTATTTTTTTCCTGTTAGACATGAAGTTAGGTAGAGAGAGATGGAAAGTGCTTTGTGGCCTGCAGCAAGTGGAACAGGTGCTTTCTGGACCCTTCTGCACTAAATTCCCTTCGTTGTCCTCATTTTCCTGAATAGAACTGCAAAATCATCCTTCTCTCAGAACTAAAGACATTTTCATCATAAATGGGATCTTGACAATATTTTCCATCCAGGTACCCAAAATTAGGCTTTGTGATACAAGTGGACTCGTTATGAGGAGGCACTGAGTTCTTGTATCTTGAAATCATTACCAGACTATGCGAAACAGAGGCAGAAGCAGGTGAAAAGGGAGAGGCAAAGCTTGCAGAGTAAGATCAGTGGATCTGATTCAACTGTGGGGGAGAAGTAAAGCGATTTTACATAGCGCTATGGAAAGAAATAATCTCTAAGGGATCCTTCATTTCAGAAGTGTCTCTTCTGTAGTGCTGGGCCATAGGGACCTAAATAGGCAAAAAAAACAATTAGCTAGTGGTGGGTGTTTTGTTTTTACAGTCCATCACAAAAATAACTTTGTAGTAAGTGTTTGGTCAGTAAATTGTGGCTGGCAGCATGGATATTCAGCTTTCACTGTGCTGGAACTACCAGCTGTGCCCACTCCACCTGAAAGCTCAGCAAAAGCCCGGGCAGCTCCACGTCCCACCCTCTCCCCATTCGTACGAGCATGCCAGCAGCAGACGCACCTCCAAGGTATGTCCTGGGGTGCACTAACCCCTGAGCCTGCTCTGAAAAAACTCATCTGCGGCTGCACATCCAGCCCCTCTCTTTCAGCTCTGCAACAAGGTCTGGTCTTGAAGGTGCCAGCACAGCTGGACCCACCGGTCAGCAAAGACCTCAACAGTAAATAATGGTGGTTTACCTCTTTGCCATTTATTTTTATCTGACATCCAGAGTGGTTTACTGAGTATCAGTATTTCTCAAAGCAGGAAAGTGAATGCTGTCTGGGTCTGAGAGCCCGTATCACCCAGATCAAGCTAAATTCAGAGGCACAGCTTTCAGCTACAAATCCCTCCAAGGAAATGTCCTAAGCTGCTGTGGCACCCACCAGGACCTGCCAGCCATGCTGCTGAGGCTCATTAGAGAAGGAGAAAGTCCTCACTTGGCCTGGTCCATCGCTTGGTGCCACAGGAGCTCCAGGTGACCTCAAATGCCTGCGACTGTCAGAGCAAAATGGAAAATTGTTCAGCTGACTTGATGTTTAACCTCCCACAGCAGCAGCACGGGAGGAGAGAGAAAGGCAGAGGAGGAAGGGCACAATTTGTTGAAAGACCCATTTTGAAGGAAGAAACAAAAAGCAAAATGAACCGGCACCCACCCATATTTAGAGCTCATCTGCAGATGCCTGAGTTCACACACTCCAGTAATGATCATCGTATAAATGCAAAGACATCTCTGCCATTTAGCAGCTGTTTCCTGGATTTCAAGATAGCTTGTTCCTATGGGCTAGAGACTGACAAGCTCCCGCGCAAGTGTGGCAGAAAGGCATGCAAAAAGGCCTCTTCTCAGTCTCTGTCTGTCCCCTGAGAGCTTCCCAACCCTGATAGCTGGATCTGCATCCAGCCTTCCAGCTCTGGAAACGCTCACGCGCAACGGCCAAGTTGAAAAAGGAGTTTAGAGAGACCACAAGACGCTGGAAGCACACTAACCTCTTCCAGATCTGCCCTTCGGGAGCTGGCACTCGTCAGCACCCCAGCTGCCCGGAGAGGCTCGGCTAACCTGCTACGGGCAGGCGAATCCCCACCGCGATGTCTCGTGCAAAGGCAAGAGCCTGCCGAGCCCAGTGCTCTGTTCATCACCTCTCTCCACATGCGTGGCTTTGGGTGTCACGGTGTCCCTGATCAAAATTCAGAATTCCTAGTGACTTCTTTCCCCTTCCGTTAACTTACTAATGTCCCAGCTATTCTGGGATTATGCCCTGCCAGGACCAAGGGCTATTCTTGGACCACTCTGCCTATCACACCCAGCCACAGCAGCCTTTGCTGACAGCTCCTGCTGCTGCAAAGCCAGGCGGGGCAGGCACGAATAGCTTCCCGAGCCAAGGCAATGGGAGGAGAGCTGTGGTGCTCTCTGTCCGGACCATCCAACTCCAGAGAGCAGCAGCTGAGATACAGCAGCAAAGTAGGGAAAGGGAGATTAACGCCTCTGAAGGCAAAATCGCTAGCAGCTGAAAAATTGATAGAGTTGCTTGCTTCCAATTAGAAATAAGGAGAGTTTCAGGTGTGTGACGAGGTGGAGAGTCTCTGTCTTAACTCTTCTGTGCCCATTATGCATGCAAGGATGTTTTTTAGTGACAAACTCACTTTTTTTAGGAAGGCACATGTTTTCCAGCCCATGCTAACAAGGAACCAAATTACTGCCCACTGACACCGGGAGGAGGTATGAAATAAATTGGTCGGGTGAATCCTTACTTTTAAAAGTCAAAAATAACATGGCGTTTAATGTAAAGGACAAAGTTGAGTATTGAAGGCTAGTGACTCATACGCAATATAAATTCAAGTCTATAACAGAGCAGTAGCGGAGCAAATTGCTGCAAAATGCAGGACCTGGTAGGTAGCAGCAGGATATTGAAGAAGAAGCTCACACAATGATTTTAACAGGTTTTGAAACCTGCTGCCATAGCTTGTTTTTGATTGCTGTGATTTTATTTGGGTTCACTGGAGTGTCAGATGCTCAGGCTCTCTGTGGAGGTGAGGGGTGTATTCAGCTTACACTCATCGTACAACCAAACCAACAATAATCTAATAAATAAGAACTAGTACTACCAAGGTTTAATTATGTGAAACCCTAAGCATGTTATGAGCCGAGCAATCCTCCCAGGAGCGGAGGCAGCCAGAGGAAGGAGGAAAGAAGAGGACCTGCAAGAAACTAATGTTAAAATAGCTGCTTTGCTGCCATTTCGTTGAGCTCCTTAGATATGTGTGTGCCACGGTTAACTTGGCAAATCACTCGATACAAGACATTAAAAACACAACAAAATGCCTTAAAATGTCTGCAACAGGATTACAGGAACCTCCGAGAGAAAACTAACAAGCGCACCTCAATACTGGGGAGCATTTTTGTTAAATTCAAGTGCAGCTGGTCAGAAATCCCCATGTAAGGGATTTTCTTTTGTCTCCTTGCTCTAGGCAGGCTTGGATGCACAGGGGGAGGATATGTTTGTTTTGCTGGAGGCGTGCTCCAGGATGGAGAAGGGGATGAGAGCCTATGCCTCTGAATCCTGGCCTTGGAACGTATAATTCCCCAGCTTTGGCATTTCAGTGTAGCCTGTTATGAAGAGGAAAGTGATTAGAGAAACCCCAGTAGGTCCTGCCTGTCATTAAAACTGGATCTAATGGCAGGAGAAGATGGAACTAAAGTTGCCGTGGGTGCTCCTAAGGCACATGGGATCAGGCTTTTCTCACCCCCGCCACTCATGCAATGGGTTGAGCTTTGCACAGGCACAAAGCAGCCGCTCTGCTTCTTGCTTCATTGTGGCCAGGACAGCCGAGTGGCCCAGGCTCTGCCCGGCTTCGATGCAGGAAGGGAATGTTTTTATTGCACATCACTTTCCCAGGCACACTTTCAAACCTAATTAAGCTTAGCGTTATCATTGTTTTTATCACATTAAGATCCCACTTGGCTCTCAGCAGCACAGACCACAAAGTCAACACTGCATCTTTAAACAGAAACAACAGATTTTGGTTCAATTAAAAATTCATTAAAATGTAAATTAGTTTGTAGGGGTTTTTTTTCCTTCTAATGCCTATTCAGTGTGGCACTCTAATGGTGCAAAGCCTTACGGTGAGGTTAACTTGAAGCACAGAGACAAATTACTCTCCCTATACTCAGCTGCTTAAGTGATCTTGGAAAAGAATTCGACCCTTTTCCTTCTTCCACCGGGGTTTCCACCTTATTCCAATTGTTTGTTATGATCTTTCTTCGTCATTCTTTCTTAAGTCTAAACTGGATAACTGACCTTATCCTGTAGCTTTGGTTTCTCTTCTCCTTTGCAATTCTCCTACTGCTCTCGGGGGAATTCTTTTTCCCAACAAGACCCATCCAGAAAAGCGATTGTTTCCTCCCAGACCCTGTTAGATGTGCTAGAATAAATTTCCTGGATGCTTCCCTTCCAGCGGCTGCACAAGATATGGTGATTTAACCACATACTTATTAAATCATTTGTTGCTTCTAATGCGCTAGGAAACCACGTGTGAGCATTATTATTATTATTTTCCTTATCGTTGCAAACTCAGTCCCTACTGCAAGTTCATTAGGTGTCATTAATTGCTAACAACACATTCAGAAAGTATGGTAAACGCAATTTAATTGAGAACTAATTAACTTGTTATAGTTATCTTATTACATGCCAATTAAACTTTTTAACATTCCTTTTCAGTAGATAAAGGAACAGTTAAAATCCCAGGGACCAAATTGAGAGCTGGTGTAACGGGAGCAGCTTTACCGCCTTCGTCTGTAATGCGTATGCAGACAAGGGGTTTGCTTTGCATCTTGCATTTTTTGTAAGATTAAGGGAAACCAAGGGAGTTCAGGTTAATTTAGTGTGTCTCTGAAGATGCTGAGAACTTGGAAAAAAAATGACTCTGATGGTGGTTTTATGTTTCATGAGAGGAATCGAGGGACCGGGGCCAGGAATTTCTGCTCTGCGGCTGAATCAGTCTATGGGTTTTGGTAAACCAGCCTCCAGCTTTTCCCACATCTGCAAATTATATGAGGGAATATTTACATTCTAGGCCTGATTCAGGGTCCGTGCAAAGGCATCCCTTGATCGTGGGCTTTGGATCGGCATACATACATACATCGTGCTACATAATTTCAGGGGACTCTCTCCAAACAAACTCCAGCTGATCACACACAAGAGAGTTCCAGGCAGGGAGATTGTACCTGCCCCCTACCAGCTCTGTGATCAAATCACATTTGCCTAGTTTGTGTTTCTCCCCTTTCTCTGCATGAAAGTGTCAAGCAAACAAAGGAGAGAGAAGTAATGGAGAAAAAAAGCCAAGCCATGTGAGTGCAAAGTGCTTCCTGAAGACACAAAACAGGCAGCTGGAGAAAATTGGGAACAATATTGCCTTTAATCTCTAAGATAACCAGGTTCAGTTGTCTTAGATGTTACCAGTGACATCTGTGGCTGTAAAAAAATATACAAAAATCAACGTGTAGCTGAGCCATGAAGTTCAGAGCGTCACTGTAATGTTGGCTTCAAACCCAAAACAAAATCTTCGACAGTGAGTAGAATTCAAGAGGCTCTTATTAAGTGAGAGGTAACTACTCCAGCACTGTGGAAGTGAAGGCTAAAGTCGCAGGAGGGATTGATGGTTAATTTCTGCTTTATTCAGCTTTATTTCCGCTCGCTGAAATATCTGTGTGAGAAACTTGGAAAATCTGAGCAGGGACAAGTGGGCAGGTTTGATGGCCAGCTACACAAGGCTTTGACCTAAGCAGTTTGCCCCAGATAAAGGAGTCGCTGCTACACGGAGTGGGAAAACAAGTGTGAGGGTGCTGCTACTCTGCCACTGATATCTGCATCAACACAGTGAGAGCCATTTGAGATGAATCAAAAGAGTTTGGGTGTAAAGCGGAGTTACCATGGACCAGTATCTTCCATCAGGGTGCAGAATCGTCCCCTCGTCCAGGTGCTATTGCAGGTTCAGGGTGTTAATTCATCTGAGGTGAGAGGAAACCATGCTCTGCCAGGGCAATGAAGTGAAATATGGAATGAAGTGAATATGAAAAACTGTCAGGAAAATGAAACTAGAGCAGGGAGGCAGAATGAGATCTTTGCATCC
>Ga0181612_128709_pt1 | contig 13182 bp, 14 predicted proteins | sample HoacroProtozoa21_FD_119630 | JGI IMG/M metagenome (GOLD analysis project Ga0181612, IMG submission 119630) | Hoatzin crop microbial communities from Cojedes, Venezuel. Combined Assembly of Gp0051906, Gp0051904, Gp0051908
TCGCCGTATCATTAAAAAAAAAAAAAAAAAAAACAGAGGGCGGACGGATGAGGGTTGCGAAGAGGAGGAGGTGGGTTGAGGGTGAAGGGGGCAGGGAGTGCGGGCGGTGGGGGCTGAAGCAAGTGGACGCCGCGGGTGTGCGCATCCCAAGCATATTGCCAGCTTGGGAATTCACCCCGCTGGAGTGTGCGCTGAAACTGCGAAGTGCCTGTGAGATGGTGACATTCGCTGCTGCTTCAGACCAATGGTCCATCCGGCCCGGAGTCTGTCTCCAGCAGTGGCAGGAGGCAGTGCTACCTACAGAGACCTGGTGAGCCTGGTCACGTCCCATGGCCCATCCTCTCTGTACTCCCCTGGCGTCTCCAACTGTTGGACCTGGATGTTAGAGGCTCATCACTGCCTAACCCTTCTAGTGTCGGCTTATGGACGCATTGCTCACTCACTCAATTTTGTCAGGTCCTTCTAGAGTTACTTGCCTGAAAGAGCTTAGTGTCACATACAAACTTGAGGACTTCACTGTACGCTCCCCTCTTCAGGTACTCACTGCAAATGTTGAGTAAAGCCAGTCCCACCATGAATCCCACAGCGGGGAGACCTTGCTGATGCTTGTTCTCCACCCTGCAAAGTGACTACTAAGCCTTCTCGTTTGCTTCATGTCCTGCCTCCAATTTTTTATCTCTGAGAGTCTTTCCTCCCATCCTGTGGCAAGCTAGTTTCTCTGAGAACCTTTGATGTGGAACCTCATCAAAAGCTTTTTCAAAATTGGACCGTTCTGTGTCTGCTGGACCCGCTCTCTGTCTTTACTGATGCACTCCGAGGACTGTGGTGGGTTGGTGAGGCAGGGTTTCTCTCTGTGGAAGCCACGCTGCCTTATTCTCAACAGACCATGTTTATCCCTGTCTACGATGACTTTATTTTTTTAGACCCTGCTGCTATTAGCAAGGATGGTGGCAAACTTCCTAGTCTGCAGTTCCCAGGATCCCTTCTAAAGCCCTTTTTGTGGCTGGGAATTATGATGGCAGCTTGGTGCTTGCCGTGCTGGGTTACCCTCCCTATCCTGTGCAGTCCAAGGCTGAGGGGTGAGGACGAACGGTGGTCAGGGACAGAGTGGAGCTTTACTCAGAAGTGGAAACCACCGCCCAGGGAAACGTCAGTAACTCTTTGTTTTTTTAGCTTCAAAGCACATTTGCTCAACTTCTGAAGTGAGTACTTAGGTGCCAGTTATTTTTTCCTGCTCTTCCCTCCATAGGGACAAGGCATTTTACATGGCTTCTCATACAATGGTCTGCAAAATACAGAGAAGATGTATACAGATTAAGTGATAATACGATTTCTGGCGTAGGACTCATACCTGCTACTGGTGTGTGATTGGTAATTGGTGGAATATTCCCTATGGTGTGACAGGAATACCTGCATTAGCGGTTTATTGGAGTAAAGGCGGAGAGAGAGAGAGAGAGACCATAACTCTACACTGAAATCTTATGGATTAGGATTTAACAGCAGAATTGAGAACAAAACTAGGGGACATAGCTGAATACAGACCCTTTGGGCTAGAGAAATGCCACAATGAAAAGTTTTTGGCCCAACTGTTAAACACAGATATTTCTTACGTGACATCTGACGAGGGACAAATGCTGCGAAGGAGACTCTGAGAGGATCCAGCTTGGGAAAGAGGCCTGAAGGCTGCGAAGCCTTTTCTTGTGCCAGCTCACAGGCAATGGAGTTTTGCAGGTAATGCTCTTTCCTGATCATCACCAAGATGGGGAGAAAGGAAAATATAAAAGGAAAAAAAGAAACAGTGAATGGTAAATAAAAACACAGAAGGCAGCAGCAGAAGTTGTCAGTTTTTTATTGGGCTCGAAGTGACTGCTGAGGAGCTTTGTTCTGGGAAGAGGAAGTGCCGCAGCAGGACAGGAACGCTTGGCTTGGGCGGGCTGTCATATCTGTCATCATTATAAGCATGGACAGGTGATGATGATCTCTCCATTCTGTTTCTGGTTTTTCTCAGTCTCCGGAGATGCTCATCCAGCTGTTTTCACCACAAAATTTATTCAGCTAATTTTTCCACTTTCCTTTCGTTTTCTTATAGCGCTTCTTACCTTCATTGAGCTGGTAGCATCTTCTTGCGCCCACTGCTACTTTCAGCCTTCCCTGTTTGTGGAGATGCTGACTACTTTCCAGTGCCTGGTGCTGTGTTACTGTCTTCCTCCTGCATTGCTTTTCAGCTCGTCTTTCCCACACCACCCGGCATCCCCCACAGCACGACGCCGGGGCGAGGCAGGGGGAGAAAAGCAGACGGTGGCTGAGGGGTGTTTAAGTGGGTCACTTCTCATAGACACAGGCTCCTTCCTCTCCTCTTATGGCTCCCTCTCTGCACCCAAACCTCGGGTACTGACCCCACGTTGATCTTCTAGCCTGCATCAGCACTGTGTCTAAAACCAGGCAGCAGACAGCACAGCTCGTTCAGCTACTGCTGTAAGATTTGGGAGACAAGCAGGTGCCCTTCAGCTGCAGCTGAAGAGAAAGGATTTTCAGAAGCCATTTTCTCTCTGGAGTTTTCAGAGAAGATGTGTATGGTCACCAATGCTTTCCAGTCTTGATTTTTGGTGAGTTGAAGAAAGATACTCAAAGTCCTTTTCTTTTCAAAATGATAACTAGGATACAGCGATCGTACCTAGTTATGTAGCTCTCTGCACCCTGAGCTTGGCGCAGCCGGTGTCTCAGGAGGACTGCTCTGAATGAGATTTATATGCAGGCATTTGATATAGTTTGAAACAGACTGATGCTTAGTGTCAGGGCATTTCATGACATGCAGAGCCTTAAAATTGTGATAGAAGTCATCTGGGGACCTGCACTGAGAGTGTGCAACCCTTCTTGCCGGAGTTGTTCCTACCTGCTTACTGCAGCCTGCAAAACAAACAGCCACCCATGCAATCGCGGTGCGGAGAGAATGCCACTGTGATGGATGATGTCCAGGTATGACCTTTCACCTGCTACGGTAGCCAAAAATCTTTGAGGGAAGAGTGAATGATGGAAGATTATGGGATAATAATAATAAAAAAAATCAATCATGTGAAGGATTCTGTTGTTAAGAAAGTATTAACTATTTTTTTAAATACACAACCATCTGACAGGCCAGGCCACGCCTAAAAGAGCTAATGATAAAGCCACAGTTGGTGGGAACGGCTCAGTCCAAAGGGCAGGCTGGTTTCTGGGCGAACGCAGAGCGTATCTTCAGTTAGCTGCTGCAGCGGGTGCAAGAAACTGAGCACACAAACTACAGTCGGATGCGTGGTGGAAACCTGACATTTCAGCAGTGTAATATACTTCTTCTTCCAGCAGCATGAGACTAATATACTCCTTTTCTATGCTTGACGCAGCGTCATTCACATCTGAGCAAAATAAATGGGGAAGAAGAAGGTTTTGATATCTATTCTTGGCATTGCCAATTTTAGTGCCACTAAGGAGAGGGATTTTTTCCTTTTGTTTTTTTTAGGAAAATGTAACAAAGCACATGAGTCTTAGAATAAAAATAATTGTAAAGGGCAACATCGCTGCTGTATGTTTGATACCGACACTTTGATAGCTGCTGTACATCTCTTCTGTTGTCTGGAGTGAAAACCAGCCTCAAACTCTGGCACAGTGGCGTTGTGAAATCTTTCCAGTTCCCCTGAACTCCCCCAGCAAACCAGTTTTTTTGTAGATGAAATAAATACAGAATGACCACGAATGAAAATTCAGCCCCCTCAGTACAAAAGATTACTTCTCTAGTCTAATTTCTGTGCCGCATGCAAGAGTTTTTGAACCCCAATTTTGGAGTCAGTCGTCTGTTTCGCTTTTGCAGCACCTCCTTCTGCTGTTGTGGTAGTTTGTAACGTACAGAGCCGTGTGTTGAAGAAAAAAGGTGGAGGAGGGGTTGTGCTTGCGATTTTTTTTTTTTTTGCTTCCAGTCCTACCTTCTCTGAAATGCATGCAGACATATTTCTTTCCCCTCTGATATAGCTCCTGTTCTGTGCTTTGCACCTTTAAATGTGCGAAGCATCATCTCTGCCTGGCAGGACCCTGAGATTCAAGATGGAAGAGAGGCAGGCTTTGTTTTCTCTCCCATGGAGATTTTGCACTCGGTCTTCCTTCACCGTTACATTGGCTTGTGGAGAGGGTTAGTAAACAAACCCATCCTGTTTCCCAGTTTCTTTATATTTTCTGTACACAAAGAGCAAAATGCATATTTTTCCCTCTGCACAGGAAAATGTACAAAGCCTCAGTGCGGGAAGCAGCGTCTCCTCCGCTGCCGAGCCTTCTCGCAGCAGACAGGCAGGCTGAACGCTCGTGTTTGAAACTGCAAAACAAAGAAAATAAACTAGCAGGCACATGTTCCTGAGTGCCCAAGGACTGTTTCTGTTCCTTCCCAGCCTGCTCGCAGCCAGTACAGTGATGAAGGCACACTGCTGTGTGGAGGCCGCATAGTACTGCTGCGTTGTGCAGATTAGGCACTTGCCACTGCATTTTCAGATGATTCCATTTTTCTACCTGGTTCATCCATTTCCTAGAGCACAAGAACGAAAGAAGCCTGTGAAGGTCATTCTTCACCTGCGGTAGGTTGCTGGTTAGACTGGGTAGGCAGTGATCTGATTTTGTAATGGGTTCCACAGGAGCAAGCAAAGGGGCTGCAGCCAGCAGGGCATGAGGCTTGACTGTGTCTGGCGGGGGTGGCTTTCCTGCGGGGGGGGTGAACTGGGAGCCCTGAGTTTCTGAGAGGGAAGTTTTCTTTTCCCCACTCTCACATGGCCTTCCTAAGCTGTGTGGTGGCTCCTTTCTGAGAGGAGGTGAGTATAAGGCAAACCGAAGCAAGTGCAGCCACATTAGCACTTGGGTTTGTTTGTACGGTCGGAGGCTTACCCACGCTGTCAGTTCTGAGGAGTTCATGAAGAAGTTATGGCAATTTGTGGGGAGGCCTCCAGGCTTTCGGATGAGGTGTGGACAGACTGCGGCTGGAGCTGCGTTCTTTTCCCCCCCCCGAAAAGTGACCTCCTTAGGAAAAAAACCCCAAGACTTCTGTCAGAACAGTATTCTGCATTCATGAACTAGAGATGCGGCTGCCGTGTGCGTAGATGTGTGTGCGTGGAACAGCAGTGTTCGTACCAACATCCTCCCTCAAGAATCTTGTTGTGGGAGGACAGTTATAAATAACTCTTTGGCCACTGTAATTATTGTGCCAGTACAAGCTGCCAGAGAAATACACGGACTCAGCTCATACCCGAGCAAGATCCTCTCCCAGGCAGCACCTCCCGCCGTGTAAATGTCCCCACAAAGTCGTGTCGGTGCCTGGTGGGGCAGCGAGCCCCATCTGGCTGCTGCCGTAAGCTGGCGTAAACCAAGGCTGGATCAAAATTAACATTTGTAAAATATACTGAAGATAAAAAAGCAATGCTTAGGCACCAGTTAACATTTTTTTTGGTACCCCCAGCTATAATTCTAACTGCTGTTGCAAGAACTGCAAGTGCTTTTCCCTGTGGTGGTGCTCTGGGTGTTTCTCGTGGAGAAATGGACGTTGTTCTCCTGCCACTCACGCAGAGCCACACCAGTCTTTACTGAGCCAAGTAAGATGATCTTGTACGTGTTCACTGGCAGGTGGAACAAAACTGTCCCCTGTGCTAATGTTCATCAGCCAGTCTGCTGCTACGATAGTTTTTCTCCCCCTTCTGCCTGCCACACTCTTACCAAAGAAAACTCCCTGGCCCTGTACCAGGTAGGAAGCTACAGTCCAATTTTTTGCTGCTGTTCCTGAAAGGATATTAATCCCTTTTGACAAACATGAGAGATTCTTTTTCTTATTTTCACAGTTACCTTAAAAATAATAATTAGGAAGCTGTCATTAGTCTTTTTTTCAAAGCAGGTTCTACATGGAATAAAGAAGCTACAGATGTGATTTGCTTTTTATCACTTAGAGCACCAAAATGGCTATAAATTAATTCAAATGTAATTTTCTTGAGAAAATAGTTCCTCTGTTATACAGACCCTAATTGCTATACTGCTCAGGCCCTGTTTTACCTGTGTAATTTGAAATAATTCAGAAAAAATATCTGCCTTTTTGGTATGTGCAAATCTCACTTCTACCTTTAACTCTGCTTTTTCTGCTATTATTAATTCCTGCAAGTAATTGTAAAAGGCTTGTATCTTCAGAATGTCACTCTCTAACTTTCCAAAAAGCTATCTGCACATATACAGTGTGTGCCCTTCACTGCATGGCTCCATTTAAACCAGTACAATTGCTTGGTGGATATGCAGGTATACTAGCGGGCTATTCCTACATTGCTGTATCTCCTGCCTGAAATGGTGAGGGCATCACATATACTAATGCATCAAACCTTTATATGAATAAAATTTCATACGCAGTAAATGTTTTACCGGTAGAACTACTTTAGTAAAATAAAATTATACCCCTGCCCAATTATAATGAAATAAAACCAAGGTGTAGACCAAGACTCACTGGTTAATTCTTTATTACAGAATGTTTCCAGCTGCAACAGAAATTAAATATCACATTTTCCCTTTTGGGTTATTTTCATTTTATTTCCATAATGTAATGGATTTATTATTTCTAAATGCAGTGATGACATCAGTTACAATGGGAGCATTTTTATCTTTGTGCTGTGTTCTATGGAGACAACCTCCTAGAAGTCAAACAGTAAGCTTTCAAAAATGAGCTTATCTCTGAGGTTAAACAAGGTGTGGCAACCCTGACATGGCTCTCCTGCATCAAGAAAATGTTGTCTGTCCAGCCTCTAATAGTGGTCCTCATTCTGTAGTGTGAACGTAGTTTTATAGCTGTGTATTTACATATTTTTAGCACCATCATATACTTTGTTTTCAATGGGGATGTTATATTTAGAAGTTTCTTAAAATGTGGAGCATGTGTTAAATTTCTTTTGCGTAATCCATCAAGACTAATTTGATTTGAGACCAATGCCATTTTTTTCCTCCCATCTGTTTGGAAAAGTGCAGTTGTAAAGACATCAGTCATGTAACACTTTCTGTGAAACAGCTTTACTGACAGTTGGGAGTTGTCAGTAACCATGTGGATTTCAAGCTCTCAGTCTGGCTACGATGAGAAACACCCTCTGACACAAAATTTCCACACAGCCACAAAATTTAAGGCCGGAAAGACCCAGCGTGATCATCCAGCTGACCTCCCACCTCGCCAGCCTGGGGATGTCATGTTTCGAGCCTAATAGCTGCAGAAAACACCAGCTTTTGGGACAAACATACACTCAATTTAGTAGTGTTCACTCGCCAGTTACTAGTAATTTATTTCAATAGTGAAGGATCGTTATTCAGTTCGTATATATGTTGTGCAAATAACTGTGGCTTGTCTCCTGTTTAAACTGATCTAGCTTCAACTTCCAGCCTTTGGGAAAGCTTTCAGAGATGCTGTTCCTCATCTAAATATGCAGAGACCAAAGCCTGCGTTGCGTGTGGGTATAACAGGCAGATGCCCCAGGCGGCAAATGGCTGGAAGCAGCAAAACAGATCTGTGGAGGGAAACCCATGGACCTGCAGCCCATGCCCACAGTCCCACATGGACCTTGCTCCCTCAGCGCTGGGGCAGAGGCAGGAGCAGAGGCTCACTCGCAGGGCTCAGTGTTGGCTTGCAGGTCTCCCTGGCTCTGCCTCTGCATGGGAGCTGGAGCAAGACACACCAGAGTGCCCATGAAAGCTCTTTTCTTTCCAGCTAGGAAGCAGCAAAACTCAATTTTGCCCTCATGCCGCTGAGAAACGTGGAATCGTGTCTCTTCAAACCAGTGGGGAAATCGCCATTATATTCATCTTTGAAAAGATATGTAATGCAATGTTTCAGTCTCTCACCGTAGGATGTTTTGTACCCTCTGGGAGTCTCTCCTGTTCATTCGCATTCTGCTCAGGAGGCGGCCAGCAGAACAGCCCACGAGGGACAATGTCGGAGGTGATGTAACCTACTGCATCATACTTGGCGTTTCCTTTTATCCGTGTTGGTGTGCACCGATCTTCATGTATTAGCTCCTTTGGTGACAGCAGATGCTCTGCAAATTCAAATTCATTTACTATGCTCTCCAAGTCTTTCTTCCCAGCCTCTGCTGATCAGCATGGCATCTCTTCTGGTGTAAATCTTTCATCCTTGTAAATGTCTGAGCTTGCTTTTGGCTGCTTTAGAAAGCTTCTGATTTCACTGTGCCTGTGCAAATGATGAAGTTGACTCTTTGGGTTACAGTCTTTCCTCCTTGTTGATTACTGTTCCCCTGATCCTGCAGTTTTTAACTCAGGAATCACTGTATAGTTTCTTCTAGTGCAGTGCAAAGATATGAAATAGTGAATATTGAGCTACCTTCTTCTTACAAATTGGAAATGAATCCACTTATTTATAATCATATTTTGTTATAATTTCATACAGTTATTATTTCAATTTAGTTAATCATAGAATCAAGGGACCTCTGGAGTTCATCTAGACCAACACGCTGCTGAAGTGGGGCTGTCACCAACAGTGGACAAGGTCAGCCATGGTCTAGCTAAATCTTGAAGCATCTCCCACAGCCTCTCTGGGCAACCTGTTTCAGGGTTACACTGCCCTCCTGGGGAACATGTCTTCTCATGTCCAGACCTCAGCTTGTGGCCACTGGCTCATCTTACAGCATCTAGCACTAAGAAGACAAGGTTGTCTCTTTTCTGCATAACCACCCTTGAAAGAGCCATGGGCAGCTGTTCCAGCAGCCCTTAGCCTCCCCTTGATCAGACTAACGTTCCTCAGCCCCTCTCACGTTGCTGCAGGCCTCTGAGCATGTCAGTAACCTTCCACTGGACCCTTTCCAGTTTCACCTCACTCCTCTTGGACTGCGGGAGCCAAAAACTGGGTGCAAAGCTGAACAGAGGGAGATCGTAACCTCCCACAGTTTTCTGGCCACTGTACCTCTCATGTGGCCCAGGACGTGACATGCCCTGTTCCGATGAGAGCACGCCGGTGACTCACACTCAGCCTCGTGCCCTCTGTGTTCCCTAGTTCCTTTTCACCAGGATGACTCTTCAGTGAAGTGCTTCTCAGCCTGTAATGGACCATGTTTCCTCATTGAACCTCATGAGGTGCCTGTTGGCCCAGATCTCAAGTTTATCAAGGGGCTTCTGCATTGAAGCTTTGCCGTTTGTCAGTCCAGACAGTTTAAGTCATCAACAAATCTGACTGTGTCACCATCGGTGTTGCTGATGAAGACAGTGGACAGTGTGGATCTTGGTACTGACTCCTGGGGTGCTCCTCTGGTTGCTGGTGACCTGCCAGACATGACCTGCCAGTTTTCAGCCCCTCTTATAGCCTGTCTTTCTAGGCCGCAACCTCTGAGCTTCCAGTGGTGATGTTGTGTGAAATGATGTCAAAGCCTCACTAATGTCAGGGTAGATTAAACTCAGCACTTTCATCTTCTTCACACATTCAGTGCTTTCGTCTTAGAAAGCAGGCTGGTCAGTCAAGTTCAGTTTGCCCTCAGTAAATCCATACTAACTGTTCCCAAGTACCTTCTGGTCTTTTATGGCCTTGGAATTGGATCCCAAGAGGGAAACGCTCCCTGATTTTCTAGTGACCGAGATGCTGCTGATCAGCAGATAGTTCCCCAGTTTCCTTTCTCGCCTTTTTAAAGATAGATGAAGCGTTAGACTTTTTCCAGCCATCAGGGACTTCCCCAGCCACCGCAGTTGTCACAGACAGTACACAGCAGTCTCAGAATCACATTGGCCAGTTCTTTCAGGAAATGGGTGCCATCTCTCGCATCCACCTCTTGTATGTTCCCTTTTTGCACTTGGTTTTATGAAGAAGATGGTCCCATAGCCAATCAGGTCTTCCGCCAAAATTCCATCTTCCTGCATGACAGGGTTGTTTTTCGATGAGCTCTCAGTAAGATCTCTTCAGAAGTCACTCAGATCTTCTGGGCACATTTCCACTGCGTGGTTGCATCCCAGGAGATTTTATTTAGCAACTCCCTGAGTAAACCAAAGTTTCTTCTGAAATCCAGGGTCAAAACTCTGCAGCTTACCTTCCCAGCCTTCTTCTAGATCCAGAATTCAATTATGGTCACACAAGATAAGCCCAAGCTGATACTGTGACCACATTCACCACTGGCAAGTCAGGGAGAGTGTAAACCCCAGCTGGCCCCTCCAGCATTCACATGATGAAGTTATCACTAGCACAGAGCAAGAAGTTCCTGGAATGCCTGCTCAATGCTGTGTTGCTCTTCCAGCAGATGTCTGGATGGTTGAAATCCTCCGTAAGGATCAGGGCTGGTAAGAAGGACACTTCTGCCAGTTGTCTGTAGAAAGCCCTGCTCACGGGTTCCTCCTGGTGGGGCATGCTGTGAGAGTCCCCAGCAGGACCGTCCCCTCTGCTCCTCACCCAGAGACCCCCCGGTCTTGGCTTTCCTGTGGGAACCTGGCACAGTCACGGAGCTCCTTGACACATAGCACAATTCATAAAGTTCATGTTTGATTCGCATCACCTTGATTCATTCTGAATCTCTTGATTTGTATCATTCTTATTCCCTCATCAAGATGTCGCTGATCTCTAACCTTACAGTCAAATGCAGTTGAAGCTAAGAAATCTAACTCCTCTTCTTATTATCCAGGCTTGGTATAGACCTGTAATAATAATAATTACATATATTTCTTTATCCTCAAGTTCTTTGAACCTGACCTGTACAGAACTTAGTGTTCTCCAAGTCAAGACATTCACAGATGATGATATCAGAAGATGAAGTTATATTGGCCATAGAGAGCTGCATTTGCACCCTAGCATGCTGCAGCTGTGAAGACGGAAGGTATCAGAGGGGGATGTGAGCAAACTTTTTCACTAATGAAAGTACCACACCAACATTAACTTTAGGCTGAACAAGCAGAATTTTTTTCTTCATTGGTTAATCCCCCAAAGCCCCAAACAATCATGCAAAGAATAGACTCTTTTGAATGAAAGTCACACATTAACTTTACACTTATATTTTGCTTCCACTCCAGTTGAATGTGTTTTTTTCTACCTTCTCCCACTCATTCATTTGACCAGGATTTTGTATAAAAGAAAAACAGAAGTGAAGAATATAACTTTTTTAAAAAAAAAAACACAACAAAAAAAAGCAGAAAGCCTGATGTAGAACTTGGGCTCTGCCTGTTGCCAGAAGGTGAAGCAGCCTGGCTGCGTGGTGACTCATGGCCCTGTGCCACATCGCAAATAATGCTCTTATTAATCTCTCCAGGCTTTGTTCTGGCCCCCCTCCTAGCGGTGTCTGATTTCATGGTGCGGCATAGCCAAAGGTCAGATAAACTACATGATGGCCAGAGTTGCTACTGAAGAAAGAAATCGGAAATGCCTCTCCCAGCAGTTTCAGCAATGGGAACGGAGAGAAAAATAACTTCTTTTGCTATTAACCTGCCTGATGTGTCATTTTGTGTTGCTGTCTTAGTGAAGGAAAGCTGTGGTACAGCAGGAAGCCAGGGAAGCACCCAAAGCCCAGCTCTGCTGCAAACGCTTCTGCGTCTGCCCGGTGCAGTGCATTTCTCAGCAAAAATGTTCTTTCTTTAGGTGTTTGATAATTTGCAATGAATGACAGTCCCAAGCTGAAAAAGATGCTGAGCTTTGTCTCTAACTGAGCTGATGTCATTGACTGATTCATTAATTACTCACTTGTCCCCAGATTTGATTCAACATACTGTTCACAGAGAGATAACCAGTCACATATTAGTCAAGCCGAAGTTTGATGTGCTTGGCTACAGGGCCATTTTTTTGTTACCAGTTTCAGATGAGTGATTACTCCTGTGAAACTAAGAAGTGCTTCTTGCAAGTTGTTTCTTTTCCTCCCTGGCTACCCAAAGTGTTTTTATTCAAATGAAATGGAGCCCATCCGCACTGGGCTGGAGCGCTTCGCAAGCAGCTAGCACGGCCAGGTCAAGTACGCGTGCTTACTGTAAACGTCGCGTGGTTTGCCTCGCTCTCCTTTGAACCAAGCTGTCTTGTGGTTTCTGGTGATTGCTGCCTCTGTGCTGTAGGCTCCAGGCAACGCTGACACGTACAGGACTTGGCTGGAAAAAGAGAGGGGAGCAGAAGACATCGCTTCCTGCACACACAGTCCTGTTCTTTTCTATTAAAGGTGAGACCTCATCAAAGCTCTTTTCAAGAGAAGCTCCCTGGATTGTATTCACATGATTTGGCGGGCAAGGGAACCTGCCTTTGGCTAGACAGATGCATGAAATCTGTCAGTTCGTTCTTTAAAATCTTCATAATTTCATAGACAGGCATTGCAATTCCAGCCTCATATTATGGCCTTCAGAACCACGTTTGGGCAAGTCTGCAGTGTGTGGGGCTGTGTTCTTGCTCCGTCGCGCAGAGGTGCACCAGCCCTGCTCTCCATCGCTGAGCGGGGACTTTCTCTTGCAGCAGTGCTCCCGCCACCCACGTGGGCACAGGGCTGCTGTCGGCTGGATCCAGCAGTGGCTTGTTCCCACCTTGAGCAGACGCCAGTATTTGCATAAAGCACAGAAGAGGGGAGAGACCTGCCCCAACGGTCTGCGTTAAACCTGGCCTCCGCGACAGCGAGCCTTCACAGCGAGCAGATCTGGGGCTTGTCAGTCTGCCGGCTGCTTTCCAGGGGAAGGGCCCCCAGCTCACCTTGGCCATGGCAGGGACCGGCGAGGTGGCAGCCAGGGCCACCCCTCCTGCCTTGGCCTCGGTGGTGGCACGTTGCGTGGGAGCCCTGTCCTCCTTGTTTCGCTTACCCAGGGGGGTTTCCTCTGCAGAGAGTGGTTATTCCTGGTCTGCTTTTCTTCTTTGTCATTGGCCCTGCCTTAAATTCATGTGGATTAACTTTTAATAACAATAATGTGAAGCGTTGGCTTCAGCTGCCAGCTGAGCTCCGTGCAGATCCAAGGACAACGTGGTGGGTGGGCAGGCGGGAAGGGCAGCCCAGCACATGCTGGTGCAGGGGTCGGCCCTGGCAGCGGCTCCTCTTCATCCCCAGGCTTCTCCCAGCTCTGCGCTTCGGGGCTCCTTCCCGCTCTCCCCGGCTCCTCGTCATCCCTCAGGAAGGCAGCGGGAGGAGGGAGGAGCGGAGGGATGAGAGCTGGCTTTATTCACGGATGCTGCCGCTGCGGAGAGAGGCACAGACATGGGAATGTAGATGGACA
>Ga0181612_158029_pt1 | contig 13182 bp, 8 predicted proteins | sample HoacroProtozoa21_FD_119630 | JGI IMG/M metagenome (GOLD analysis project Ga0181612, IMG submission 119630) | Hoatzin crop microbial communities from Cojedes, Venezuel. Combined Assembly of Gp0051906, Gp0051904, Gp0051908
AACTTGTTTGTAGCTCCTCCAGCTACTGAACACGGAGTACCAGTCCAGCCATTGGCCTTGTATTTTCAGGTTCTCACCAGTAACAACTCTGATCAATTTTCTGCACTGTGGATTCAGTCAGATACTTGGCAAAGATGCTGACAGAGAATTCTGTCTAGACTGTATAAAGTAATGGGTTGATTTAAGTATTTAAGACGTGGCCTGCTTTTAAGTAGAACAATCGCAAAAGCATTTTAGAAACGTTTTCTAAGGTGTATTTAGGAAAGTTTTATCACAGGAAGTCTGTCCTTTTTTCACCACTGCCCTTTGAGACATTCTACTCTTCGCCAGTAGTACAGCCACAAAACGGGGTAGAAAAGATGAGAAAAGTAACTCTGATTTTCCTAAAAGCAAAAAAGCAAATATTTAAAAATTTAAAAGGAAACCCTGCAGCTCTTTTGTAATTAGAGATGAAAGTGTCTTAACCTAATAAGACTAGATCCCTCATGTCTTACAGCAGCGTTAAAAATGCTGCTGAAGTCCTGGAGCAATTTCCGCACAGTTTCCCATCCCATATTCAGCATTTTACTTTCTGATATGATATAGTAAAAAATGCAATAATGAAGGTATTGCTGCCTAATCTTAAATATGAAATATTACTAAAATTATATTAATCTGCTTTTTAGCTCTTTGTACATTCAGTTTTAGATTAACTTTAGCTGAATTTTAAGTAAAGATGAAAATGAGCCTGAAACAGAGACTCTTTATTTTTCTTTTTTATTTGCTTGGTTACCAATTGGATTTATTAACATTTCATGTATTACAGTACCTATATACTTTGTTGTCACTTATCCCAAGAAATATCTCAAATTTTATGATATATTGAGCAGACATGTGAACTAAAGTATGAATGAGTGTTCTGTTTTGCAGGTCTTTAGGACAGTATTTCAGAGAAAAAGGTGAACTTGAGCTCATGAAGACATAATGTACAAGATTCTCCCAAAAATGAATGCTTAAATGTCCAGTTTTAACAGAAAACAGCAAAACTCCAAAACAAAACTAACACACAGATGAGTAAGTGTCTTAAAGGTTACCCTCCCAATTCTTGAAATATCACAAAGACATCAACTGTAAGTGAAACAGAAAAACCCGAGAAACTGCTACTGAAATGCACTATGCTTTCAGAGTATGCCAAGAACATTGCCAAGACAATTAATAGTTTATCTGGTCGATTTGTACTTGAAAGTTTTCCAGTCGTGATTGTGTCATGTACTGACAGTCCCATTAAGCAGCTACATTAATTCATAGACCTAAGCAGGAATTCAGGTTGAGTTGATTTAAGTTCTGAAGAACACCCCATGCCACCTACCTTCCAGCACCTGCCAAAAATCAAGTTTTGTCTCCATTCTGAACTGGAGATCCCTACAAGCCTGAGTTCCTGTGAACATCAAATGTCAGTTTGAGCAGTAACACTCTCAAAATGCACAGAGGCCTGAACTCACGGTCCCTCTTCTTGCTTAAATCATTGCTTCGGATGCGCAGCTCCTTGAGCGCAGCTGCCGGAAAGGCTCAGGCCCAGGCATCCCAATGTGGCAACTTCTTACTACTGTCCCTTCATTTCAAAAGCTTGTTTCATATCATTTTTTTGCACCTTATTACCACTACATTTATAAACTACTCTTTCATACTGTAGTAATTGGGACATGCATTCTTCTTCTCCCGTTTGAGAAACAATTCTTAACTTCTAATCACTATATTTATAGAATATTGGCTGTGAGAAATGGAAAAAAAATTGATAGGAAGAGGAGTTCACTGGTGGGAAAGCGGAGCAGCAGCATGGATTTTCAAGTGTTGCCTACAATTTTTCTCACAAATGCTTTGCAAAAGGCTTTCACAACCCACCTGGAGCTCCTCATCAATCCTGCTTCAGGCCTGGCTGGAGCAGAGGCCCAGACCAACAAGAATCAATTCAAATCGTGTTATTTCCGTGCAGCTTGAAATATACAGGAATAGCTGAGTCATTGCTAGTAATTAGGGTGTGAGGTTTTTTATAAAGATCCATTTGTCCGTATCTATAGTCCTTTTTCCCTGAAGCTTCAATCTTTTTCAGCCACCTGCATGTTTTTATATTATTCTACCCCATGCACTACCACCCAACAAACTATGTCCGTTTCTTCATATGCCTCTTTGACCAGTTCGATTTTGTTCAATCTGGCATAGGAAAAACAAAACAGAAATTAAGTAACAAAATCCACCCCAAGTGATCTCTTTCCAGCTCCCCCATCCCATACTTTCAGCACTGTGTGATGCTGAGAGTCAGATAACCAGCTGCCTAAAAATAGAGAACACTTCCCTAGACACACAACCATACTTGTGGCTCTTGACTCAAAAAAATTGTTCTTGCCTGATTAGATTGGCTTATTAAGTGATAGAAAGCTTGTTGGGCTGGTCATATCTGCCTCTGACACTCCTCAGAGCTAACCAGAGTACGTTTAAAAGTGTGCCCTTCCTTATGGATTAGAACAGACACAACTTGCTTGCACAGTTTTGCTCTTCTGCGCAGTCCTACTGGAAAAATAGCTATCCAAAACCCAAGCTCAAAAGCATCTGCAAGAAATGCTATCAGCTATGATATTTGGGATCATCGGTTGTTAAAAGCAGCAAGATTTGGGAAGAGCAGATGGTCAAGAGCATCAGTAGCAAATAGATATGATAAAGCTAGTAAGCCATCGTATTTTCCAGAGTTCTTTGAAGCCAGGAAGTTTTAAATAAACTCCTTGTAAAGTGGGCTTACATTTTATCAATTCTGAGACCTTGGCAGCACCTCTCTATGCCAGATGAGGTCACAAATCAATCTCAGAACACCTCTGACAGAGCATAAATACCACAGCAGAGTATGTGTAAGTCACACTAACATGTCTGGCTGGCATAACTACAATAGCAAAGTTGATAAGGTAGCAACCAGCTTATCCACAGCATTCTTTTCATGAAGAGGTCATTTCTTCTTTTGTGCTAGGAAGTGAAACAATGCCAAAGCATTCTAGAATGCTTAAACAAATAGCAGCAGCATCTACCTCTGCTTACAGGTTAACAGCTTGTACTTCTTTGGTAACTTTTTCATTTTCTTTAGAGTGTAGCATAACACAACAGGAACTTTAGCACTTCACCTGCCAAATACACCCTTTATCCTAGGAAGTAAATGAACTTGTTCTGACAAGACATCTAGATTCCAGTTGCCTTGTAGCTCGAACCATGATTGGGTTCCTTAAACTTAATGTTCACTTCCTTTTTTTCCTTCAGTGATTTTCTGCTCTGTCCTCAATTTTTGTCCTAAACAGTGTTAAAGCAGTACATATAAAATTATGAAACAGGATTATTTTAAAAAGTCTGCTGCCACTTTTTCCATCAAGCACCCCACTTACATTTAAGGAAATTACTTATCATACAACCTTAAAGTAGATTTAGCACTAAAGAGGGGAAAGCTGAAACGTTCAAACAGCAACAACTTGATAGCAACATCAATCTTCACCTGTACTAGCTAGCAATGTAAGCTCGCAGCAAAGCGAGCTAACAGGGTCCTGGGCTGCGGCAAGAGTACTGCCAGCAGGTCGAGGAAGGGGCTCCTTCCCCTCCGTGCAGCGCTGGTGGGGCCACCCCTGCAGCACTGCGTCCAGTCCTGGGCTCCTCTGTACAAGAGAGGCAGTGACATACCAGAGAGTCCCGCGAAGGCGCACAAAGATGATTAAGGCTCTGGAGCATATCTCCTGCGAGGAAAGGCTGAGAGAGCTGGGACTGTTCAGCCTAGAAATAGCTGGGGGGGGGAGGGGGGGCTGCAGTGGAAATCTCATTGATGTGTACACATACGCTGAAGGAAGGGTGTGAAGAAAACTGAGCCAGGTTACTTCCAGTGGTGCCCAGTGACAGGACCAGAGACAAAACTGCAACATAGGAGAGTCCGTCTGAACGTCAGAAAGCATTTATTTAATGTGAGGGTGACTGAGCACCGCCACAGGTTGCCCAGAGGGGCTGTGGAGTCTCTGTCACAGGAGATATTCAAAATCCTTCTGGACACAGTCCTGGACAAGAGGCTCTAGGTGGCCATGCATGAGCAGGGGGGCTGGACCACACAATCTCCATAGGTGATCTCTGGCACAAAAACTTAGACCTTTGATTTCTCCAGACAGAATCAGACTCAGATCAGCATTAACACAAAAGGCAATATGAGAATGCTCGGATACTACAACCTCCTAGAATTTAACTTCAAGGAGGTAGCAGTGACGAGTTTGCTCAGCACCACTTTCTGAAACAAGCTGCAGATGAAGGGTAGCGTGGGAGGAAAAGAACAACTGTATTCACACACAAGAGGAAAGAAAACAAGACGACTCAAATGTGTTCACGATTTAGAAGCTCATAACACTGATGTTGTTTCCATAGTAACTAAAATACTTCAAAGCAGGGAAAAACAGGGAGAGGGATTCTAAAGGACAGCACCACATACAGATTAAAAGCAGATACTGTCCGCCAGATGATGGCCCGATGTCTGTATTGATGAACTTACACAGTTTATCACAAGAAGTATCACCTGTTAAAGAATGAAGATCCAATGAAACTACCCTACTAACAAAATACGAGTGAACACTAAAAACAGCACAGTAAAACACCCCTGGTACTTGACAGCCTGTCTCCCAACTCTTTAGTGGGCTAAGCCCAAGGCGAACAGCACACCACCAGCTGATGGAGTTGTGCCTTATGCACTCGCCACTCACTGTTGAAGGCTATGTCCAGTGTTATCTCCCTCTTTGGTCAGAATAAATGACCTGTGTGACCCCAAGGAAAGACAGGACACAGCAGGCAAGAAGCAGCACGCATTGCACTAAGCTGAATCAGATGATCTACCTGGTTTGCAATGCTTACCTTCTAATAACTTCGTTGTCTTTGCAGCTGAGAGAGTTGATATAATTGGACTTTCCATAAAGAAAATACAGATAAAAGATAACTTATACTTACTGAGCTTAGGGAAGACAAAGGAAGACAATATCTGTTCTAGAAATAATATTTAGCATTGTAAAAATGGTCAGTACAGAGAAGATGCAACTATAAATCTGCTGGATCAAGGCCTTAATGGGTCTCTTTCACAGTAAATAGTGACAGGCATATGACCCCAACTGTTTTAACACTCAGTTGCACCCCTCCCCCTGAAAAACTAAACCCCTGTACACAATCCTCCCATTTATCACCATTTCTAAGAAATGAAACAACATAATCCTATAATTTAAGTGCTGCTCGGACTCAATAAATGGCTTTGCACTAAAGGCAGAAAAATGTTATGAACTGTAGATCAGGCTATATCTGATGCATAGTACAACTTCAGCATTTTCAACCACGTAAAAGTCATCTGGGAGGCAAAACCCAATTTCAAGTTCTTTAGCCACTTAGTACAGCTGTGTGCATGCAGTTTCATCCTCGCACACAGCAAGGGAGGTGGCCAAAGGAATTTAGAATCAGAAGTGCCAGACTTCTACCCTTTGCAATGGACTTTTTCAAGAATAGGCTCACAAAGACTTTCTTGCTTATCGTGAAAAGGAAACGTCATGGAAAGATCAGTCTGAAGCTAAGTTTCAGAAGGGTGTTAACAACACTCTTGGGATCTCCAGAGCTACCCAGTTAATGTCTATGAAGTGAAATAGGTTCAGTATACTATTTTCAAATACTTGGTTTTGTGTAATAGTAATTTTCAAGTGTTGTGCCAATAATCAACAGGGAAAGTCATCTACCCAAGACCACTTCGGTTGATTTGTTCCTCATCTGCAATTTCCTTCAAGTACCTTTTCTTTTTTGTAAATCAGTACCCTAACATTCATGCAAGAGGTAGAATACCTAAAAACCAAAATCTACAGTAGTTTCCCCACTGATATAATTCAGTACTCGAATTATGCAGAAAATTCTGGCACCAGGCTGCTCATTTTACTTAAGTCACCAGAACAAAATAAGGAAAAGCAAGATGTTGGTTTTTTTTCCCCCACGGTGAAGAAAAGGATGTAGGTGGGGAGTATAATTGACACTAATTATTTGTAGGAAAGGTCAGGGTTACCTTTTACCAACTGCACGAGGCAGCTGATTATCTGTCACATCTCTGGAGTACAGTCACGAAACCGTCAGTGAGTAAAGGACAAACAGGCCTTGGCTAGCAATCAAACTTGGCAACATTCAGCAACACAGCACAGCAGATGTCTTTTTAAAATAGGTAAATTATAAGACACTAGATAGCATAACACTAGATATCTGCAACACTGAAAAAAACTTCAAAAACAATTACTGTTTCAGTACCTGAGAGGTGACTTGGTAGTACGATCTTCTCTCTTAAAAAGAGCACCTACATCAAAAAATTCCAACTCAGTTTTGAACTCCTTCAGGAAGTTTTCAGTTTCTACGTGACATGTATTTTAGATTTTTTTTATACAATAAACCTCATTTTGAGCAAAAACTGCATATAGAAAGTATAAGACAGAGAGCTGTGTCAAAATATCTGAAAAACAGAGAAGAGATTGTGTAGTTTTAAAAATTATAGTATCTCAAATATTTGAGAATTTGCAGTCAGAGTCTCAGGAAACACCCCTTTAAAAGATGAAAACTGTCATACCATATTACGATCATTATTGTTGCTGAAAAACCCAAACTGAGATCTGATACATCTTGTTTGATAACCGATTTGTTACAAGGATACTCAGTGTTCCAACAAAAAAAATTGTTTGTTATTTGGTATGTCCCTTGAGAGGTTTGCTGGGCGTTAAGTGAAATGAACATTCCATCCCTGAGAACCACTCACTGGCTTTCCAGAATGTGGAATTTACAGGGATGAGGCAACTCAATTCCAAATAGCTTTGGCTTCAATTTTAATCTCAGACCTATAAGAATGGAAGAAATCTCTATGCTCATGTACCCTTACTTAGCAAGTTAGCTTTTTCTAACAAAATCCTTAAATTAAGCAGTATAATAAATAAGTGGGATTTCTCTTTAGGTAATTTTGGGCGTACACATTATAATGACTGCAAAACAAGTTTTTTAGCGGTTTTCCTGTCAATTATTAAGGTACTGCAGGAATATTCTGTGTAGACTTAGTTTTGTTTCGGAGCATAAAGGGTGAATTTGCAGTTCTGCTAGGCAGTTCTGCAGCAGCCAGTTTAAATGCTATCAGCTCCAGCTTTTGCCTGGACACGCATCCAGTATTCAAACAACACAGAGACTGTGATGGGGAGCCCTGACACAGCCGCCCTTGATGCTGCGGAGCGGTGCGTCCAGGGGATTGTAACAGCCATCTGAGCATTTCCATTCTCTGAAATTCTTTAAGTAATACCACAAAAGTTTCACTCTAGAGCAGCAGTTCTGGGGAAAATTTCTGGTTTCCTCAAACGATTTAGGGTCATGTCTCTAAAAATGCATTTTGCTAGGGAAAAATCAAAGGCTTGGGCCTTCCAGATAATGAAAACCGTTTTCATTAGTAAGACTTTAGGCTAGCAAAACAGGGAGAAAAATGATTATGCATACTAGTAGTCCTGGTGCATAATGGTTGTTAGCTTCTCTTCCTTTCTTGCTTAAGTACACTGCATAACTGTGCTGTTCAAGCTTCAGAAAGTGCATTGAACTCTGGCTCCCATTTTTTAGTAAGCATCGGTTTGCAAAATGATACTCCTGAAAGAAAACACTGCATCTTTTCTTGGTCCTCCTTAGCAGAGACTCAAAGATAGTTGTGAATCACTCCACAAGTGCAAATCTCAATAACTGCAACAAGCAACCTGAAAAAACCCTATGCTACTATTAATTTATAACTGACCACCTTTGGGTACAGTATTTTCATTGCTTATTGTAAGCTATAGCACGCTCCTGCTTATGAAGTAGAGTAACTAACTCCAGTGTAACAACGTTAAAGGTTAAAAGGCAGAAAGATTAACAAATCTTTCTGGTTCAGAGGATAGGACAGCGGCACAGCATACACTACTGTTTCATGACAGGCTGTAATTTTACCCCGAAAAATATAAAACTGGCGATGAGTTACCTGGTTGCTATTGAATGTATCTGAACAAGCAGGGAGTTATTACTCCTCCTCTTCACAGAGGGTCACAAAACAGGAAAGGGAAAATGAAAATCTTGATATCCTTTCCAAATGGCTTCTCTTTCATTCAGGAACACGGAAAAAGAGATGTCTCAGTGCCAAAAATGAGCAGAAAAGCTTGACTTTAAGTTTTACGGCAAGAGATGATAAGCAGGATGAAGGTACAAGGTTTCTATAATATTTCTTAAATTGCAAAGCCAGCTGTTAAGTATGGGATTCACCAGAGCCAGGGTAAACTTTGTACTCAATGTACCAAACTAACATAAGGATTTCACTAGTGTGAAGATATACGATCTATCTACAACACGCTTTTACCTTCAAATACAATTTTCAGACTAGCTATCGGTGTGTGGGACTCAATTTAAACATACATTCAGCCTATTTTTTAGCTAGCTAGCTAGTATTAATACAGCTCAAGATTTCTAGAGCTAGAAATTTTCAGTAACTTCAAAACACCTGAAGCAGAAAAATAAAAATTAAAAAATGGAGAAGCACTTCAAAGACAAATACTGACACTTGCGGCAAGTAAGCAAGCAGAGAGAAGCAATTTTACCCAAATCATCTTATCGATCAAAACTGCCACAATGAGAAATCTCAGCTTCCTGCATCTTTCATCATTTCACGCAAAATCACAGAATGGTCAGAGTTGGAAGGGACCTCTGTGGGTCATCTAGTCCAAGCCCCCTGCCAAAGCAGGGTCACCTACATCAGGCTGCACAGGAACTTGTCCAGGTGGGATTTGAATATCTCCAGAGAAGGAGACTCTGCAGCCTCCCTGGGCAGCCTGTTCCAGTGCTCCATCATCCTCAGAGGGAAGAAGTTCTTCCTCCAGTAGTTGAACAAAACAATGTCAAGGGAAAAGAACCCATTTTACTGGTTCAGTCTTTCTGAAGAGTCCTCAAAGTCCTTGATAAAAAGCCAGTAGGGAATCCCACCTCAAAGAACTGATTTTTCCCCACAAGCAGAAAGGAGGAAATCGGTGGAACGCAAGTGATGAAGGAAGAGCACAGTGTGCACATTTCTTGTTGGTAGCTCAGGAAGGAACCGCTCCATCTCAGGAGACAGGGTGTTGGAGACGGGTCTCTGCAGCCTCCTCCCCTGCTCTCCAGGTGGGTTGTGTCCGCATTCTGATGCTATCATAGCACTGAACTGCCACAGACCTCCTTTTCCAGCAGTGGATTCCTAGCGTGTGCCTCTCCTGCAACACCTGATCTGTTTTTCCATTGCTGCAGTTTGTATTATTATGCTCATAAATGGCTACAGAACCTCAAGGTAAAACACACTCATTTCTCGGACAGTTTGCATCTTCCAGACATTTAACTCAGAAGAAAAGTGCAACTCCTTCCTCTCCCCTCTGCCCCAGGCGCTGCAGTGGAGTTTCTCAGGAACTCGCGCCCACAGCTGCCGGTCGGTCAGCGCTAAGCACAACGCCATCTGCCTCTCTGGCTCCTGTACAGATTCTCTTGGCCCAGCACCTACCGAAACGTAGACTGCCCGACCCCACTGAAAGGCCTGCTCAGAATGCTGCTGCAGCCGCTACTCTTTTAGCCCTTTTCGTTGACTGTTTAATACTTGGACGTACCAATTCTCCTCGTTGCAGCAAACTCAAGCCGCTCATCTACATTTCCATGGCCTTCCCAAAGACGTGCTCATACCCTTTGCCACTGTTCGTGATCAATCCAGGTTTCCCATCTATCACTCCTCAGTTGGTAAACCCTTCGCATTTTCTGCCATATTTTCCCTGACATTTAGGGAAGGCTCCAAGCAGTCATTTGTGAAATCAGGGCACAGGGCTTGCCAGAAAGACTGGCAGGAAACCAATAATCCTCCTTCTCATCGTTTCTATAATGGTAGATGTAACACTGCTCCTTATGACCATTAGATGTGAACAGGAAGAAATGTGCAATGCAGCCAAGACCAGAAGAAAAAGGGAGGAGAAAAAAAAACAAGCCACGGACAGTTACACATCAGGTCTGTGTACCCAAGAAGATCATGGAATCTCCACCAACATTTAATCTGGGCTGTATACTCCTTCCTTTTCCCTCCTCCTCTGAACCCCCAAAACCCCTTTATAGGTCTGACGAACATTTCATGCTATTGCAAGTGACACGAGCTGCTGAGGCCGTGCTTGGCCCTACATGTGCTGCAGTGCTCATGCTGATACCATGGCCTCCCACACTGACAGAGGCTTTCCCAGCCTGTCAACCCATCCCATCTGCCTTCACCGTTGGTTATGTCCTCCCATCCTCCTCCGGGCAGCAGACCATGTCACTGTCCTGTCTTCTGTACAGCACCCAGCACCACACTGTCAAGGAAAACGGTTCGTAGGCACCAAGAACCATCTACAGAGTAAATACAATTCGAAAGGGACTAACTGCAGTAGAAAAACGCTACAGCCTTCCTGTGTGCTTTAAAGGATGAGATAATTGAATGTAATCACATAAAATAAAGGGACATTTTCCCCACATTCCTAGTAACACACCAGCTTTCAGCTAGCCTTCCTGTCTGTAAATTGTGTAATTCCTAGAACACAGCACCTGCTGACTCTGTTCCTCCGGAAATGTCCGTAAGCTGCTGCTTCACCTTCCCTCACTTCCCACACGAGCATCTCATACTCACCAACGCACGCCTGCACAGTCTGCACCACTGCCAAGCCCCCTCTCTCCCTTTTGTAAGCAACCTTTGAGGTCTCTGAAGCCAAACCTGGCAGAACAACTCCAAACTGCCTCAAGTGCCATGGTACAGTCAGCAAGCCAGGTGTGTCAGAATATCCTTTTATCTGTATAAACACTGCAAAAAAAGCCTCAAGCTTCTTCGATCAAGCAGCTTTCACTGTTACACTACTAGACCTGTCACAATAGCTGTTTCGCAAAGCTGTGCTAAAGCTCCTCCAGTCAAGGCAGCCTGTGTCCAAAGCAGCCTGAAGCCTTGAAAGTCCCACTTCTATTTGCCAACGTTTGACTCTTCCAAATCCCAGCAACAAGATGCATCAGCCTGAGGAGCTCGGTAGAGACCTTAATGCGATCCTGAATGCCGTACTGCCATTAGTATGCTGAATATTGGTATCTCTGACCGCCTTCCACCCTGCTAAGATGGCATTTGCCTCACAGATACACACATTAAGCACTGTATTACATAGTAACTGATATAAATCCTTCTGCCTTAACGATACAAAATGGAGGATGACAGCTAAGCCACTGCAGTGTTACACCAAACACACCCAGCTGCCTGCAGAAAGGACACTAATGTGTTAGTAAAGTGCGGGGACTTACCCTGCGCACTTCACCTCTGAGCTGCGACTCCACAAATGCCTAGCTGAATGACTCACACAGAGCTCAAGATGCAACTACAGTTAAGAGCTGCTCTATCCCACAACAATGCTTCTGTAAATTTAAGATTCTGGATGACACAGTAAAAAGGACTGAAGGGGTTTCCAACACTGCCACAGCATCGCGTGCTGCAGCACCCGCACGGGCAGCCTCCAGACACTTCAGGATTTGGAAGAAGCAATGTGGGAGTTCAGAATCTGAAATTACGCAATGGCAGGATATTCCGAACAGATCCCACTGCAATGAACAGAAAGAGATGAGCATGATGAGGGGAAGGTGACATCTTTCCACATCAAGTGTAATTGACTACCTTTGTTCTCGTTAAAGAGATTCATGAACTTCTAAATTACCAGAAGACTGTCAGCTTGAACACCCCGGCCCTGCTGTACTTTGGGTAACATCCTAACCACCTTTTCGGATCTAACTGGGTATAATTGTTACATTCGTTGTGTTTGACTGAAACAGGTTCTCAAAGACCTTTCAAATGCCAATCCAGAATTTTGAATACTCAGCAAAATCCAGCTAGATCTTTCTCTACAATTAAAACCGTCTCCTGAAGTCAACTGCCACAGCGTCACCAGCTTCAGCAAAGCCAACATTGCATGTTTTACACTGCTTGGCAAGGACCTTCAGGATACCAAGGAACAAAGGGCGGTTGCAAGGTCTGCACGACACCAATGGAAAAAAAATCCAGGGCCTAGCATGGTGCCAAGCACTACGCTAAATATATTTCTAATGAAAGGTGTATCACACAAGAAAAATTAATTCTCAGTATGTAGCCTGGTCCATTATCTCAGCCCCAAAATAAGACTGTAATGAAGCAGGTATTTAAACTCTATTTTCTGTTACTCCTTGGTTACATATAATTTCTCTTTTCCACATTTGCCAGGAAAGCTATTTATAGTCACGGCAAACTCAGACTTTTAACAAAACATGTCTTGTATCCCACAATAAGCACATAAGAAGGACTTCATGCATAGCTGCTTCATTAATTATTAGACTGGTGTTCTTGGAACTCTGCGGTGCATACAAGCTAACAGTGCTTACCCTGGTGAGATCCCTCTTGCCCACAGCTGACCTAGAGTGTCCTTCCACCTCACTGCAAAAACCTCGGCCTCACCATTCTGCAGCTGTGTTCCAACCTCAGAGCAAATTAGAAGCTGTAAACGTAGCATTTAGTATACACCAACAGAAAGAAACGCTGAGTCTGGTTAAATGCTAGCCAGTGGCTCTGTACATGGTATAAGAGGACCTTGTCCAGGCCTGGATTCCCAGGGGCTGACCATTAGAAGGAGGTTTCTGACCACAAGACCAGACAAGTTCAAAACCAGCTTCCAAACGACCACAATGGAATGCAAAACAAACAAACAAAAATTCCTCTCCAAGACCTCACCACTCTGAAACAGAGTTTGATGTATTTTTAAAGGGAGATGATAAGCACGAGCTCTCCTACAGGAAGGGACCCACTCAGTCCTGCGTTTGGTTTGAGGACAGGGGAAAAGCACAGAATTTATTCTGCTTCTGGATAATGATTATTTACAAGTGCAAGCACAATTAGCTGTTTGGGACTTTCAGTTTATTCTTTTTAAAAAATAATTGATATTTGTATTCATGTTTTAAACACGGACAGAACTGACACTTACTAGCAGAAACTCTCCAAGCATGAATATCTCCCCGTCATGGCTCTGTCTAAGAAAACTGTACTTAAAGCTCCCATCCAGTGTGGGGAGGGCAGAGGGGAATGCAAAAAAAAAAAAAAAAAAA
>Ga0181612_175196_pt1 | contig 13182 bp, 9 predicted proteins | sample HoacroProtozoa21_FD_119630 | JGI IMG/M metagenome (GOLD analysis project Ga0181612, IMG submission 119630) | Hoatzin crop microbial communities from Cojedes, Venezuel. Combined Assembly of Gp0051906, Gp0051904, Gp0051908
CGCTTGATTTTCTTGCAGTGGAAATCCTCATTCCGCTTGATTTTCTTGCAGTGGAAATCCTCATTCCGCTTGATTTTCTTGCAGTGGAAATCCTCATTCCGCTTGATTTTCTTGCAGTAAAATATCAAAAAATGCCTGATTTTCTTGCAGTATATCCTTTTTTTTACTACCTTTGCGGCATAAAATCAAAAGAAAATGGATACAAGGATTATAGAAAGGGTTTTGACAAACCAAAAGGCGGAGCTTGAGAATTTCAAGACAAAAGGCTTCTGCCATAGACCAGAAGAGGATATGATAGACATGGAAAGCGGTTTGGCTCAAGTCGTCATAGGAGTCAGAAGAAGCGGCAAGTCCACGCTTTGCATCAACGCGCTTGAAAAGTCAAGCGTAAAATATGCCTACATCAATTTCGATGACGAGAGATTGGATGGCGTTACCTCCATCGACCTCGACGATATCTTGGAGATGCTATATAAAGTGTATGGTGATTTCACACATCTGGCACTCGACGAGATACAAAACGTGGAGGGGTGGCACCTGTTTGTTAACAGAATGTTGCGGCAGGGTCTTCATGTCATTATCACAGGCAGCAATTCAAGATTGCTGAGTGGAGAATTAGCATCGCACCTTACTGGCAGACATCATCAAATAGAACTTTTCCCCTTTTCTTTCAGGGATTTCTGCAACTACAACAATGTAGCCCTTGCACCTTTTACGACGAAGAACCGTGGTTTGCTTGCCGCGGCTTTCGACAAATACCTTGAGCAAGGAGGACTGCCGGAGTTGATGAAAGAAAAAGAAAAGAAAGAATATGTTATCGACCTTACAAAGAGCATCATTCAACAGGATATAAAGAAACGGTTCAATGTGAAATACACTGACACCCTGATGCATCTTGTTAACCACCTGCTCAATGAGGCACCTGCAACAATAGTGAAAGAAAAACTGCAAAGATTATTTAAGATTAAGTCTGCTCACACTATCGGCAACTATCTTTCATACCTTGAGCAAACCTACCTTATTTCTATACTGCGCAAATATTCTCAGAAAAGCAGAGTAAGGGTGCAGTCGGAGAAATATTATGCCATCGACGTGGCGTTTATGTCAAACCGGAAAGATGCCTTTTCGGGTGTTAACCTGGGTTACAGACTGGAGACTATTGTCTATATCGAACTTAAAAGAAGGGCAGCGAGAGAAAGGCAGGACGTGTATTATCACGCCACTCAAGACACAGAGTGTGATTTCGTGGTGTGTCAAGGCAATGAGGCCGTTGCTGTATATCAGGTTTCATACGACATTTCCAACCCGAAAACATACAAGAGAGAAATCAACGGATGTGTCAGCGGCATAAAAGCCACAGGGTGCGACAATGCCTATTTGCTTACCTATAACGATGACCGTGACGTAACGACGTCAGACGGTTACAAAATAAAAATACGGCCGGTTTGGATGTGGCTCGCAGAAGAACCACGGGATTATTAGAAATCGAATTTATCTTAGAAGTCGAATTCATCGAAGCCGAGACCGTCATCGTATTCCTCCTCTTCCGGTTCTTCTTTCTTCTTAGGCGGATTCTTAAGGTTGCCCTTCTCATCAAACATATTGTAGGTGGTGCGCAGGACGAGGAATTCGGTGCGGCGGTTGAGCTGGTTGCATATTTCCTGCTTGTCCTTGCTGAGAGTTTGTATGTACTGCGGTGTGAGCACTTGTCCCTCCTTGAGCCAAGGATAGGTTTCGGTGAGACGTTTGCGCACCGTCTTGGGCAGGCTCTCGCCATAGCCCTTGGGTGTGAGGCGGTCGGAGGCGATGCCCTTGTTTATAAGGTATCTCACCACTGTCTCTGCCCTGCGTTGCGACAGGCGCTGGTTGTAGTCGGCCTTGCCCACCGAGTCGCAGTGAGCGCGAAGCTCGATGGTGATGTTCGGGTTCTCCTTGAGCATATTCGCCAAACTGTCTAAGGCTGTGGCTGACTCCGGGCGCAGGGTAGCCTTGTCGAAGTCATAGAAGATATTGTCGATAAGCACAGGCACATTGATAGAGGGCAGTGGGAACTGCAGGACGTGCTCCTCCGACTTCTCCGACGGCTCTATCTTTATTTCCTCACGATGGTTAAGGTATCCGCGGCAGGTGGCGAGCATCACGTATTCCACGCCCGGCTGCACCTCTTGAGTAAAGGAGCCGTCGCTGCGCACGCTAAGGCGCAGGTTGGTGCCGTCGCTGCCCACTAAACGGACTTGTGCCGCAGGTAGCTCATAGCCGTCTTGCTCATACACCCAACCTTTTATGGTTTGTATGATTTCTGGATTTTCAAAGGAATAGATATGGTCCCAGCCCCGGGCATCGCCACGGTTGGAACAGAAATAACCACGGTTGTGCAAACCCTCGAAAGTCATGCCGAAGTCATCACCGGAGGTATTTAGAGGCAGTCCGGGGTGTACTATCGTCCAAGTTTCACCGATAACGACCTCACCCCCGTATTTTTTCTCTAAATTCTTGATTTTCGCTGCATCGCGATTCTTCTTTTCGATTTGAGCTTTTCGAGCTTGGGATTTGGTATCGCTTTTCTTACGATTATTACCTTGTTGCTGTTCTTGCGATGAGCCTGCTTTACTTGAACCAGCCTCGGAATCCGATACCTCTTCTTTGTTTTCAATGGCAATATAGATGTCAAGACCACCGAGTCCTCCGCGTCCGTTGGATGAGAAATAGAGGTCGCCGTTGGGTCGGAATGTCGGAAACATCTCATCTCCGGGGGTATTGATTTCGGGTCCGAGGTTTTCCACTCCTCCGAGACTTCCGGTGCTTGTGATGCGCACTTTCCAGATGTCGAGTCCTCCCTCTCCTCCGGGCATATCAGAGACGAAGTAGAGCCATTGTCCGTCGGGAGAGACGGCGGGATGTGCGAAGCTCGAGAGGGTGTCGCGGGTAAGCTCCAACTTTTGCGGTGCTCCCCAGGCGGCGTCGCTACGTGCTGATGTAACGATTTGTGCGTATCGCGGATACGAGGGGTCGCTGAGGCACTGCGTGAGATACATCGTGTGTCCGTCGGGCGAGAAACAGCAGGCTCCCTCATCGTATTCGGTGTTCAAGCCTGTCTCAATGGTTTGCGGCTTTCCCCATCTGCCTTTGTCGTCTTTTTGTGAAAAGAAGATGTCGCCGTTTTTCATTCCTGTGATGCCGCTGAATTCATCGCCTTGCGCCTCATTGCGGGTGGAGGTGAAATAGAGGTAGTCGCCTTGGTCGCCGAAGAGCATCGGTGAGAAGTCGGCGCGGCGGGAGTTGAAAATCTCCATCCGCTTCACGGTATATACATATTTCTGCTGTTTTGCTTTCTGCCCTCTCTCAGCGGAGATAAGTCCTTGCTTGGCGAGGTAGCGTGCTGCCTCGGTTTCGGGCAATGAGTCGAGGAAGGCCTGGAAAGTGTTGCCAGCCTCCTTATAACTGCCGTTTTTCAGCAGCATCTGTCCGAGGTTAAGCAACGTCAGTGAGTCGCCCTGCTTGTAGCGCAGTGCGTTGCGGTAGGCTCCTATGGCTCTTTGATGGGAGTTGATACGTTGGTAGCAGTCGGCGAGTTTCAGTGCGCGCTTACCCCTATCGGCACGCTCCTTGGGGGGAGTGCGCGAATAGGCCTTCTTATATTGCGCCGCGGCGTCGTAATACTCACCGAGAGCATAGTATTTATCACCTTTCTTCTCGCTTACCTCGGCTCCGCAGCTGAACAGCAGCATTACCAGGAGCAATAACGAAATCGTCTTTTTTTCAGTCATAATTCTATAACGGAAAAAAAGACAAATTCGTATAATTGACATTTGACAATTATTACCTTGCTGTTTCAATACGAACCTGCTCCAAACCATGCTTAACCTCCCTTTCCGTCTTCCATTTGAATTTTTTTCTTCAAATAATTTGGCAGTTTGCAATAAAAGCACTACCTTTGCAAAAAATACAGGTGCTATGATAAATGAAAGTATGAAATATGTGCGTTTCGACTGGGCTGCGAAACGTATGTTGCGCGACAAGGCGAATTTTGTCGTGTTGGAGGGACTCATTTCTGTTCTGACGAACGAGAATGTGAAAATCACGGAGATTCTTGAGAGCGAAAGCAATCAGAAAACAGAGAGCGACAAGTTCAACCGTGTTGACATAAAAGCCAAAAACGAGAAAGGTGAAATCGTATTGATAGAGATACAGCAGATACGCGAGTTGTATTATCTTCAGCGTATCATTTATGGTGTTGCAAAGTCGATAACAGAGCATATCAATTTAGGCGAAAAATACGACCATATCAAGAAGATATACTCCATTAGTATCGTATATTTCGACCTTGGCAAAGGCAATGACTACGTTTATCACGGTCAGAATGTTCTCAAAGGTATTCACACCGGCGACACTCTTGAGTTGACAGAGAAAGACAAAGATGGAATACTGTGCAATGTGTCAAGCAAAGACGTATTTCCCGAATACTACATTATCAGAGTGAACGAGTTTAATAAGGTTGCCACGACACCCCTTGAGGAATGGCTTGACTATTTGAAAAATGGTCACATTAAAGACGACACCACAACCCCTGGACTTCAAGAGGCAAAGAAGAGGTTGCAATATATGCAAATGAGCAAAGAAGAGCAACAGGCCTACGATGAGCACATAGATGCCATAATGACGCAAAATGGAGTGCTCGATGCTTCTAAAATGGAGGGTAGGATGGAAGAGAAAGTAGAAGTGGCTCGAGAAATGAAAAAAGATGGGATAGATATTGAAATGATTAAAAAATATACAAAGTTGACAGATAAAGATATAGAGGCAATTCAAATTGACGATTAATATTGCTTTTAATATTTCCACTGCAAGAAAATCAAGCGGAATGAGGATTTTAACTGCAAGAAAATCAAGTGAAAAGCGACAAAAGCTGCACAAATCGGAAGATTTGTGCAGCTTTTGTGTTAAAGGTCGTTGAGACCAATTGCCAATTAGTATCCTCCGTCGTGAGCGATTTCCTCTTTTGTGATTTTCTTTTTATCGATTGCGCGCCAGCAATAGAAGATGTAGGCGAGAACGAAGGGGATGAGGAGCGATACGACAGCCATTACCGAGAGGGTGAAGTGGCTGGAGCAGCTGTTAGCGATGGTGAGCGAGCTCTGCAGGTCGGCATTCGAGGGGTAGTAGGCGGTGTTGTTCCAGCCGGCGCAGAGGAGGAGGGCAAGTACTGCCAGCACCACTCCGACGCCTGCGGGCCAGATGCCCTTCGTGTAGCTCTTGTCGGCGATGGTCTTGATGATGCCGAAGAAGGCGAGTACGAGGCCGATGAGGAGCAGTGCGAGGACATACCACATCGTGAGCAGGTTGTGCAAGTATTTCTGCGGCTCCATAAAAATCTCGCCTGTAGCCGGGTTCACGGCATAGCCGTCTTTCAACAGCGTGCGAATGAGGAAAGCGAGGAAGAGAATCAGGAATGCCACGGTGCTGGTGATGAGGCTCTTGCGGGCGCTTGCGGTGATATCAGTCTCTGCCACATTATTAATAATATAGAGGGTGCCGAGGATGCGCGCGAGGAAGAACACGGCGAAGCCGAAGACGAGGTTCCAGGGGTCGAGGAGAGCGTCTAAGCCGCAGCTGCCGTTGGCCCAGTGGCTGATGACGGGCTGGAGACTGTCGATGATATTGTTTTTCTCGACAACGAAATTCGAGCCGTTGAAGAATGTCGCCACGGCACCGCCAAGGAGCAGCGGACCGAGGATGCCGTTTAACACCAGGAACCACTGGAAAGTGCGGGTGCCGAGGAGGTTGCCGAGCTTATTCTGAAACTCGTAGCTCACGGCTTGGAGCACAAACGAGAAGAGGATAATCATCCACAGCCAGTAGGCCCCGCCGAAGCTGGTGCTGTAGAACAACGGGAACGAGGCGAAGAAGGCTCCGCCGAAAGTAACGAGGGTGGTGAAGGTAAGTTCCCACTTGCGGCCCGTGCTATTGATTACCACACGCCGCTCTTCGTCTGTCGCGCCAAGAGTGAACACCAAGGAGTTGGCACCTTGAACGAACATTAAAAATACCAGTAAAGCTCCTAACAGGGAGACTAATAACCACCAATATTGTTGCAAAAATTCGTAACTCATGCTATATTAATTTAAAGAAAAAACGTTGACGACCTGCGGTCGCAAATGAATAATGAATACCTTGCAGACTTCAAAACAAACCCGACCCAGTCGGGGCTGCTCCTGCGGAGGGCTTTTTGCGGTGAAGCCGCTTAATTCTCCATTGATTCTGCTTCGTGCATTTCCGGCCCTTTCTTTATCTCTTTGCACATAATACTTATTTCCACGGCGAGCATGGTTGTGAAGAGTGCGAGGAAGATGAAGAAGGTGAGCATTACGCTTCCGGCGGAGATGTCGCTGATGGCGGCCCAGGTGGGCAGCATATCCTGTATCGTCCAGGGTTGCCGTCCGAATTCCGCCACGAGCCATCCGCTCTCTGATGCGATGTATGCCAAGGGCAGCATGGCGATGCCGGCGTAGAGTAGCCAGGAGGCTTTGCTGATGTCTTTGCGATAAACGAAATGTCCGATGACGAGGAAGAATAGTATGAAGAGTGAGCCCAGTCCCACCATAATGCGGAAGGCCCAGAAGTTGATAGGTATATACGGCACAATGTCGTTTTTGTCTTTGATATATCCGTATCCGAAATACTTCATATTCTCTTTCAGCGTGGCGAGTTGGGCTTTAGCCGCCGTGCTGTCGCCGCTCTGTTTTGCCTTGCGGTAGTCGGCGAGTGCAGCGATAGCTTTCTTGCCCATTTCCATTTTCTGCTCCGTCGAGGGTTCCGTCTTGCCGTCGGGCGTGGTGTATCCGTTGAGGATGTCGTTGATGCCGGCGACATATCCGTGTGGGTCGTGGGTGGCGAGGATAGAGAGTCCGTAGGGCATGGCGATGCGCAGCGGGGCCTCGGTCTCGGTGGCGTAGTCGGGTTGTGCGAAGGGGTTCACCCAAGCGATGCCGGTGAGCGACACGTCGGTGCCTCCGTTGTAGAGGGCTTCCATTGCCGCGAGTTTCATCGGCTGTGTCTTTCCCACGGTAACTGCCGAGATGTCGCCGCTGATGAATGCGAGTATCGACGAGGCGATGCCCGTGATGACGGCGATTTTCATACTCTCGACAGCGAGTTTCGTCTCACGCTTTTTCAAGAGATAGTAGCAGCAAACGGCGACGACGAAAATGGAGCCGAGTACCCATGCGCTGATGACGGTGTGGCAGAACTTATCGACGGCGAAGGGGGAGAGGGCGACGTCGAGGAAGCTCACCATCTCGTTGCGCATAGTGTCGGGATTGAACTCGCACCCTATGGGGTACTGCATCCAGGCGTTGGCCACGAGTATCCACCAGGCGCTGATGGTGGCTCCGAGTGTGGTGAGCCAGGTGGATGCCAAGTGGAAGCCGCGGCTCACCTTGCCCCAACCGAAATACATCACCGCCACGAACGTTGACTCCATAAAGAAAGCCACGATGCCCTCAATGGCAAGGGGCGCGCCGAAGATGTCGCCCACAAACCAGGAGTAGTTGCTCCAGTTGGTGCCAAACTCAAACTCGAGGATGATGCCGGTGGCGACGCCCATGGCGAAGTTGATGCCGAAGAGCTTCTGCCAGAACTTCGCGGCGTCTTTCCAAAAACGTTTGTGAGTGCGGTAGAAACAGGTTTCTACAATGCCCATAATCAAGCCCAAACCCAAGGTTAGAGGCACGAAAAGCCAGTGGTAAATGGCTGTCAGCGCAAATTGCGCGCGAGACCAGTCGATGGTCTCAGGGCTTACTGATGTTAAAAGGAAATTTACCATATCTTTAGGTTTTAATCATAGTTATTCGGGTGGCGAATCGGCTGTGCCGATTGGCAGTAGTTTTATTCTGCGGATCTTTGTATCAGCTCGTTGCTGACGTATTCAGATTTCTCGACCTTTTGCTCCGAGCTTTTCTTTTTGACGATGTCGGGGAAGAAGAGTTTTAGGACGAGGAAGATGATGAGTAGTTTTATGATGATAACGGCCCAGAGGGTGCGGCCCAAAGTCATATTTCGGAAACCGTCCCGATAAAATAGCCATATTCTTTTTAGTGCATTCATAACAAAAAAATCTTTCAGCCCTTGCGGGCCGAAAGATTTTATGATTCTCAGATTTCAAATTTCATATTATCAAGCATTTCGGGTGCGAAATTCTTGATATACTCCGCGTGTCCGCAGCACTCCTCTTCGGCGAGTCTTACATACACGTTGGCGCTCTTTGTGAAGAGTTCCGGTGCGCGTGTTGCATCGTCGAGGATCAGGAGGCTCATCATAATGTCGCCGGTCATATTATAGAGTCGGCGTGCGAGGAAGTCGTGAGCCTCCTGGTTGTCGAAGGCTTTCACCTGTGCCATTGCCTGCTCATAGATGTCGATGAGTTTTCCGATGCGCTCTTTCAGCGGTTTGAGGCCTTCGCTCACCTCGCTCTCCATCATCTCCTTCATAATGTTGAGGTAGGTGCCGTTGGTAACGTAGCGTATTGCCGCCACCACCTGCAGCTGTGTCGTTCCCTCATAGATAGAGAAGATGCGTGCGTCGCGGTAGAGTCTCTGGCTCTTGTATTCCATAATAAAACCGCTTCCTCCGTGAATGGAGATGGCGTCGTAGGCGTTTTGGTTGGCGTATTCGCTGTTCATACCTTTGGCAAGGGGTGTGAAGGCGTCGGCGAGGCGGCTGTATTTCTTCATCTCCTGACGCTCCTCGGGCTCGAGGGTGCGGTCGCGTGAGATGTCCTCAAGAGATTTGTAGATGTCCACATATCTCGCTGTCTGGTATAGCAGTGAGCGTCCGGCGTCGAGTTTCGCCTTCATACGTGAGAGCATATCGTAAACGGCGGGGAAGTTGATTATCTTCTGTCCGAACTGCTGACGCTCGCGAGCGTATTTCAGTCCTTCGTTGAATGCCTCCTGCTCCACTCCCACGCTCTGTGCGGCGATGCCCAAGCGTGCGCCGTTCATAAGTGCCATCACATATTTTATAAGTCCCAAGCGTGTGCTTCCGCAGAGCTCTGCCTTGGCGTTTTTATATACCAGCTCGCAGGTGGGGCTTCCGTGGATACCGAGCTTATGCTCGATGTGGCGAACGTCAACGCCGCCGTTTTTCTTGTCGTAGATAAACATCGAGAGTCCGCGTCCGTCGGTGGTTCCCTCTTCCGAGCGTGCCAGCACGAGGTGTATGTCGCTGTCGCCGTTGGTGATGAAGCGTTTCACGCCGTTGAGTCGCCAGCACTGCTCCTTCTCGTCGTAGGTGGCTTTGAGCATCACCCTCTGCAGGTCACTTCCAGCATCGGGCTCTGTGAGGTCCATCGACATCGTCTCTCCTGCGCACACGCGCGGGATATATTTCTGTCTCTGCTCCTCGCTTCCGAACTCATAGAGGGTGTCGATACAGCTTTGGAGGCTCCACACGTTTTGGAAGCCGGCGTCGGCGGCGGAGATTACCTCCGACATCATCGAGAAGATGGTGTTGGGGATGTTCAGGCCTCCGTATCTGCGCGGCATCGACACTCCGTAGAGTCCTGCCTGCTTCGTGATGGCGAGGTTCTCGAAGGTTTTCGAGGCGTAGATCATACGTTTGTTCTCCAAGTGGGGCCCTTCGAGGTCCACGGCCTCGGAGTTGGGCTCAATGACGTTGGCTGCTATATCGCCGGTGATGCCGAGCAGTCGTTTGTAGTTCTCTATGGCGTCCTCGTAGTCCACGGGTGCGTCTTCAAACTTCTCCTTGTCTTCGTAGTTGCGTTCCTTGAGGTCCACGATGCGTTTCATCAGCGGGTGGCTGAGGTGGAACTCTATTTCGGGGTGGTCGCTATAGTAATTCATATCCTTTTATTTACTGTTTTTCTTATAATACTTAATCAACTTTGGTATCACCTCTTCCACGGTGCCACGTATCACATAGTCGGCGATTTTGTTTATCGGCGCGTCAGGGTCGCTGTTGACAGAGATGATGATGCCGCTGTCTTGCATACCGGCGATATGCTGTATCTGTCCTGAGATTCCGCAGGCGATATACACTTTGGGGTGTACGGTAACGCCTGTCTGTCCTATCTGTCTGTCGGCGTCGCAGAAGCCGGCATCCACGGCGGCGCGGCTTGCTCCCACCTCTCCGTGCAGCACTTTGGCGAGTTCGAAGAGGCTGTCGAAGCCCTCTTTGCTTCCCATGCCATAACCTCCGGCGACCACGATGGGCGCCCCTTTGAGGTTGTGCTTAGCCTTTTCGATATGTCGGTCGATGACTTTCACCACGTATGCCGTCTCCGGCACATATTTCGCCACGTCGGGATAAACGGTCTCATTTTTCGCCTTTCCCTCATACACAGCTTTCTGCATCACTCCCGAGCGCACTGTCGCCATCTGCGGACGGTGGTCGGGGTTCACGATTGTTGCCACGATATTTCCTCCGAAGGCCGGGCGTATCTGATAGAGCAGGTTGCTGTAGGTCTTCTGGTTCTTCTTGTCCTCATAGTCGCCGATTTCCAACTGCGTGCAGTCAGCGGTGAGTCCGCTGGTGAGCGAGCTGCTCACTCTCGGTCCGAGGTCGCGTCCTATCACTGTGGCACCCATGAGTGCTATCTGCGGCTGCTCCTCTTTGAAGAGGTTGACGAGGATGTCGGTATGTGGTGCGGAGGTGTAGGGGAAGAGCCCCGGTGCGTCGAACACGAAGAGTTTGTCAACGCCGTAGGGCAGTATCTGCTCCTCCACCTTTCCTTTGATGCCGGTGCCAGCCACCACGGCGTGCAGCTCCACTTGGAGAGTGTCGGCGAGTTTGCGGCCTTTGGTGAGCAGTTCCTGCGACACCTCTGCCACTTGGGTATTCTCTACCTCGCAATATACAAAAACGTTGTTCATATCTTATCCGATGATCTTTTCGTTTAACAATTCCTTTATCAGCTCCTCCACGTCGGCGTCGCTGCTGCTTAGCGTTTTGCTCTCCTTAGCCTGGAAGACGATGTTTTGCACTGCCTTCACCTTTGTGGGCGAGCCGGCGAGTCCGCACTGTTGTGCGTCACCGTCGATATCCGCCACGCTCCACTGGTTGAGGGTGAGGTATGGCCTTTCGTCATAGAGTGCCTGCCTTGGGTCGTTCTCCGGCCTTTCCATGGGGCAGGTGGCGTATTTGTATTTCATCACGAGCTTGGCGTTCTGCGGACGGCACGGTGCCGCGCTGCCATTCACGGTGATCACTATCGGCAGTGGAGCCTCCACGGTTTCCACTCCTCCGTCGATATGTCGGCGGATGAGGGCTTTGCCGTCTTCCACTTTCAATATCTCCTCGGCGTAGGTAACCTGGTTGAGGCCGAGCTTCTGTGCCACCTGCGGTCCTACCTGCGCGGTGTCGCCGTCGATGGCCTGCCGGCCTCCGATGACGATATCGACATCGCCGATTTTACGTATCGCCGTGGCGAGGGCGTAGGAGGTGGCGAGGGTGTCGGCGCCGGCGAAGAGGCGGTCGGTGAGGAGCCACCCGGTGTCGGTGCCACGGTACAGTCCCTCACGGATTATCTCTCCGGCTCTCGGCGGACCCATGGTGAGTATTCCTACTGTGGAGCCCGGGTGCTGCTCTTTGAGGCGCAGAGCCTGCTCCAATGCATTCAAATCTTCGGGGTTGAAGATGGCGGGAAGGGCGGCGCGGTTGACGGTGCCTTCGGCGGTCATAGCATCCTTCCCAACATTCCTGGTGTCGGGTACTTGTTTTGCAAGTACAACTATTTTCAAACTCATATATATAAATTAATTAATTTCTTACTTGCAATCTGAAATCGAGTGCAAAGGTATGAAAAAAAACACACGCTCCAAAATAAAAGTGATGAAAATCGCACATTTTGCGAAAAAATGTGCACATTTTATCATTTTTGTGCAATAATCGGCACTCTTATTTTGCTGTATCCGAATTTTTTTCTACCTTTGCACACTGTATAGACATAACTGCGACACTGTATGGACAGAAACGTGAACATCCCCTCGCCACGGCAGCGCATCACCCTGAGGCTCTCTCCGGGAAGGATATGTATGTCGCTGCCCGATCCCAATAATACTGACCTGCCGATAGAGTATGACGTCTTCACGATGAAAACGGGCATCTCAGAGGCTGCCAACCTCCGTGAGGCTTTCAATACCAGCCCGATGCTCCAACGCGACGTGAAGAGGGCGCAGGTGATGGTGTGCAGCGACTGTCTGCTCCTGCCCATCGACTATTACGAGCCGGAGAACAGGAGGGAGGTGTATCTCCACAGTTTCCCCGACCATGAGGGGGCGTTGATAGAGACCACGGTGCTGCCATATCTTAGCTGCGTGGCACTCTTCGCGGTGAATAAAGACACCAACACGGTGCTCTCCGACCATTTCGCCGATGTGAAATACCTCGCAGCCGCAGCTCCAGTGTGGAGGCAGCTGCATAAGAGGAACGTCACAGGGCGCAATAGCAAGCTCTTCGCTTATTTCACTGAGGACAAGGTGCATCTCATATCGTTTGTCAACAACCGCTTCAGATTTAATAATGTGTATCCCCTCACGGGGGGTAAAGACTCCGTGTATTTCACACTCTACGTGTGGCAGCTCCTCGCCATGGACCAGCGCACGGACGAGCTGTATCTCGTGGGGGCAATGCCGGAACAGCAGGAGCTGACAGCGGAACTGGGGAAATTCCTGAATAAGGTGTATGTCATCAATCCCGTCGCCGACTACAACAGGGCTCCGGCGACAAGGGTAAAGGATATGCCGTATGATATGATTACCCTCTTGACAAAAGGGGTCTAACCCTCTGTTAAGAGCTGTCCCGACTGGGTCGGGTTTGTCCTGAAGAGCTCTCTGCAAGAGCGGTCCCGGCTGGGCCGGGTTAGACTTGATGACCCTCTGTTAAGAGCTGTCCCGACTGGGTCGGGTTTGATTTGGAGAATATAAATTATAAATAATTAAAACTTAGTATTATGACTATTCCTGCAGTATTTTGGCTTGTGCCAATCGCCTCGATAGTAGCATTGTCGATGGCATGGTATTTCTTCAGCAGTATGATGAAAGCTGAGGAGGGTACTCCACGTATGATAGAGATTGCGCGCCACGTGAGAAACGGCGCCATGGCCTATCTGAAACAGCAATACAAGGTAGTGCTGATTGTATTCATCATTTTGGCGATCATCTTCGC
>Ga0181612_179470_pt1 | contig 13182 bp, 5 predicted proteins | sample HoacroProtozoa21_FD_119630 | JGI IMG/M metagenome (GOLD analysis project Ga0181612, IMG submission 119630) | Hoatzin crop microbial communities from Cojedes, Venezuel. Combined Assembly of Gp0051906, Gp0051904, Gp0051908
ATCAAGAAAATGCAGAGACGGGCAGATGAAGAAGGGAAGAGGAGAGGAGAGGAGAGGAGAGGAGAGGAGAGGAGAGGAGAGGAGAGGAGAGGAGTGGAGGGGAGAGGAGAGGAGAGGAGAGGAGAGAGGAAAAGCTTCAAACATGAAGCACTTGAAATGACAAAAAATCAATCCCATTCATGGAAGGGAAAAAAAATAAGATTTAAAGACAGAAGAGCTGGCACAAGGGCAAATGTAAAATTATCACAGCCCCAAAAATGGATCCAGTCACAATGCCAGATGCAACAGAGGAACAGTTCAGATCCAGAACAGAGCTTTCCAGCTCCTATCTGTTTCTGGGATAATCAGTACCATGGGGGAAAGTGAAATAGAAACACTATAAAGTTTATCTAAGGGATGGAAACACACCCAGCATTAGATGTGAGAAAAGAAAATGTGCTATCATCTAGTACGTGTACTGCAGGAATGGCCACAGGCCTGGGCTGGGATCAAGGTCTAATGCGCTGAACTGCATGAGTGCACATGGAGAGGCTGGAGTGAAAATACTCTCTCACCATCTGCTCTGACAGCATCTGAACTGAATACGCAAAGAGTGATGGTCTGGGCTTTTCCCCCCAGAACAACTCAGAAATTAATGAAAAAACTCCTATGATCCATAAAACAAAATCCAGCAAGCATTTTCATGTTTTCCCATCTTTGTTTGAAGGATATCACAGAAGACAAAAGGCTTCAGCCTCAGGTGGTCTAAAACTTTATTGAGCTCAGGTGAAATGTTCCAATTTAAGACCACTGGAGAATTAGGTTTCTAAAACTTGTTGATCTGCTCCAAAGATGTTAGAAGTTAGAAAAAGTGTCCTGCTAGAGTTTTGGGCAAAAGTTGCAAGAGACAAAAATTTGCATTTCATGTAATGAAAAAAACTGGGCCAGAGAGTGAGAGGAGAGAGGGAAAGTGGATCAGAAAGAAAACCAGATAGACCAAGGTTTTAAGTGTGGCTAAGGATTTTGGATGTCTTGTTTCTAAAGACCTCAGCTTAAAGAGGACCAGATTGTCCCATGTGAGAATCAGTAGAGATTCACCGCTGGGATCAACGGCAGGGGAGAAGGTAACAAACCTGAGAATCAACACAGCTGGTACCAACTCCTGGCTCTGCTGGCTGGTGCTAACTAAAATCCACCACATCTGCTTTTCACTTCCCAGCCCAAGCTGTCGTTGACTGTACAGAATGGCAACCTCTCTGAAGAAGGAATTGCCTCCCATTCTGGATGGGACACCTTCTACTTGAATTTAGACATCAATAACACAGGTGTCGCTCCAGCTTCGCTTGCAGTTGGTGAAGAGAAAAAGGCTTTCTCAGGAGATCAGTTTTAGGTGACTATTTCATGATGTCCCACTCTGTATTGAAACTGTATTGCCTGTACTGTTTACACTGCCTATAGCTCCAATGCAGGCACCCACACTGCAAACTTCAATCCTTGGCCACCTAAATCCCAGCCTATATGTCTCTGTCTCTATTTCGAGGAGCCCGGGTTCCATCCAGGACCTCACTACACACCAAGAACACAATTAGTGTTAGATAGATCTGAACCCAGTGAGGCACTGGGCTCACAGCCACCAGTTATTCAGGCACTCAGCTCTTAACCTGCACCATAGCTAGGAAACCACTGGGAACTGGGGACATAAATGCCTCTGTGGATCAAGATCCAAATTCCTGACTTACTGGAATTGTAACAGCAATGAACTTTACTCACCTTCCAAGCACTTTGGCGGAGTTGTCATGGTTTCATACCCCCTCTAAGATCCACTGCTGATGATCTGCTGACCTCAGGGGTCCTGGGATGTAGTCCACATTTGGGTCAGGATGAGAAATTGTGCTATAGCCTTTTTCCTGTTCCCAAGAGCCAGCCTATAATCAGAAACTGGCAAACCTCTGAAAGTTTGACGAGTCATCCAAAAAAGTTCATATGAAAACTTTAAGGACAGGAACTGGGATCCAAATCTGCTGAGAGCAGTCAGGGCTTCTTACCATAGCAGGGCAGAAAGTGCTAGCAACAATAGGCATTTTGTGGTGCTTCAATTTGAGCTTCAACTGGAGCCAAGGAGCACACACCATCTGCAGATGTATTTTAGACTGCAACGAACCTTTTTTTTTTCCAAAATATCAGAGTGAAAAAAAGGCTGGGAAAAGGCTCTGGGTTGTCACTTACATCTATTCAAATATAGCTAGTCAGTCACTAATGACAACCCAAACTGAGACATGTCCAAAACACAAACCAACTCTTTGATGGAGGTTTCAAAGAGTCTGAATAATAAAGGTTTGGGGTTTTTTCCCCTCTCCTTTCTTTTCCCCTTAGTTCTTCAGGGTCCCCAGATCAGAAGTAGGAGTGCCAAAACACACCGGGAACTGCCCATCCTGCCAGGTTCCTTCTAAAGCAATGAATACTGCTATTCTTCACGTCCCACAGTGTGCTTTCACCTAGGTCTCTACTCGCTTGGATTCCTCGCTGTCCGACAGGGTCTGTGAGCACACGTGCAGCCCCAGTGATCAAGAAAACATGTTAGTTTACCTGAGTGTTAGTTGTCACAGCCAGTGACAGGCAAACTTCAGAAAGGTAGGGACTTATAAAGCTGGAATTTAGCATCAGCTTGCAGGGTGCACAGCCCGTCTTGTACAGCTGTTCTGACAGGTTTGGGGGGAATTTAAATCCTTCTTCATATCTGCCCTGAAGAGGGACCTGTGTGTCCAACTAGTAGTCGATGATATATTTCTATCTCAACAAAGTAAAATAATAAAAAATCTTCTCTTTACCTTACAAACCTGTCTCTCTTTTTGACTACTAGACTAGCAACTCTCAACCTTCCAGGCACACAGGGACCTTGATTTTGGACTATAAAAGCTATTGAGGCAGTGCAGACTGGGGCACTCCGCTGGGTGCAGGCACGATTTCTCGTGTCTGCTGCCAGGTCTTCAGTCCAGTGAGAAAGACACTGGTACGAGTCTAGAAATATCTGAGGATTTCTTTTTGTGCTTTTCATAATTGCAATGACACTTTGATGCAGATACAATTCAGAGAAACACAGTGTTTTCACATTTTGTGAGAGAGTCCTGGATGTGAGGGGAGCACTGAGGTTGATGCTCCTGCCAGTGCACCCCAGAAGCCTCCCACTAAAGTCAGAGAAAGCCAAGATCTTCCCCCCTGTGGGCCTCTAGAGAGTAAGGATCACCTTCAAATCCCATCTACATTTGGAGGGGAAAACCAGAAGCTAGGCAGAGGGGAACTGTAGGGTGGTCTTTGACAGCCAGCTCAGCCAGTGACCATTTCTGGTAGGATCATCTCAGAATTTCCACCACTCCGGCTGTTTCCTGTAATTGTGTAAGGGAACGCAAACAGAGACAACAGATGCTCCAGCTGGCCTGATAAGATTAAGCAAATTTTTAAACAGCATCATTCCAAGAGAGAAATCAAAATGCCCAAGTTTGCCTTCTTCCCCTTGTGCCCTCTCCCTGAGTCTGAGTAGGAAAAGCAAAAAAGAAAGCCTCAGGTATTTCTAGTTAGTGTTTTAAACCTTTCCACTATGCCAGCTAGGAAATGCTGCAAAACTGCTCTAGATACTCAGAGCCAATTGAGCCACTGAGTGCAGGAGAGTTTATTGAACCAGACTGAGCCAAGCAACAAATTATAGACTGCGTGACCGACTGAAGAGTCTTTTCATCTTTACCATTTTAATTCCACTTTTCCTTTTAATAAAACAGTTTATTTTTCAGGATAAAGAGGAAATCCCAAATGCGTTACTTCGGAATTTTCAAGCAATTATTGTCTTGCAAAGTCTATTCTGTATACCCAAGGATTTAATATGGCTCAGTACTGGCTAATGAACTTTTGTAGACCCATTTGTAGAACAAATGTAGATTTGTACGAAGATCCTATGCACCTGAAGGCAGGTCTATGTGGACACCAGATCATCTGAAATCAGGAATAAGCAGGATCAGGATTAATCCCACTGCTTTTTCCTGAGGGCTGGGAGCTTTTCCTCTCCAGCTTTCCATAGCTGTCATGATCTCATGCTGCAAGAATACTGCGTTATCCCAGCAGACAGTTAAAATGTCAAATGAGTAGCTTCAATTAATAGCAATAATACAAATAATTCTGATGATAGACATCAAATTGCTCACAGACTCGTAAAAACACCTCACATTCTGGACAACAACTTTGCACCAGCCAGGTTAAGACTAAGAAATATTGTCCATCTCTCTATGGCAGATGTTGATTAATTCTGATATACAGGGAAAATGTGGTCTCTCTTTCCATCTTGGTCTGGGTAATGGTCATAAATATAGAAAAGCAGATCTTTGGTATAAAACCACACAGGTGTCCTGAAAATTCAAGGAGAGATTTTTCCTTCCACTCTCTATGCTTCTATGTAAGTTGCTTTTTCTCCCCACTTACATTTAGCACACTTAAAAGAACTGCAGAATAAGCTTTCTTTGTATCCATAAAATAAATCCAGAGGGAGTCAAAGGGCTGATGAAGAAAATTGCACAAGGCTGCAAAGACAGAGGATCTCCTTGAGCATTGTGAATCCAAATCCAGAACTGACAAGTTCATTAGGAACAAGCGATGCATGTGCGTGGCATGAATGAACTCCAAACAGAGAGTACAGTGGGACATCTATGTGTTAGGCACAGAGGATAATAAATCATAGCTAGACTTACATCATTACGGTCATCCCAAAGGAATTCAGGATTACAGATTAACATATGGAGATATTTTCACCTTCCTCAGAAAAGAAATTGCCTCAGCCTTCACTATGTCAAGAGCGAATAACAGAATCACTTGGAACAGAAGTGGAGAAAAATTTTGCACCCAGCTGAAACTAGGGAAAAAGTTGATACAGAATCATAGAAAAGGGCTGAAAACAATCCCAGGAGTCATGTACCACCTTCTGCTGCTCCAAGACGAGATCTAAATCCATTCCCACAGATCCTTGCAGCAGATCCAACAGCTAACACAGACAGTGCTTCACTGTCTTTCTGCTATTCCTAATGTCCAAATTGATTGTCGCTTGCAATTTATGTTCATTGTTTCCTGCCTTAGTTTCATATGTAGGCAATATGTAATTGAGAAACCAAACCTCAAGGACATTATAGTCCTGAAATCTGGAGTGTCTGCCAGCCTTTTTTTTTTTTTTTTTGGTAGCCACAAGTTAATATAAACATGGGATCTAAATATCTCCAGTGGCCCTTAAGGGAAAGCAGATCTGGGGTCTCAGGCTCTTAACAAGCAGCCAAGCAAGTGGGCGACTCTTACCTTTCTCTGTTCTGGCAGGAACCACCGTGGAAAGTTGAATAAATTGCATCCTTGGTTTTACATCACATAAGAGAAGAAGAAATATGGACTGACTCAGAAGTAAAAGGCTGCAGAGGAATATTGCTGGGCTAGGGGGCAAGGTCCTGAGCAAATATATCCCAGGATCTGCAGGGGGAGATTGCTGGCAGGAGGGAGGAAAGGTGGGCAGAAGAGAAGCTGAAGCCTCTTCTGTGAGGCCTGGGACTTTTCCCAACTCAAAATACACTTTCTGCAAGTACTTCAGGGCCTCAGAAAACATTGGGTGGTATCAGTTTAGCCTCTGTAAAAATGGCTGAAGCAAGGGGTAGGGAAAGAGAGTGATGCTCCTTTCACCTCTGCCTCTTGCAGTTACCTGGCAGGGTCCTGGTCTGACCCCTCTCCATTCCTACTAGGATTTGGCTCCATGGATAGTGACAGCAAGTGGCATTTTGATAACATTCCTTATTTTATTTTCTTTCAAAGGTCTGTTATAGAAATCTACCCTTTTGCTGCTTCACTGGTTTAACCCCCCTATGAACTCTGAATCCCCAAATTATGAAATCATAGACAGTACAAAAGGAAGCTTATGAACCGACAGCAGTATGTTGGCTGCTCCAGCAGACATGCATCTGGACCAGCAGCTAATCTTCTTAATAATTTCTCACCGCTTCATCCACTGACGTGAACAGAGTGTCTGTCTGATCCTCAGAGTAGGATCTCTTGAGCTGTGTACTTCGGAGGGCCTGTGAAAACGCAGTGGTTTAATATGCTTTAATCCTCCCCCAGCTGAAAAGAGAGTTAGCGAGACATTCCATGTCACTACGAGAGTCCGTCTATTTTGACTGAGATGAGAGCGGTGACTGTGCTGCATGGGTGCTCATCAGTGCCTGTCCGGGAAGGTTTAGTAACAATTTCTAACTCACACAAAAGCATTATTCATCTGTTCTGTTGACAGATGCCTAGCACAAAAGTCAAGGCAAAGGTTCACTTTGCTTGTCTAATCCAAACTTCCCACCTTCCCCCTCGTATTTTGGCCTATGCCTCCTTCCCCAAGCCCGAGATGCTCCTTTAGGAACGTGGTAAGGCCTGGAACAGGGACAACGGCCCCGGGGCTGCGAGGCTGCGCTGGTCGGATGGAGTGGGTTGTTTGTCTCTTGGTGTGAAGCCTGCAGCACAGAGCAGCAAGCACTGAGCCCAGGCAGAGCACAAGTCCCAACTCGATCTCAGCACATGGCCAAGGCTGGGGAAGTGAATCAGGAGCGGAAGGGTTTGGAAAGAAGTAAGCAGAGGCTGGAACCAGCTCTCCACCTCTGTTTGCGAATGCTGCCACTTCATCAGGGACCAAAGCACCTCTCTGGTGTCTGCTCCTGCCACTCCATCACCTGTGCCTGAGCTTTAGAATTGCATCATAGAGTTTTGCCCTTCTAGCTCCTGCAGCCATCAGCAAGATGTCATGCCTGCCCAGTGGGGACTCAGGTACCTCCTCTGGAAGAAGTGACAGGACCCTGGGCAGGCAACACGCACTAATTTGTTGGGTCTTCCATTGCACTCTTCTTCTGATACTTCCACCTGTGGAAGCAGTTTGGACAGTGTACAGATCAGGTTTAGCCCACAGTGCCTGTCTATCCCTGTGGCAAATACTCAGCAAGTAATGGGCAATTCAGGGCACTTCTTACCCAGCTTTTCTGCCCCAGCTCCCTATACAGAGAAGCTGCTATGATGTGAAAGTCACATCCTGTAGCTAGACAGTTTGAATACAGCCCTTCACCAACGCTGTCTGGAAGATGTGATGCTCCCTTCGGTCTCTGAAATAGGAAAGAAATTTTTGAGCTTCTCTACAGCAGCCTGTGTACCAGCCCCCTTCGCATCCAGGGCAGTAAAACAGAGCAATCTGCACCTTTCACCTCAGCCATCTGCTTTTCATTTTCTCCTTTAATCACAAGCAGATTTCAGCTATCAAGTGTGAAAGTTTAGCAGACCCAGAGACCCCTGAAGAGGAGGAGATCCAAAGTCAATACAAAATCCATTTTGTGCCTGCTGATATACCTGATCCCTGATTTGAAAAAGGGGATTAGCTGAATGTTTTACCCCCATAGAGAGAAAGAAAAAGGGAAGATTTACACTCGCAGGAAAGTAGTTAAGCAAATACCAGCAGTACTACAGACAGTATCCCCCTGCTTCAGGAACAAAAACCACCTTCTCTGTGATAAAAAGAAACACAAGCCACGAAGAAAAATGTGCATGGTTACTGATTCACCCAGCTCAGCGCCAGCTGACCTCTGCTCATTTTCCTGCCTGTTCTGTATTTGCATAATATCTTGCACAATTAAAAAAATAACAACTTCACTCCAGCTTTTACAGGACAGTTACTAATGGCTTAAAGCCCACCAGCAGAAGGTGGTGAGGGAGAAGCAGGGATGGATGCTGACTGCACGGGCAGGCGTGCTCCAGGTGTGGATTCACATGGAGGTTTCTCACAGAGGGTTCTGTGAACCTGGGAAGTGTCTCCAGCTGAACGATGAACATGCATAGTCAGAGCCACCTGTAAGGGGCAGTGGGTGGCTTCTCAAAGCCAAATCTAATGCAGAGAACGATGCAGAGCTTGCCAGCCCAGCTGGAACAGCTCCACAGGTGGGACAGTCTCTCCTGGAATGGTTTCTGTCACCCCATGGACTGCTAATTCCATCAGGTTGGAGTAGGGTGAGGCGTACATGGTGGGACAGGTCTGCTCTGAATCATGCACCAGAGCACAGCAGGGAGCAGATTCCTCAATGCCTGAGGGAGGAACAGCTATATTAAAAGACCTTTTTTTTCTTTTTTTGCCAAAAGAAAAAAAAGCTTCTTTCATAGTCATCAGTGTCAGCTTTGCTTTCTCCACTCTTATATATTTTAGTCAGTTTATATAGCTCCAAACACCACCCAGCTGGGCATGTCCATACACAGGGGAGGAGAACACATTTTCAGGGCGATGCATTTGATCACGATTCCCTGACACGCAGACCTCGTGCCCTTGAGAGCAGGTGGAACACAGAGGCCGTCCTCCTGGGAAAGGCTTGTGCGATCAAGACTTTAGGGGCTCGCCATTCACCTCCAGACGGTCTGGTCCCCTTAGGAAAATCTCACAGACAGTGATAGTTGCTACTACTTGTTTTCTCTCGCGTGCCTGGCGGTGTCCCACACATTCACCTTTTGAAGTATGTTCCCAAGGCTATGTTGGCCATATCAGCCGTCCCCCACCCCTGGATTCTTTGAATTTCCTGACAAGTTTTTCGTGCTCAGCATACCAACATCTCACAGCTTCTATCCAGCTTAAAAGTCACCTCTCCATTCCTCTTACTCTTGTAATGTGTATGTTGTTCCAATGCTTAAACTACTTACTGTTTTAGTGCCTGGCAAGAGCATTGAAACCTGAATCCTGACAGTCTCAACAGTCTCAAGAAAATCACAAAAACAAATACCTCCAATAGTATATTTATATAATTTCTCTTAATCTACAGTCATCTCCTCTGCAATGTGTCCCTTCTCTGCACCATTAGTTAGCATCAATATTACTGCTGTTAGCATTTTCTCTCCAGAATTCAGCCAAGACTAGGATCTTACCATGTTAGACTCTACTTTTGCACAAAAGACCAACTTGTTCTTGGACATTGAACAGAAAAATGTGGAAAAAAGTGAAGTGACTTGAAAGGGACTTGGAACCGCTGCTTCTCTCACTGGCTGGACCATGGCAGCAACAAGCTTAGGGTGTGTGTGAAGGTGCTGTCAGCAGACACAAGTTTGCCCAAGATCACTCATTTCTCAGATCTGTCCTGCCACAGGCCTGTGTCCCTGCCACATCTGAGCTGGTGATGAACCCTCCGCATGCACATGGGATTTCAGAAAAGTTTAGTTATTCTGTGGAAAAGCTTTAATTATTTTGTGCTTAAACTAGTGTTAAGATAATTTTGTGACATACCATACCATACCATACCATACCATACCATACCATACCATACCATACCATACCATACCACAACACAACACAACACAACACAACACAGCAGAACATTTTGTACCACGACCATAACATTGACAGAGCATTGCTACTGTGGGTTAATAGCATGTGTTGTATTAAAATAACACCACACATTGCATTTTAAAGGGAATCCAGGGCAAACAAAGCAGCTTAGTAAGTCTGTGCCTCAAGTTGTTTTGCCATGCAGTGAAATAATCCCACACAACTAAATATTTTTTGCTGCCTGATACTTCCTACAGCTAACTTCTTCTGAGAGCTGATGGGGTCAAACAGGCAGGTATAAACTCATTGCTGGTGCAGATGGGAAGAATTACTGTAAGAAGCTGAAGTGGCAATGGGGAATGGGACATTTATACTGAATTTGCTGCTTTGGCTAATAAAAGTGCTGAGGCATCGTGTCAGTTGTTGTCGGACTTACACTGGTCCTTCAGCGACAATCCTGCATGACATGCACTCCCCACATCAGCACCTCCCCTGCACACAACGGCATTCACGAACACTGTGTTTGCTTGCTCTTCTGCAAATCCAAGACAAATGGCTTGTCTGCAGCAAAACGGCTTTGTCACCTGCTGATGCTATGCTCCTGAGGGGACACTGCTCCAACTGCTCCGGGAAAACAGACTGGAATCTGCAGGGGAGGGAGGATGCTGTGGAGACCTGCATGGCAGGCATCACCATGAGCCATCCACTCCCACAGCCTGTGCTGTCGGCAGAGGCTCTGGCTTGCAGCAGGCATTGCACCTGCAAAAGGGACTCTCTGGCTCGAACACATCACTTTCCCAGCTTTTCCCCTAAATAACTTGCCTTTGCAAAGGTCAGTTCGTCGGCAGCGACAGCCACCTGAGGAGCAGCAGTCCCCCATCAGTCTGCAGAGAAGGGCTTAAAAGCAGCTGTCCCTTCTGGAGCCACCCAGTTCCTTCAGAGGGCTGTACGCCGAAAACCACTTACTCAAATTACCACAGTATTGACCCTCTAATCCCAAATTAGATACACAGGAAACACAGCAATTTTCAAGAGAATCTGTGTCTGCGAGTGGATTCAAAGTCACTTGGGAACATCACCTCTCTGGACCTGTGCTGGTGTGGGGCCACAGCCCCATCAAATACACAAAGAGCCTTAAGTTCATTTCCCTCTGTGTCTCCCCATGCTCACCACACTGTAAATATTGTGCTTATACCCTGAAGCTATTATGAACCTGGGACTTTGTTCTTATACGTAATATTTTCCTTTCCAAGGACAAACATAATAAGCTGTTTTCTAATGTGCTGGAAATGCTAGGAAATATTCTGTGCTCAGGATAACAGTCCACTTGTGTTGAGTGCTGGCCATCCTAAACTGCTCCCTCAGCTCCGGGCTGGGAAACACTCACTGATGCTGGAGAGCAATAATGCTGAAAGACTGGCAAAAGCAGGGGACCCATGAGGCATCGATGCACCCTGACAGCACAGGCTCCCCCAAACTCACCCCGTTCAGAGAACCACCTGCAAACCCCAAACACAGCAAAGATGCAGAAGTTTGAGTGGGATATCGAGAGACGGAGGCACGATGCCCGCGACCCTCCCCACCCATGTGGCCATTCAGTAAAGATGTAATCAGCAGATCAGAACATCTTATCTTACGTCAAAAAGGGCAGGCCAGAAACAGCCAGGGTCCAGCCACCAGACAGCCACACACTGCCAGTTACAACCTGGCCAATGACATGGTCCAGTCATATGCTTTGCTTTTGCTTCACGGAGAAAAGGGGGTGACGACCTTGCTGCTGAGTGCTAGAGAAGTTAAGGGTCCTTGGCTGATGGGAAAGGCATATTCTGGAGAAAAAGATGATATCACAAATGGCTATTATTTGTAAATGCTGGACCAGAACAAAAATTAAAGTCTTGACCTCAAACTAGGAATCTCAGGAGGCAGGCAGACTAAGCCTGCCAGAAATGCCAGTTGCTTTGTAAAGCCCCAGTCTGGTGTTAAACTCTTGCCATACAAGGTAGCGATAAACTTACCAGTCATTGCCACTTGAGCTGGGGATCGGGGAGAAGAAGGAAGAGGCCCGCAGATGACGACTGGTGCTGGTGAGCACCTTGCTGGCCAAAGGAAGCCCTCCCTCAAACCTCATTGAAATGTGAATTCTGCCACTGTGCAAGGCTTGAAATCTGAATGTTTCCTGACATCCCACACTGCTATTAAAAATAAACCAAAAAGTTATCCAACAAAGCAGCACATTTTATATATGCCAGGAGGAAAATGAATTAAAAATGCATATCTTTGTTTCTTCCTGACAGTATGCCATTGATGCAAAGCAGCGAGCAAACTAAAGCAACAATCAGTGCTCTGCAAAGAGCCCATAACCATGCAAGGAGGAGGTTTTGTTCCCCACCCTTGGACTACCCTCACTAAAAATCTGGATTTCCACGCACATCTCCCTCCCCACCATGGGGAAATCCCAAGGCCTATTTGCGTGCAATGGCTCTTGAAGGGAGTAAGCTCTTTAAACCATCCCTGACACTGTAGAAAAATCAGGAAACTTTAATTAAGGGAGCAAAATCAACAAAGCACCCACAAGACATTTTTGTATTTACTTTCACTAAGTGCAAAAATGAACTTCACAGGAACTTCGTCCCACAGGAATTTCCAATATTTTAGTATTTGTTTCTGTTATGACTTGGGACAAAATGTTGAAATATCAAAGTATTTTCATAGAATGAACTGTTCTGGGAAGCAATATTTTGTACGTCATTTTGACGTGTTTCAGACTTGAACTTGCACCTGGCTGAGCTGCTGAGAGGTCACCTCATAGTCCCAGGCTCATTTATGGACCAGCGTCAGAACAGCCGAGACTTCCCACCCAAAATGCATCACTGGGTCCCACAGCACAAGACAGAAATGCAACCAGGCAGAAGGCAGTAGCTCATCACAGGATATGTAGTCCAGCTAATGACTTGGTCTGTACAAGGGAATGGGCTGTCAGATCTCCATCCTGTGCGAGCTGAGCGTACATAAGTGTTGAATACAGCTGAGCCCAAATGTTTTGTTTCAGTGTTGTTGGCTTTGTTTATTTTTTGGCATAAAAGATGGACAATTCTCAGCCAGCTCTAACAGTGTATTGGTCTGTCAGCACTCCAGAGACATCCCCACCTCAAACTGCAAAGCAGAACTGGACCCCTGCTGTCTTCTCCATGATGCCAATGGGCATGAGAGGAGGGCTGTGGTGGCCAGCGCTGGGTGTGCCTGTCCACACCAGCATGTCCTTGGCCTAGATTCGTGCTGGGGACTGGATCTGTCCATCTCTTCCCTCCATCACCATCTTCAAGAGATCAAGCTTCTAGCTTAAGCTTCTCACTTAAACTGTCTCACTAAATTTGCCCTCCCTTTGTGAGCATTTGCCCCAGTCCTGCCTCACAGAATTTTCCAGAGGAGAGCAGGGTCGGGGAACAGAGTAGTGACTGTGGCTACCAGGAAAAAAGGGGGGAAACGTCATTCTCAACACAGAGCCGTAACGAAAAATCCCTGTGGTACAAAGGCCGTTGTGCCTTTTTATGTTGGTCAGTCTCAGTATCAGATTTCACGTCACCTGGAAGAAGAGAATGGCAGAACTGACTGCGAGTTTCCATTTTTCAAACACTCTGGCCTAAAAACTGCTATTGTACATTTTCCAGGTCTGATACTTTCTCACATATTGTTTTGTGCTCTCCAACCATTGCCTTTCTGGGAATCCAGGTGAGCTGTGGCTTGTGCAGGAATTTCCTTGCTAAACTTCTTTCTTCCAGACATTTTTGGTATCAAGAAAAATAAGCCCCACTCCACTCACACACCCTTTTTACCTTTGAAACCTCAATTTCTCCTGGAGC
>Ga0181612_148928_pt1 | contig 13181 bp, 10 predicted proteins | sample HoacroProtozoa21_FD_119630 | JGI IMG/M metagenome (GOLD analysis project Ga0181612, IMG submission 119630) | Hoatzin crop microbial communities from Cojedes, Venezuel. Combined Assembly of Gp0051906, Gp0051904, Gp0051908
GGAATTTTTTACAATGAGTGTGGTGAAACACTGGAACAGGTTGCCCAGAGAGGTAGTGGAGGCCCCATCCCTGTAAACACTTAAGGTCAGGTTGGACAGGGCTCTGAGCAATCTGATCTAGAGGTAGATGTCCCTGCTCGTTACAGGGTGTTTGTTCTAGATGAGCTTTAAAGGTCCGTTCCAACACAAACTATTCTATGATTCTATGATTCTATCTGCAAGGATTTTTTAGTTATGATGTAGTTGGTATTGATGTTTCATCAGCTCTGTAATATGTATTAGGAAGTTTTAACCTGCTACTGACAGTGTATTAAATGCTATGATGTGATAGTTACTTAATTATACACTTCCCCCAAAAAGGAATTCTGCTAACAGCTGAATGCTCAAATATCTGTTTATGATTTTCAGAGTTCTGTCTATTTACTGGCAATTAGTTTTTTTAATTTCTAAACATTAGCTATCTTTTTTTCACACTATGAACTCCCACTGCAGGGAGATGAATGTTTCATATACAGTAGGACAGAAAATTTAAACACAACACATAATGAAGACACCATTCATTTATAGCAATCTCAGACTCGGTTTCTTTAATCCCCTCTGCATGAACTTCTCTGTGCAGGTTGTTCCTGTCTTTAAGCCAGCAAAACATCGATCTGAGAAGGAAGCAATGAAAGAAGTAACCACATTTCAATGGCCATGGAATACGAAAGATTTACATATGCCCTGTAATCAGACATCAAGCACCTAAATGCCAAATAAATAAGCTTCCTACACTATTTTGGCTGACTGTAATGTTTTTAATCCTGATAGGCTTCATGAGGAAAATCCTTGTGGCCTTGGTTTCTCTGCTGAACTCAGGACCAAAGATGCTGCACTGAAGCCAGTTATAACTGTGACTTTTTCCACGGCTACCAGACCTGCCAGGCTACTAGACACAGGTCAGAAATATCGACTAGACAGCATGCAAGCCAGTGTAATTGATAGGAAAATATTGTCAGGCATGCATGCTAGCTCTCTCAGGAAATCCTACTGCCCTGTTCTCATCTGGGATGAGAATGGTTCTTGTCTGCTGCTGTGCCTTCTGGGCCTTGGGCTGGGTGGGCAGCAAGCAGAGGCATCCAGCGGGCAGGGGCAGGCAGGCAGGCTGCAAGACAGGTAGCAAGTGGGGAGGCTGGGGCCAGGGGCACGGCCAGGGACTGTCACCTCACCTCATCAGTGACTTCCACGGGTTTCAGGGGAGAAAGGGGTCCCAGGGTCTCCAGGCGGCTTGAATGAATTAGGCTGAGTTTAGTTCGGTTCCTTTTTGGAAATCACCTTCAAAAAGAAGTTGTTTTGATCTTTATTTGGAGGTTAGAGGTGTAGAAAAGAGAGAGCATAATTGGAAGAAATGGACCCAGTCTGCAAAAATTTACTGAGGAAAGGCCACTTTATTTTTACATCTTTTTCACTTAGCTTCCTTCACCAAGCAGATGGGAGGGATTTTGTTCTAGTTTAGACTTTGTGTCATAAAACCCAGCCCATGAAGACTGAGAACTTTTCAGCTGATCCCTTCAGAGAAGAGGTAGTACAGATATACCTCAAAGTTCTGGCTAACGCATGATCTCTCAAAAACAGTTTAAATACTTTTTGCATAATAATGTGAAGGAAAGATTTTGAAGCAACAGATGGGTACATTTTTCCTTAGGGACAAGGTCTAATGCAAGTAGAATTCATTTCAACCAACAAAACACAAGTTCCTTGAGAGAACCATTCACTTTATCTTATGAGCAGACGAATGCAATCCAGAGGTTTCACTCTGCTTCCACTGACTATAGATAGAGCTTAATTACCAGAAATTACAAAGATAGGTGAGATGCATCCCACATATGCTGCCTCAACTTGAAAAATGTACATGGATTTGATACAGCTCTCAAAAATATAAGTTGCATCATGAGGTGCCTTGAAATCAGGCTGCAGAGTGGTGAATGCAGGCACGTTACTGCATTTTTTAAAAATACGCAGTCATGCTTCCTGGATAACTGAGTGCAGGATCCCTGCCCATTATTAAATGTATATGCTTAACTGCCTCTGTAATGTATGAAAATCTCAGTCCTGACTGTCTCTTGCTATCCACAAAATGCTTGGCTTTAGGATAAAGCAAACAATTGTCATTTGTCTCTAAAACAGTCTTCCCGCAAAGCAGTGATGGCCTTCGGAATTACTGCTAGGCAATGTGGGAGCTGTGTGAAAGGGAGCAAAGGAAAACACCCCTTGTAGCTGCAGTCAGCCATGGTGCTTTCAAGCAGCTCAACCCAACACCAACTTTCAGCCCAGCTCTTCCCACGCCCCTAATAATATCTACTGAGATACCACTATGCTCTTCTGCTGTGTGCTTTTCTCATCCCCCCGCTCTCCCGCTGCAATTTTCATCTGTTATTACTTAGTGGCAGTGCTGGCAAAGCCCTGTGCTGAGCAACTCCCTCTTGGCAGGATGGACCCTCCTCCCAGCGCTCCGCTCCCCAGCTGCTTTGAAATGACAAAAATTAGACTTGGCTGAACCACACACAAAGAATTCCAGCAGTTTGAGGGCCTCAAAGTAGAAAATATTTCAAAAAGACTGTGCTACTTCTCAAAAGCATACTAAACACAAATGACTTTCCATAACATAGCAGCACTGAGTCTTGCCTGAGTTTGTGTTCTCTTCCTGAGACTCTTCAGCATTACTTAATATGAATGAGAAAGTTACATGACATCAAAATCACACTTTCCAAACTCAGATTCTGTTCTGATTGAAGGTGGCATAAATCTGAAGTAATATCATTGCTACAAGTATTCTAGGTTCAAGGCAGTGCAATAGGGAATAAAATATATTCCAGCAAGCACTGCTAGTCCTCACTTTAACAACACATTTTAATTTTATGGAGATTTTCAACTAATGTAATTTAAAGAGCAAGATGGAAGTAGAATGTAGAAATGAGTTGCTTTCAAATGAATGCATATATAATGGCTCCCTGTGAAGCAGCTTGCAAGCAATGCAATTCCTCATCCAGAACAGGCTTCTTTTTTTAATTTTAGCTAATGTTGATTTAAATACCATTTTAGTGACTATGAATGAAATTTAACACTTGATTCATTTTTATTGTAATTAATTATTCCAACATTTCTTAAGATTATTGCGTTAGACTCTGATTTCACTTACGTTTTGTTTTTCCACTACTTCAATTTCATTAGCCCCAAAGAAATTATTCCAGATTTTTGTCTGGATAAATTGGAACAAAAATAGGCCTTACATAATTTTAAAAAATCATTGAAAGGTGCATAATACAACTGTTATTCACAACTTCTTTTATTTATTCTGAAAACAGGAAAAACCTAGCAACTCCAAGGAGCCGAACAGCATGCAAAGCGTGATTTAAACACTACTAAAATGCAGGTCTAAGTAGGTGACTTTAATGAGATTCATTTTCTCCTTTACTGGGTAAACTGTCGAACAGCCAGTCCAAGTCCGTTCAAAAGAGGCTTCCAGGAGGCTGGGCTAAGGCTTGACATTCAGCCCTGGAATGAGATAATTCCATTAGAATCTTAAAAAATAAAAGTTGAAGTCATAAAAATTTATAAACAAGGACTGAGCGTAGCGAGTGCTTTGAGACGTGCCTGATTCTGCAGCGTGCATTTACAGCTCTGAGACGTATCGGCTGCTGAGCTAGGGGCCTCCATCGCCTCAGCAAACTCAGCTGAGCCTCCACAAGTAAGGCTTGTTTTCTCAGGAGTGAATAACTTTTTTTCTCAGGAGTGAGTAAGTCTCTCCAAAATGTCCAGATGGCAACGCTACCTAAGTAACAGTCTGGAGTGATGCTAAATATGCAAGGTGCCCACAGCAAGGGATATGTAGAGACACATCTGTGTTTCCATGATACTTCACCAACAGTTAGAATTATCGGCAACAACAATACAGGAAAAATAATGTTCCTTCATGGATACAGCTTATCACATCTCTACTGATAATATGTTGCCATCCAGTCTTCACTAAATGAATATTCTAGATGCAGTCTGTACACCCCTATACCTCTCACAAATTAGTGACATCCTGTAAGGGCTACGGAAGCGAAGCATGATTAAGTCAAATGGGAAATGCCAAGAGCTCAGTTATGGCCACAAAGCTCCAGTGACTGACTTCAGACCTGTGAAACACACCTGACAGACACGAACACAGTGAGAACTTGGGCTGGACCACAGGAGGAGTCTTTCTCAAAGAGCCAGAAATGTCCAGCCACACTTGCACTTGCTCAGAAAAGCACAGAACACAATTTCTCAGCTCATGGTCTCTGTATTAGCAGTCTAGAGCTCTGTGATTTTTCAGTGTACTGGTTAACATCCACATGACATTCTGGATTTGTACCCCCAAAAGGTTTTTCTAACATTATTACTTCATAATATAGTTATTTATCTATATGTACACATAGAGATATTTCTCTGACTCAGAGCATGTAAAGTAGGACTGAAATTACGTATTACTCCATGACAGGTGAAGAACCGAGTAAGTGAGCCACAGAATCGGTTGTGCAGGCTCACTAAAGCAACTTGTGTGACCTAGGCAAACAGGTGAGTAATGGTGATGTGGCACCTGTCTGTAACAGCTCAGTGAGTCCAGGACAGGCAGGCAGCAGAAGGTGGTTTGCACCTTGTAGGTACAACCACCAGAAACAAACATCTCACCCTTGCTAGCAAGTGAACGGTTCAAATATGACCAGCTGCTAGTGTGCATTATTTAAAATATGCATTTCTGCAGCTAGAAGCTCTACAATGAATGGTCTAAGGCTTGCAAAGTCTACCTGCTAATGGTCATAGCTGAAAAAAAAAAAGGGAAGAGTTCTGCTTCCACCAGCAGAGCTTCTCTAAGCAAGAGGCAATTCCCTGGTGGCCCCTCTGGCAGTACACAGTTCCTTAGTCCCAGGAGAACAGGAAAGGATTAGACCTTAAGGACTGAGTTCATGCATAAGATCAGTCTGCCCTGCAATGTCAACTTCTGGGATGTTCCAGCACTCGCTAACACGGAACCACTCCGATGCATAAACTAATCTGTTCCACTTGTCTGACAGGTAGTTTTCAAAAACACCGAACATCTGTAGATCTTTGGAGTTCCGCCCATTCTTGGATGTAACAAATTTTGTCCAGTTCAGCACACTGTCTTCACAACACTTTGTTCGAAGCAGGTTTAATGATACTGCTACTATAAATAGTTTATGAAATAACAGGCACAGGTACCCTTTTCTTTACGCTTGTTTTCTGGTCTGACCTCCAGTTATTCAACACAGATTTATTTATTTTATTGGATTTCTCTAGCAATTCTATTTCCCATCAAATAGAGCTCTTAACACACATCATTAACAACAGAGGGCTAGATATGTTGCATGAGAAAAGAAGTAGATTTTTTGAACTATGGTAGCAAAAATACATTCAGTTTACCTCTTCAGTCATTTTAGCATCTGTCTTTACTGAAGTCCCATTAAATTACAGTCTGTGATTCTTATATTTTTGCTAATCCTTCTGCTGCTTGTGAAGGGTTTTAGTGTTCACCACAATATCGGATTGTTAATACACCCATCTTTTCACCGTTTTCAATCCACCTCAACTACCAGATGCTTCAGAGAATATTCCCACTAACGGATTCCATTAGTATTGACTGTTTCCCACATCAAATGCTTAATGTGCACTGTCAGATTTAATCATGTGTTTGCTTGAACGAGATCCATTATTGTCTTTGCTTGTGTTGCAAAAAGACAGGTTAGTAATGTTTCTCACTTCACAGATTATTGAATCTTTGTGAGTCACTGTGCTGTTTGTAGCTTAATAACTATAAGCTTTTAATCATTGAGGATCTTGCATAATTCTGAACAGTACAAGATAAAGGCTTTTCAGCCAGCATTTTGGACTCTGACTTGCTCCAGCATCTCTTGCTGCTTTGTGGAGCAAGTCTGAATACACAACGAATGGAAGCATCAATTATTGTCTATGTGATACATACACACATACATACATATAGAGACAGAGATCCCTGAAGCACCAGCTAAACCAGTTTAGGCTTAGGCAATGTAGTGTGACAAATTTACACATCGACATTTGCTTTAAACACTTTCTGGACAAATTCACCTCTGTTCAGCTCCACCACCAGTATGTTAAAGTGCTTGTTAAGATTGCATGTAGCCCTCTGGTGACTGTGTTGATGGATGACATCTTTCTACTGCGGGAAGAGATCCAGCGCCTAGGGCTGATTCTTTCACATGTGTTAGCTCTTTTTTGAACATGATGTTTTGCTCATATGCCAGTATCTTAGCAACGGCAGACAGTCTGATTGTATGAAATTCACTGTTTCCTCCCTGGGAAATTAATGCAATGCTGACATCCCAGTTTAATCTTCTGTTCCACTGCCTTTTGGTGTATAGAAGATCAATTTACTTAGTGCTGTGCACTACAAAGCAACAGCTCCAGGAGCAATCAGCCCAGAAAGGGTCTGAATAACATTACCGTGATAGGGTAAGCAATCGTTAGGCACAAATATAGCATCAGTAACACGGAGTTCTTCTGCAGACTGGCAAGTTTGTAACCTAGGGGTTCTAGTGTCCTAAACTTAGGGACAAACAATAACCAGGTAACCTGCAACTTGATGAAATTCAGCCCAATATCTTAAAGTGCACCTGCAAAAAAGTTAATGTTCATGGAAATTATATATTACTTATGCTACAGTGGAAGAGAAATAAAGTCCATGGGAGATTATACCTGTACAGCAGTAGGACTGCAGTCACATTTAGCAAAGTACTATTTGAATTGTTCGGAAGACAGCATTCATATATATATATATATATATATCTCCACATATTTTGTGCGTAAGCAAAGATTAGAAACCAAGCATAAGGTTCCATTTCCTTCTGACACTGCTGGCTCTTCCATTTAAGGAGACATCTTACTCCGTGAGAAGGCACTGCTGAAGCTAAATGAAAGAATGACATGACTTATTTTAACTGCTTGTTCCTAGATGTCTATCTAAATGCTTAGCATTAAAAAAAAAGAGTGAGAGCTGAGTGGTATAGGTAGATAAGCTCGTGTCTAGGTCCTGCTTTAAAAAAAAGGTTTTCTCTAACCTCTTTGTCATCAACATCCAGAAGTTCAAGGTTATGCTGTAAGGCCTGCACTGAGAGCTCAGTTCTGCAGCCCCTATTGACAAGAGCAGTCCTGAGGAAGAAAGCGGAACAGTATCTGTGAGTGGTGCTGGTCTCATGTACAGCAGACAGGCAAAAAAAAATAGGTATTGATTCCAGGCTGATAGATTCTTGTTCAAACAGGAATATGGTGGATAATGCACTTTTAATAACTGAACAGCACTATCAGTCTGTCTCCACCTCCTCTTGTTCAGATTTTCCAGATACATCTGGAGTCTGGAGCCACGTATTTGGTTGTGCTCAGTTTCTAACACACCCTAACATTTTTTTGCGAGTTTCAACAACACTACACGTCTCTGATGTCAATGCAAGAACCCGGCTGGTTAGAGGCTTGCAGAGGATGTGCTGACCGACCACAGCAAACTTGTACGGGAACCTGAGCAGCATCAGACACATGAAAACAAGCCTCTCTCCTTCTGAAACTACGGCACACATTTTGCAGCTCACTGGCTGTTAATTTATTTCAAAACTCAACATTGGCACACCGTGATTGAAGAGCAATCACAAAAGGCCTTCCTAGTGCACTTGCCGCATTTTAAAATTGGAGATCTGAAGAATTAACTGTGTACTTGGTCATGCGACCCCACACTGAACAAAGGATTAGCACGAGATGCAAAGTGTTTTAACAGGGGTGGTTGCATACAGATTTTAACTTTCAGAGAAGTGTCTTGCTCTCCAGGAAACTCTCAAAAGAAATAAGGAGGCAAAAGGTGGGATTTTTGGGGATATCCTTACTGCATTGGATTCAATGTACTTGAGGCCTTGGCTCTCTAAGTGCCTTGGAAGACTTTCAAATTATTCCAGAGAAGCATAAAACTAGCCAAATTTTGTTTACAGTTATTCTTAGGAGTAAAAGTCAGATTAACACAGGGTAAGTGCAGAAAAATAATGAAGACAATAGCAAAAAAAAGAATATACTTTTATGAGGAATAAAAAAAGACCTTTTTCTTATATGTGTACTTTAAAGCTCTTTAATGTCAAAATACATGTATCAGTCAACAGTATTTTCTTTGCCCAATCAGGAAAAATTGCTTAAGGCATCAAATCTTAGTCTATCTAAAAAAATATTTGTACTCTTATTTCTCACAAGGATATTAATAATAAAAATCCATATTCCACTTCTAGAGTATTTTGTGAGGATCATAACTACACATAAAGATAAAATGCCAGACTGCAATGTTCAAACAAAATATAGTTGCTTGGAAATATTTTTCAACTGATATCTAAAGACTCTTTGAAAAAACATCCACTTGACTAATGAAATCCCTGTATCTAGTTCTACTCTGCTTAACAGAATATTTTATTTGAATACTTAAATATGCTTTTTCATGGGCATGAGAACATTGCCTCATGTCTGAGAGCTGATTTTTTTTGCTTCTGCAGGCAATGAGAGCCTGAGTTGTGCTGCTCAATCTACTCTTTCCAAAAATCTCCATGGAACAACCAGTCCACATTCAAAAAATTACAAAGGAAAGCAGCCAACAGTTTGACTCTTTTTGTGGCAAAGAATAGACAAACAACAACCCCTTTGTTTACAGACATTTCATTGATGTGAAGATACCATGATAGAGCACAGTTTTCTTTTAGAAATAGGGAGCAAGGCACTGCCTCCACAATACCAGTAAAAATCAAAAGGACAGCATTCTTAACAGAGCTCCACAGTTAGGCATGCATTACAATAATAACATTAGTGCGAGCAGAAGGATGGCATTTTTAACAGAGTGGTCGTTACTTACTTAGGACTGCTTCAGCAAAATGTTTGTCACAACATCTAATGATATCTACAGAGACAAAAATTTTCCCATAAATACTTGAGAACAGCACGCACTGCTCTTTACACTCATCATCCTTCAGCTAGCATCCTCCTCTCTTCCCATTGCTCCTTTTCATCTGCCCAGTCTTACAACTAGAAAAGTATTAAAAGGACAAAACAACACTTATTCTTTCAGTTATGTCTTCCTGGGCAGTCTTCAAATCTCACCTGTAATCTCCTAATTTCCCTAATTAAAGCCATAAAACTTTATGATTTAAAAAACATGTTTTGCAAATTAAGTATTCTAATCGGGATCACATTAGAAAAAAGTCAGAGATAAACATAAATACGTCACACAGTCAGGACCAAAACTAGCATTATTAATATAATTAACAACAAGGTAAACCAGTGAGGACATGGTTAGGGGAGTTAGAAGATAAGAAATGAGTTACAGGCGTGGCTGAAGGGTAAAGCCAAAAGCAACTAATTACCATGGGTTTCAAGAAGAGAATTATAATGTGATTAAGCTCATAATCATTTAATCTCACTTCTTCCTTTGTAACTACACCCTTGCAACTTTTCATGATGAGTATGAAACCCATTGTGGAATACAGAGCAGAGCAGAATGGAAACTTTAACTACAGCCTCTTCTTCTAACCATTAACTGGATCCCTGTCATACTGATCATATTCCATTCACATCAAAACTGATGATCAATGAGAGCTTTGGAGACATGCTGTGTAACCAGGCCTGCTGCAGGGAACATGGACAGGTATTTCTGATGTGGCACTGTAAACAGAGTCAAAGAAAGACATCCATTTGATGACAGTCACATATTATCACTAAGGGCCCCATCAACTGTCCATGGAAACACAATGAAATCCAAATTCAGGCACTGGCTCTGGATACTGAGCTGCTGTACACTTAGACCCACGGCAGGTCTTCCAGTTCATAATTGCTGTAAAAGTCCTGTGGGCCATCTGCACCGGAAATCCTGGCTACTACAGAAGATCTGGGAACATCCCACATGGAGGAGTGCTCCAAATGACATAGAACCAGAACAAAGACCTTTGCTATGCAGGCAGAGTATTCACTCTGCCCCTATGCAATTGTTACAAAAGACACTTCATGTGTAACTAGTAAATGAGCAGGTAAAAATAGAGATATCTTACACGCTCAAGAAATCTTTATGATGAGCAAAGAGACCAGCCAGTAACCATCAGACCTACTGCTCTCGGCAAGTTAAGAATGAAATACTGGCATTTCCCCTTTGAAAAGTATGTGGTGCGGCTTCTGGCTGCAGACAAGTCTTCCTTTGTGTTTCTCCTGGAATTAGCCCACCTCAGCAGTGATATTATGAAAGTGAACTAGAGTCAGTGAAGTCATCATGCCAGTTCCTCTCTCGCTCCTTCTCAGATATCCCTACAGTGATTTCTGAATGTGGACTTCTCTTTACCGCACCACGCAGTTCATGCTGGCTGTCCCCACGCTGCCTGAATCCTCCTTGGGCCTGAATTTCCTTACGTGGTGAGCCAGTGTTTGCTCCAGACTCCAGCCAATCTCAACTCACGTGGAGGCTGACGTGAAGACCTGCAAAGCGTGCACTCCAATGCAGAGCTGAAGTCTGTGCTAACCTGATACTCCTAGTTTGAGAGCGATGCCAGACCATTAGGGAAGTGGAATTCAGGCTCAGGAAGGAATTAAATCCATTGTCAATATTTAGAATAAAACTTCTGTACAATGGGGGCAGACTTGCTCACAGAAAATATTATTGATATAATAGAAACTGCTGTACACAAACTATGTATCACCAGATCAGTTTAATACAATAGTTACATTTAAGTCATTGTTGCTTACACAAAAGTGAAAAGAACAAAACTTCCTCAAATTACTGGCAAGCTAGTACCTGTAGAAATATCACCTCCCCCCAAATAATCTCACAAATACTTGTCTCATTAATTTTCACAGAGCACAAATAATATTGATTCATCCACTTTTCCAGTGGGAAGGCAATCCCTTCTTAAAAACAAGATCCTCTCACATAAAATTTTGTTCCAACAGCCCTGATGCTGCTTTCCAGTTGGCAGAATTGCAGCAGCGGCAGCAGAGTAAAGATAGAAGCTACAAGATATTGAAAGGAGCCAAAGGAAATACAGCACATAATTTCCATCAAATCACAGTGCCAGCTGGCTTTCTACTGTCTCTGGGCACACAAAAAATCAAGGTGAACACATACTGGTATACAGCAGTCATGGGAAGCAATTTTGTGCAGGCTAGTTTGACATCCCTACACTTAATGACCTTCTCATTAAAGCCAAGACTGAAGTTTATTACTCAGTTAGGAACAGTCTACAGATTAAAAAAAATAAACCTAGTAGATAGTGTACTATTACCCCTGTCTACAGTCTCATGCAATCTTGTTAGACTTTGTACTAGTGGAAACTCTGGATTGTAAATTACTTACAAAATTAATTTAACTGATGTATACAGGATAGACACTTCTTGTCCTCAACTTTTGATTAAGAACATGTATAAAAATAAGCATCTTCTACTTCATACTTTTGCTTCATGTTATTCTGTAATGTCCACTACTAGATCATTGATTGGATGATGAATGGTTATTGAGATCAGTGAAACTGAGTAATTATCAGTAACATCTGGGTTCCCCCAAAACAATCTAGTAAGGTCTCCAATTCATTTTCCCCTAAATCCCAATACTAGACTGCAGGCCAGTTAAAGGTTATAGGTTATAAAAGTTTGTAAGTATTGAAAGTATTACACTATTAAGTATTAAAAGTTATAAGTTGAGAACAATTTTGAAACAACGGCCATAAAATCATAAACTTTTCAATAGCGTCCTCCACAATCAAAGGTAAAAATACTCACCTTATTTCAACATTTGTTATCCAAATAAAGCCATACCTCAGTACACTAGAGCAAACTTCTCTGAAGTTGGTGTTGTAAAGCAAGCTTAAAAGGAAAAAAAAAAAGAAAAAAGGGCCAGAGTAGAGGACCCAAAGTATTGCTCATTGCTACAAACTAGAGAGCTGCTTCAGGGAATAATGGAATTTGTCCAAGCTTCTGAACTTTCAAAGCAAAATATTCCCTAAATTCTGTTATATTACCCCTTCATAAAAAGTTCCTTGGCAAAGTCTGCTGGGAGGCTTTGGGACAGTACCCTCTGCCCTTCTCTGCAGAGGAGTATTCACAACCTGGAGGCCCTCGCCACTTGGGTGTTTCTAATGAAGTGCAAAGCACGACTATCCTGAAACCAGATATTAATTTTCAGGGCTGAGGCCAGGAGTGCTGACTTGGCCTAGAATTCAAGACTGTCTTCTTCAAATGGATTAACTGTGCGAAGACCTAGGGTTTACTACCTCTTTTTGAGGTAACCTCAGATGTTCAAAGAAGAGCACAGGCACTTTTATTATGGGTATTAGCACTCTTTTTCAAAGTTATTTTGAAGCTGTGATAGGAAGCGCAGGAGGCAGTTTCACACACAGCATACGACTTGAGAGAGAATACTTGGGAGCCTTAAAGCCTTCTTGACCCCCAGTCCCAGCCCATGCATGACATGCAGTTCCTCAGGACACAGCAACTTCAATCAGGAAAAGAAAACAGTTTTTCCGTCCAAAAGAGCAGTGTAACACTCAATCTCTGTGCCATGCCCCATGCTTTCTGATTGTTCTTCCAGCTTAAGTTTTCAGACAGATGATTTCCCTGGTCTGGCTCCCTGCATGGTTTCACTCACAGGAGCCTGCACAGAGGTGGTGGGAACACACAGCTGGGGACAGCATGCTGTGGGGAGAGCAGGCAGTTTGGGGCTTGCACCAGGCCAAAGAGGTCCAGTGGGCAGCGCCACAGAGGGCTGTAAGACTGCTTTAAGTCTGTCTCAGTTTACTGTCCCAGTTTGCAGGAGAGTTCCATGAATAGCTGTGCTGGTACAACTGGGGGAAGAAAAGGAGTATGGGGCCAGAAATGAGCAGGTGTGGGTGGAAACTGAGGACCAAAAACCGCTTCAGCTGTGACTGACACTGAGCAATTGACAGTATTCCGTGTCACTTCTGCAGCTTTCTCCAGTGCTGGAAGCAGAGAATACGCTGTCTTGTTTTGAGTTGCCAGGAAATCCGTGAGTTATCACGACAGCTCTGAGAGGTGCTTCCGTAAACCAGCGCCGCGTTAAAATGAAGTTCTGCCTAGCTGAGGGGATTTCGCCAATACAACCCTACCTA
>Ga0181612_157853_pt1 | contig 13181 bp, 3 predicted proteins | sample HoacroProtozoa21_FD_119630 | JGI IMG/M metagenome (GOLD analysis project Ga0181612, IMG submission 119630) | Hoatzin crop microbial communities from Cojedes, Venezuel. Combined Assembly of Gp0051906, Gp0051904, Gp0051908
AATGTGTTGGGTGGTGTGTCTATGGTGATGGTGAGATGGGCATGAGTGTGAGTTTGGTACAGATGGTTTCCTACCCTGCCGTGTGTGCCTGACTCTGGATTGGGGCGCGTCTCGCAGCCGTGGTGCTGCTCTGGGCTGCTGTCGGGCACCAGGGTGGGAGCGCGGGGATGTGGCTCTGCAGCAGCACGCCCCTGCGGGTCGTGGCGTGGGGGAAGGCAGGAGAGGCAATGCAGATAATCACTGCTTCTTATCCTGAGATGCAAAGTTGGGTGCTAAAACAGACTCTACTTCACTCCTACACACAGTGTACTCAATGGCTCGATTTTTATGTAATAGGAAGCACTGAAGAGTGCAATTCTGCCAGGCAGTGGGTGGAGGGCAGAAAATCTTGCTATTAATGGTAGGAGAGTGGGGAAGGGGGCTTTGGAAACGAAGGGGGGAAAGGAAGCATCTCACCTTTACAAAGCTGAGATGGATTTTTTTTTTTTATTTGAATATTTTTAAAGTTTGTGGATTTCCATACATATCTAGAAAGAGCACTTGAAGTGTGGATACTTAGGATCTTGCAGGCATCAAACTCAAATTTGTTAGACAATTTTTTCTGTATCTAGATACTTGATAAGCTCGTATTTTCTGGCAGAAGGTAAATATAAATATAACGGGCCTGGAAAATGAAACTAAAGAGGAGGGTAGAAAAAACATTTCCTGTTTCTCCTGTCACTGCTTATGGGTCAGCCAAATGCAGTTAGGAAGCAAAGAGACTGTGCAAACACTTTTCTTAATACCTTGCTAATTAGGCTTGACTGTGGAAGGGCCTGTCTCCATCTCTGGGCTTCCCAGCCATTTCTCTCCTGGCTGCCAGTTTGCCTTCAGAACGCAGGGGCAGGAGTTCCCCATTGGTTGCCAGCCCCCATCTTTGGTATCTCCAGATATAGACCAGGGTTCTGCCTTGTCCCTTTGCACTTGAGCTGATCATGATGATAATGAGGTCCCAAATCTTTCTGTAGCTACCTCGTCTACTCAGCCTGCTCTTTGAAAGCACATTTTGAATAGGTGTCTGATCCTCTGAGCCATCCTTGTACTTGAAATGTCTGTGCTGTTTCCCTCTATTTAATCAGTTAGCACCTGTGAGGATTGGGATTTGTGCAGGAAACCAGAGGGAAAGCTTCCCTGGATAGCTGATGCTTGAAGGAATGCTCTGAGATCCTCTGATGAAAGGTGTTCTGGAGGCTCAAGGTGTTAATGTTGTGTGCTCAGCAACTTAAAATAGGTTATGGGTGAATTTTCTGTGTGATGTCAGGATTACTAAGAAGTGAAGTCTGTGGAGAGAGGGCTCTCAGTGATCACTAGGCTGCTTTTGCACAGAGCTGTGCACCAACCTGCACACACAAGGTAGCTTTGCTGCATAGGAGATGCCTCGCTGGCAGCGGGAAGGTGCCCATAGTGAACTGGAAAATTACTCTGTGCTGAGCGCATAGAGTAGCCATGCTTTGTGAGGGAGGGGTTGTGGAAACTGCCGCCTTTGAGCAACCGCTCATGGCTCTCACTGAAGTACGCCAGATACATGGAATACTGTGAACCAGACCCACAGGAGCTTTGCTACCCGGAGCTTCTTGTTTGTTGCTAATAGTGCCGTGTTGCAGGGACTCCTGCCTTCATCTGTCAGCGTTGCATTTGGTATCATGACCGCTGTGGGCTGGTGGCAAGAGACCAGTGAGGGGATTTTATCCTTTAAATCTACCAGTGAGAAACCTACTAATATAGTTAAATAGCCACAAATATGGAATCAGTCTGCACGTTAAGCGAACAAAGGACTGGAAAAATGTTCTTGCACATGGCTAATGTTATTTGGGAATTAGAGGTGGTTCTTTAAATGACTGTTTTAAATGTGGTTTGCATAGATGTCTAAGTGTAAAGAATAAAAGATGAGGGTGGATGTTTTTGTACTGAATAGCAATGATGTATCTGCACCACTGCAGAAGCATTACTGAATTGTCAGGCTGGGTAGAAGAGAATGGCACTTGCATCTCATTTTGGCTCTCACAAGGCAACACCTCTTGTCTAAGCCCTTGCTTTGACTACAGACTAACACCTTTGCATTTGATCCTGCTCCGTTGAAACTCATGCGAGAGTTCTTATCGAGGAAAGCAGACGGCAGAACTGGGAACCTGGGCAGGTATATTCAACTTAAAAGGGTGCAGTATAGGGTTTTCCCTGTTCAAGTATCAAGCCCTGTAAAGGGGATCTTCCTTATAATTCAGCAGCAGATCTGCGGAAGAGTCTGATGTTACTCTCTTATTTCCTAAATCTGCAAAAGCAGCACACTCTATATTTTGGCCAGATGACCAGCAGGACTGCTCTGCTCCTCTGCCGATGTAGTGTCATTGTACTGACGGTGTCCAGTGGGAAATTCCACTTGTCACCTGCCTTGCCAAAAGACAGCTCGGAGAAGGAGAAAGTAAGCCCTGTGATGAGGGTGGTTCTTTCCCAATGAAACAACAGTCAGGGAAATCCATCAAGCTGTTAGTCATGCATTTGTGTGTATATATATATATATATATCTCATAGTATGTGTGAGTGTATGCGTGCGTACATATATATGTAAAATATATTGCACTTGCAGTATCTGTATAAAGCATCATCATTATTAGCCAGCAGTGTGCCCAGGTGGCCAAGAAGGCCAGTGGCATCCTGGCTTGTATCAGGAATAGGGTGGCCAGCAGGAGTAGGGAGGTGATCATGCCCCTGTACTCAGCACTGGTGAGGCTGCACCTCGAGTGCTGTGTTCAGTGTTGGGCCCCTCACTACAAGCAGGACATTGAGGCGCTGGAGCATGTTCAGAGAAGGGCAATGAGGCTGGTGCAGGGTCTAGAGCACAAATCTTAGAAGGAGCAGCTGAGGCAACTGGGGTTGTTTAGTCTGGAGAAGAAGAGGCTGAGGGGAGACCTTATTGCTCTCTACAACTACCTGAAAGAAGGTTGTAGTGAGGTGGGTGTTGGTCTCTTCTTCCAAGTAATCAGCAATAGCAGGAGAGGCAATTCTTTGCTTGTCAATTCCATTTTTTGGGTGTTGCTTGTTTGGTTTTCTTTCTAAAGACCCTGTGCTATGTCCAATACTGTTAGTCTTCTAATATTTTTCAACATGATAATATATCTCAAGTGTTTTAAAAGGCAATGAAACATTGTCAAAATATCATTCAAAGCTGTGAGTTGTGTGTCAAAATGCTGCCTGTGTTTACAATGAAAAACATGATCAGATTTTAACATTTATGGAGCTATGAAGCAGCACTCGCAGCAAATTAAATAAAGGCTGTGCCTATAGTTTAAAAGGAGTTGTAGATAGAAAAGCATTTTAACTTTGACACCTCTGACCTCTGCCAAATGGAAATGAGACAAAGTGCAGAAACATTGGTGTACACAAAAAAATCGCTTGATTGCTGGGCAGACTTTTTCAGTATACCAGAAAAAATTTCCCATGTCCAAAAACAACCCCCAATGGGATAGTTTATGGGACAGGAGGGAATTAATAACAGTTATTTATACACTCATTCAAAAAGAAAGCCCAGGCGGGGTACGATTCAGCAATGTACTGAGCAATTAGCTACAAATCCATCATAGAAAACAATCAGGTGGATTTTGAAGGGGAATGTCAAGATCTAATTTTCTGATGGCATTACACCTGCAGACCACAGTGTAGTCACAAGCACTGTGCATAAACCTACTCTTTCCATGAATAAGGCTAGTATCTTGACAGGAGGTGCCCATATTCTCCATTTTGGGAGAACTTTATAAATTCTGAAAACACTAGTTTATTACAGTAAGTTAGTTTAGAAAATATCAGAAAATCTAGAAGCTCTTTAGCAGTCCTCTTCACCTTGCAAGTGTAGAGATTCCTCTTGTACATGATTCATCAGTTCTTACTAGATAGAATACTGTTCATAATAGTTGTGAGTATAGAGATATCAAATGTCTCACAGTATCTAGTCTACGGTGTTTGTACTTCCTTCTCATTCGAAGTGCAGTCCTTGAAAACATCTGGATTTCTAAATGATTAATGTTACTTATAAGTTAATATTCATGCTCAAAAGTGGTTTAGGTGCCAAAGGATAAATATGCAACAGAAACTTTATGAATTGAAAAGCTTAGTTTGCTAATGTGTAGGTTCCCATTCAAACCATAGTGCTCTATAAGGTGCAGGAAGGGATAGGTGCCTAAGCTGGTTTTCACAGCTTTCTGTGCAGTGAAAAGGCAGCTACTGGAGAGAATTGCCTTGTTCAGCCCAGTGTGTGAAACCTGCTGAGGTTAAGAAGGCTCTTCCAGGTAACCTTAGACCATCAGCCCTTTGCCTCTTCTTCATCAGTGCAGGCTGGATAGCCTGACTTCCCTCAGACATTGCTTTCTCTGCAAATGTGTCTCATTCTTTTCCCAAAAATACTCATGTGTGAGATGTGTAGAGCTATGGCCATTTCCAGTAACAGAAACATACTCATGGGCATAAATAAACTCGTGGACATACAAGCCCTTTTGTACACTTGGTACTGCTCAGTTGAGGCAGTGGTTTTGGGCAATCTGCTGGTGCCTACATGGCAGACATATGTGCCTTAAATGCAGATCAGAATTAATTTCACCCAGCTTGACTATTTAAATGGTTCATTGCGTAAGTCTAAACTGATAATCCCAGGATCCCTTTTTTTGGCCAACAAATAGACATATGCAGAGGGCGATTATTTTCTCTCTAGGAGACGGATAGGACAAGCTGCTCTCTGGAGATGCCTCCTTGACTGAAATGACTGGCTGAGGTTCTGAAGATGAATTTGTAGACATCAAAAGGTAAGAACCACTTGTAGGACTTAAAGTCTCCTTGAAGTCAGTGGGATTTGGATTCTGATGGTGAAATCTCAATCCAAATTAAAATTGAAGTCTGAAGGAAAAAAAGTTTATAGACATTACTGAGGTTAGCTTTTGAGTCTAAGAGCCCAGTGATATATCTGCAGCACAGGCAAAGGTGCAGGTACGGATCATGTCAGCGTAACTTTCTCATTTTACCAGCAGTGGTGTCTTGGCAGCAGCCTGGAACTTACTGTGGGCTGCAAAATCCTTCTTCAAAGCTGTGGTAAATATTAGATTTTAGCCTGCCCTGAAGTCTGTACTACTTTAGCAAGGCCAGCTTACGAGGAAATAAATAGACAGCCATCCCCTTACAGACTGCCCTTCCCACACACTGCTAAGAGCAGTAAACTTTCCAGTCCTGGGAAGACAGACGAGAGAGTGTCTCCCTATTTTGTATGAGTTTTGTGGTATTTAATTTATCTATTTAAGCAAAGTGCTGCAGGCCTTGTAGATACATGGGAAGAGAAACACTGGGTTTTTTTTTTCAAACGATTAGCTTTGTAGGGGATTCAAATCTATGTGCATTTATTGAAACCTAGGGTCTCAAAGACCTCAAAGACTGTAGTATCCCTTCTGATAGAAGGTCACAGAAAAGAGATCTTTAATGCAGTTTTAAAATTGCCTGAAGTCCTGAGGCATCTTTGATTTTCCACTGTTCTGAATCTGATGTGGGCTCTGCACTAATTGCTCTGATCCTCTATGAAAGGTAACACTCACGTATCCATGTCAATGTTTCTGGATCATTAGTTGACATTGACAGTTCTAGCCTTAGGATATTACTAAAACTAGAGCCCTTTAACATTAGCTCAGTTCTTTTTTTTTCCCTTGAGAACACTAGGATATTTACTCAGTAAATCCCCGTTGTGATCTTTGTCCCCTTACTCTCTCCAAAGGTAGTTCTGTCCACAGTCTATGATTGGCATGTGCCTTTCTCCCTCTCTTGTTTTGGGTCTTCATTGATATTTACACATTTACTTGGGACTGTTTGAAGCTTCTTCGCTAAAATGAATCGTTTATTTGGATTCTGGGATCTCAAGAGTGTCCTGAAACTCTAATTTCTCTAAAGATCTAGAACCATATATTTGCTTTGTAGGCAGCTTGAACTTCAATCTTTTTACCCTTAATTTGGGACACACAGAAGCTGTTCTAAGACGTATTTTGGGCTATCCTGCCTGCTCAGCACTTGTCAGGTGACATTGGTGGAAGACTCTGTGCATGCCATCTCTGTGGCATGCAAGTGTGTCACAAAGCATGAGGTGAACTAGGGGTATACCTCTTTAGAGTCCCAGCCAAAATGTACGAAGGTTCCAGCAGGTGGATAGGAGAAGTAAATGATAAATTTCACCTCACATTGCCTGAAGATAATGACCTATACAGCAGCCAGTACAATCAATGCTTATAGGAAGGGATGAATTATGGAAATCTCATCAGATATTTTCAAAGAAACTAATGAGAAATTGCCTTGATGAAAGTTGCATCTGTAAAAATGTCTAAGTGTAAATTAATTTTCAGGTATTTTTTTCCTTAAAAAAAAAATGGTTTTAATTTTAACTTAAATCATATTTCTGGCTGTACTTGGTACAGTTTTTAAAATACTAAAGGATGTTGTAAGGTTCATTTGTTTGGACCGCTAACCCTGACAAAATCAAAGTAGTACTCTGGGAAGAAGAAATAAGGAAGAGAATATCACTTGTAGATCTTCCCTTGACTTCTATTACTTGAATACAAAATTTATGTAGTTATTGAATCCATAGGTCCTTTGCAGTCATGATGACAGAGAAATCTTTTCTATCACATTTGACAGAGAGGTTGCAACATTTTCTTTCAGATGTGGAATGAACCACACCTGAGTTTGTCAACTGTACCAGTAGATTTCTGTAGAGTGCTCTTCTTTATGGCAAGTTATTATAACAATTTGCTGCAACAATTTGCTATAATGCTATTGTAGCGTAACAGGGACAGTAGAGAGGTGTGTGACTCTCACTGTGTAGAACTGTTTGCCCATCAAGCAGTAAGGAAGCCTGATAGAGGTGTTACCAAGGGATTATTTCCAAAATACCTGTTAGGAGAATTGTGACTAAGGATGTGTAGACACAGAAATACCTGATATCTGTCAGAGTTGCTAAAAATATTCTTTTTATTGTCAGGCAGCACAATGGTTTAATTCCCCATGAAACTCTGGGTGACATATTTGCTACCCAAGTGAATAAAATGACAAATACTACCACAGCTAGTAATAAATGCATTTGCCTTTTGGACGGTAATCTTTCATGCTAGCTCATATGCCAGTGCTTAAGGCAAACTATTTAAAACACACTTCACCTAGTGGGAATCTGGAAACACATGAGTGAGAAAAATGGATCACAAGCATTTCTTTTTGACATCTTTCTTTCACTCATCTAGCAGCCATTTAACAGACCATTTAGTCAAGAACAAGAACAATTTTATGCAACAGATCAGTTTTCTAAATAACAATTAATCCAAAGATAAAATAGTATTTGTGAATATATAGTATATTTATATGTATAATTTTTAGAGGAGTTTTTTGCAATTTATATATGTATGTGTGTGTGGGTTTGCAAGTGTCTATACATTTGTCTAGAATGCCTTTATATTTGAATATAGATATATTTGATATGATAACCTGGAGAACAGAAGGCTCTGGGGACACCTTATAGCAGCCTTCCAGTGCATGAAGGCGACCTGCAAGAAAGCTGGAGTGGGACTTTTTACAGGGCCATGTAGTGATAGGACAAGGGGAGATGGATTTAAACTGAAAGAGGGTAGATTTAGTTTAGGTATAAGGAAGAAATTATTTACTGTGGGGGTGGTGAGGCACTGGAACAGGTTGCCCAGAGAAGCTGTGGATGACCCCTCCTTGGAAGTGTTCAAAGCCAGGTTGGATGTGGCTTTGAGCAATCTAGTCTAGTGGAAAGTATTCCTGCTCAGGGTAGGAGGGTTGGAAATTGATGATCTTTAAGGTCCCCTCCAACCCAAATACTCTATGATTCTATGATTCATTACCTTAATATAAATGGCTTTGCATATATGCTTTAATAAATCCTGAAACTGATTACTCTTTGTAATTTAGTGAACTTTACAGACAAGTCAAATACAGGTTTTGTTATAGTAATGCAAACGTGTGGATTTAAACATCTAAAAGTCATCTGCTTGGGATCCTGAGGTAACAGAAGTCAGTGTGTCTCCACTGGAGTCCCCTAGCAGGTCCCGTCAGCTAAAGTTCTGGAGTGAGGGATCTACAATCAAGACAATTCTCTATGCTGTGAAAAATGGAATATTGTGATGGAACTAGAGTGTCTTATTTGTTAAGTCATCATGTCAATCACTGGTAAATGGAACAGGTTACTCTTAAGAGGTTGTACAGTGACCTGTTTTCTGTGAGGAATGTAGAATCAGAGAATAGTTTGGGTTGGAAGATATGTTTAAAGGTCATCTAGTCCATCCCTCCTGCAATAAACAGGGACCTCAAGCACTAGATCAGGTTGCTCAGAGCCCTACCCAACCTTACCTTGAATGTTTCCAAGGATGGGGCATCTACCATCTCTCAGGGCAACCAATTCCAGTGTTTCACCACCCTCGTAAAACATCTCTTCCTTATATCCAGTCTACATCTGCCCTCTTCGGGTTTAAAACCATTATCCCTTGTGCTATTGCAACAGGCCCTGCTAAAAAAAGTTTGTCCCCATCTTTCTTATAATCCCCCTTTAAGTACTGAAAGGCTGTAATTGATTGTCTCAATTTAGTTTGAAAAGGAGAATTGTCTGAACAACAGTTACAGCAGAAAAACAAGAAATTTGGTAGCATATAGCTGGCAAAGGGAAAAGTAGTGACTGTTTTTTCTGTAATACTTTTGTACTTAAAAATATAATGAAAACTTGATGAGATTTCCAAAGTCTAAAGCAAATTTGAAAATTCAATTGAGTGATGAAATTACAGTATCTGATATACTAATCTGTTTGGGTAGATCAGATTAATTACACTGAACATTTTTGCAATCTAGGCTTTTATTTTAACGTAGTGTCTTGACTGTAGCTCATCCCCAGTGAAGAGACAACCTCACAAAAAAAAATATTTTGTGTCTCTTGATGCTAAAAAAAACCCCAGTAATACATAGGGGAAAGAAACAAACCTCAGTATTTTCTTAGAATTATTGCCCAAAGTTCATTTCTTTAACAGTCTTTGTGGTTGTCATTTTCTGGCCTGATTCTTCTTTATTTCCATTTTCTCTTTTATCGTTTGTCTTTCCCCTCCCTTTATTTTATTTCTCTGTTCTCCACTGCTCATTCTTGCAGCCAGACCTTTCTTCCACATACTCTTGTTTCCTCAAGCACTTATTTTGCTTAAAAAGTGCTTATTCTATCCCACACCATTCCTGAAATAAACTCGGTCATATCCTACTAGATGATGCCACTACTGGTCCTGAGAGGGAGAGAATCATCTGTTTTTATATACTCACTAATAATTTATTTTTATACACTCACCATGTTATGGCATGTACCACTGATGTTGAGTAAGAGGATTCATCTGTCCCCGAAAGAGGATTCATCCATCACCAAAAAAGAGAGAGAGAGATGAGAAAGAGACCAAGAAAGAGATTTCGTTTTCCTAACAAGCAACCATTAAGAAATTATTTTAAGACTCTGATAATAATTTCCCAGTGGCTGGTTGTGTGGTAGAAAAAAAAAAAAAAATGTGTTTCATACGGAATACCAAGTAACTACATTATAACGTGAATCAAGCAGCACTCAGGGTGTTAGGAGAGTACAAATTAAAGCTCAGTTAGCCATTATGCCATCTATCTTGATCAAAAAGGTCTAAAGATTCTTAAGGAAAATTACCAATTTAATTTTTTGTTTCCAGTGTCTGTGGATCTTGCATAGTCTGGATGTTTCACCAAAGTGCATAAGCAAAGTAAGTCTGTGTAAGCTCTTCCATTTCATATTTCACAAACTTGGGAACAGCTGTTCCTTACATGATTGCAAAGGACACTGAGAGTCTATAGGGCATGAAGAGTCAAACTGTCCAACACTGTCTAACATCAGGCACCCTATCACTCCTCATTGACTGGATACAGAATGCACATTCCTAATTTCCCATGCTTCTGTCTGAAATTGACAATGTGAAAATTCCTTTCTCCTTCCTTTACTCTTCACCCGACTTTGCTACAATCATGACAAAAAAATTAATTTATTAGAAGACAGTCTTTGGATGATTGCACATGGCATTTCCTATGCAAAAATAATTGCTTTGTGAATTGTAACATATACAATTAAGCACTTCTATGCTAGGAGTGGATCGCACAGGACAGAATGTGCAGAACTGCATTTTAAAAATATTTGCCTTTTAGGAAGGTGTGTATCTACTGCAGCAAACAGAAAATACATATACTTTCCAATACTCTGTTTTATCCACCATCTTGTATATTACATAAACTTTAGATTTACTGATGGTTCATTCTGTTCCTTTATATTGCTTTATTTTAAAAGAATGAAATTGGTAAGGTGACAGGCTTAAGGTACAGCAGAACTGCAAAATGACATCTGTAGGACATGGTCCACTACTTTGAAACTAGCTTGAGTTAGACTATTGCCTATCAGTAGAGTACCAAATAACATACTGACTCTGTGAGAAATGCAATGCGTTCTCTTAGACCTTGCTCTGCAGGAAATGATAGAAATTATTATAAAGCAGATTTTCTCAGGTCTTAGTAAAATCTTAGAAACTCTTATTACAGTGAATTCCGACTTCATAGGGGCTTCACCTCTGATGCATTCTGTTTCCGAGTTCCTGTGATTGCTTTTGTGAAACTGTTTAATATGAAATAGCAAAATAGCATGCAGCCATATTTATAATGAATAACACTGGCAAAGCAGTCATGAGCAGCTGCTCTTTTATAAAAGTTCTTTTTGATGTATTTATAATTTTTTTTTCTGTTTTTGCCCATTGAACTGTCTGTAACCAGCAGAGTGGAAAATAGCTCTCTGAAAGCTTGGATTCAGAAAAAGAATCTGTAAGGATTCTATAAAGAGTAAGAACTTGCAAACAATACTACTTTAAAAAAAATGTTCTAGACTCCTGGAAGATGATCAAATTCCTAGATTTGTTTGCCAGATACTAAACTTCCTGAGAGAATATATTTTTCATTTAGATGCTCAGTCTTTTCTCTGAGTATGTAGCATACCAAAATTATACAAACATATCACTGTTCCTGACTTAGAGTGGAATCTGTTTCTTTAGTCAAGTCAGTATGCTTGCAGCAGCAGCAGCAATCTTCCTTCATACATTTTCTGCGTGAAAAAAGGTTTGTTCTGATCTGTTGTTCTTCAATTTCCATTTATATCTGTCATTCTATAATCTATGTAAGGGAATTCTCTGGTAGAATTCTTTGTGGTATTTAAAGATTTTATACTTGTCACTTTTAATCTTTTCCATCTCCTATTTCATGAAATGAGGAGGTAGGTAATTTTTTTACTCTCATTTCTTTCCTTCTAGTCAAAGGATTTGTAAACTTGCAGTCTCACAGTGTTCAAAATGAGGCTTTTCTTGGTAAAGTTTACAACTAATTTCACTCACAGAGACCTATCTTTACTGTCAGTAACTTTGACACAGAACCTTGTCCAGATAGGAAAATGGCTCGGTTTTCTTACAAAGCAAAGAACAGTATTTCTCAAAGTTTTTAAGAAAAAAATGCCAAACTTTTGTGAAGCTAGTTCATTAAATCTGTACACGTATAGAGAAGAACTTTTTCACTGTCTGCCTCCAGAAACACCTTTTTGTCCATACTGTATGAGTTGCAGATCAATAATATTTACTGTTAAACATAAGCAGCAGTTTTATCTAGTTGTCTGGGCCGGAAATTTCTAGGAAGTAATTTATCCCAACTGTTTTAAGACAGATTAATCTCTTCTGGAATTACCCCTAACCTTCCTCTGTACTAGTGAGGAAGAAAGGTTAATCCAGTCACCTAGCTTTTCCGTTGTACAAACTAAATGGAAATGACTCCTACTCAACACGTTTCATGGTGAGAGAGCGAAGAAGAAAAAATTATCCTGAGGAATATGGTCTCTTTAATAATTCTGTTGCAGATGTCATTTTGCCTATGATCCATGATTATCACAGGCTTTTTCCATGAGCAAGAAATGAACTGAGAAAGGTTATTTAATGGGAATAGGGCAATTATACAATGGAGACTGTGTACTAATAAAAAGCAGTGTTATTCTACATGTACAAATATTTTTCATATATCCAAGACACTGATAATGAAAAAGAGATTTGCAGGTAAGTAAAAGTGTCATTTACACCCACATTAAATCTCCCTCATACTTCCACAGTAAAGTAAAGTCTCTTAGCGGAAATAAGAAGTAGGCTCCAAAGAGCTTTTCATCTAATGACTGTGAAGTGATTCATACTGCATTGCTACTACTTCCATTAACAATGAGAGATCAGAAGGAACTGTGGGAGCTCAACAGTTTTGTAAATCAGGGCATAAGGACTAAGCAGTGGGCACCTTGAGGCGGGAGCTTAGATGACACCCTGAAGTAACACAGGATGTCAGTGGTGATGTGGCATTAGCAGCCTTAATTTCTACCTGCAGGCACTCCTGAGGACCTCTGTACCAGAATGACCAACTGTTGAAAAAAGGTCAGTGGGAGTGAGTGCACCGTCAGCAGGTGTGGTTGACATGCTGGAGGGAGGGGATGCCATCTGGAGGGACCTTGACAGGCTTGAGAGTTGGGCCTGTGCAAACCTCATGAGGTTCAACAAGGCCAAGTGCAAGGTCCTGCAAATGGGTAGGGGCAATCCCAAGCACAAATACAGGCTGATCAGAGAATGGTCTGACAGCAGCCCTGAGGAGAAGGACTTTGGGGTGTTGACTGATGAGAAGGTCAACATGACCCAGCAATGTGCACTTGCAGGCCAGAAGGAAAACTGTATCCTGGGCTGCATCAAAAGAAACATGGCCCACAGGTCGAGGGAGGTGATTCTGCCCCTCTACTCTGCTCTTGTGAGACCCCAACTGGAGTCCTCTGTCCAGCTCTGGAGCCCTCGGCACAGAAAAGACATGGACCTTTTGGAGCAGGTCCAGAGGAGGGCCGCGAAAATGGTGAGAGGGATGGAACGCCTCTTCTATGACGAAAGGCTGAGAGAGTTGGGGCTGTTCAGCCTGGAGAAGAGAAGAATTCAGGGAGACCTTATAGCAGCTTTCCAGTACCTGAAGAAGGCCTACAAGAAAGCTAGAGAGGGACTTTTTAGACCAGCATGGAGTTGTAG
>Ga0181612_167637_pt1 | contig 13180 bp, 7 predicted proteins | sample HoacroProtozoa21_FD_119630 | JGI IMG/M metagenome (GOLD analysis project Ga0181612, IMG submission 119630) | Hoatzin crop microbial communities from Cojedes, Venezuel. Combined Assembly of Gp0051906, Gp0051904, Gp0051908
CCAGCCCTGCCAGCTTAGATTTGTCTTTATTTATTGGTAGAAATCTTATACAACACATCTTTTTCTCTGCAGTAAAGCAGATCAGAAAAGACTTTGTTTTGGAGATACAACAGCAGTGAAATATAAAGCTACAAAGAACCTAGAAAATAATTTATCAGCATTAAAAAGTTGCATTTTAAGTCAACATTTTGCTTCAGACATTCCAGTCTCCAAGATGTTTTAAAAATGACATCCAGGCAGGAAGTCACCTGTTGGTAGAAGAAATGCTGAAATGAAATTTGTTAGAAATTTGGGCTAGGAATTGCTAGGCTTCCATGCGGAACACAGGAAAGTGGTGTTCAGGCTTGATTTACAAGTAACAAAAATTCGACTTAAAGTTGTAAGAGTATCTGACAGAACTACGCGACTTTTACATCAGTTTTATAAAGTTTGTCTAAATGATATATACAGCATACCAATACATGCAACATCTTCAAAACAGAACGCTCTCCATCTTTAGCTGTGCAATGCTAACAAAATTCCTAAAAATTCGGTCTATGTTCATTAAATTTGTATCTCTACAATACTGGGTCACGAAGCATCACAAATCTAATCTGTCTCAAACTGGCATACGTCAGCCTACCTGCCAAACCAAATCACACCGCAGAGAACCGTACCTGTTGTTTTCACACTAGCTAAGATATGACAAACTACCCAGTGCAGCAGACTGCCTCGCTCCTGACTAACGGTACTTGATCCCATCTACAGTCTGTTCTACGATTTTTTCTATCAATATTTCTGGAACAAATTTAAACCAGCAAAGGCAGTTGATACTTGATCTGTAATTTCTGTTGATCAGTTGCAAGTCTTTTTGATGGTGCCATCCAAAACTGAGATTCTCTGTACTGTTCAGCTGCAGCCTTTCCCGCACGTCTAATGGAGAAGATGCCTCGTCTCTATTACCAAGCCAGAGTGACAGGTTGCTACTGAGCCTGGTCGTTCCAATGCAGTGGTACCAGCTATGGGCTCGTATAAAGTACGATTATCAAGTTACATGGATACATGGACGCATGCAAGAGGAATGTGTGAAAAGGTGTTTCTCTGGGCCCTTAATGACTACTGAGAGAGTCACCGTACTTCAGACATTTAACAAAAACTAAGACCGCCTCACTGGTGCAGGGACAGGAGCAAGGTCTGACATGCCAGGCAGGGGCATGCCTGGAAGAAAGAACGGACACATCCCTCTGCCTGACTTCGGAAATAAAACCACTTTGCAGGCCCTCTCCAAAACGACTGAGCACACTGCACAGCTGAACTGTCCAGAGCAAGGACTCACTTTGCTGTACCCTTGCTCCTTTCTAGCCTGCACAGCCAGGTTACCCCCGTGGGGGTAGTGCATGTGTGCAGCCGTGGCAGAGAGGAAAAGCCTGGCCACGCACCAAGGTTCTGCAGGCAGTTCTGGCCTTCCAGCTCAGATGCAGTTTACCCACCCCTGTTAACATCTGAAACACTAAAAATCTTCTTGTCAGACTTTCAGGTGTTACCATTCCAGATGCAGCGGTCTGAAGTGAATAGCAATGTCAGCAGAGAGATGTGTCTTTCATATTTCTGTTGATTGCATCTGCAAGCTCTACAGGTCGCCTGCCTGACAGGAATATATTTTGTACGAGCATTTAACTTGATCTGGTTTGTCCAATGGGTTATTTCACTGTAACTGAGAAAATAAAGTCATGTATTAAGTTTAGTTTTCCAGTAAGTATTTCCTGGGATAGCTAAAGGCACCCTCAAGTCACACTGGTAGTTGGAGAAATGCCGAAATGAGGCTCTGAACTTGAGATGTTCCCATCAGTGAACAGGGATCCCTTCTGCGCAACGTGGTGGCAATGTGCTTGAGCCACATGGCAAAGGACACTTTCGCTGCTGTGACATCTGCTGGGGGGATGGGGAATTAAAACATCCATATTTTGCTTTTCACTTGCTTGGCTGGTAAATGCAGGGACAATTCTCCACAATCAGCTTGATGCAACACACTTGTGAAACAAGTTCAAGTTTTCTGCAAAATCTGACTTTGTTTTTCCCAATGTAAGGACCTACTAGGAGTTCAAATCATTAATAATCTGCTCACAGATGGGAAGATCTACCCATTTTAATTCCTGTGTTTTTCTTCCTCCCCTGCATCAAGAATCAGCACTGCCCTTCCTCCACCAACATTTTTAGCACGCGCCTCAAGCAGCCATTTTAATTGTTGATACACACTGCTGTTTAGCAGCCATTACAGACTTGCAGGGGTCAAGATTAATGTACATTAGTTATTACATGGAATTTAAAGTACTTTTAGAATTCATTAGGGAAACTACAGGGTTGTAATATATCAGCTATTTTTCCTAATCAGAACGACATTGCCTTACAGCATTTCTGCTAATGTCCTAGGTCTCAATAGTGGCAGAGAACGAAGGATTAAAAACCTTCGCTAACAGTTGTGGATGTACTTCATGGTTTCCCTAATCTCAAGAGATATTTAGATATCCATACATCTTACTGAGGAAAAAACTAAATTGTTTGATAGCTTATAAATTGCACTGAAGCATTCAGCCTGACTAAAGGAAAAAATACTACCTAAACTACCCGAGGGCCAATCCTAGGCTACACTTGAGTCTTCATGCCAGCTTTCTCACTGATATGTAAACGGTTACATATGTTACTAGTAACATACAGCAGTACATTACTAGTTTCCCTCACCCTGAACTTCTGCTTTACACCTTCTTAACCTCTCTCCATTCCTTCAAAGCCACAGATGCAAAACAATGTTAATCTCTACGGACTGCTGAAACGGGGTAGTGGTGATGGTGGCAATAACAAGTGCTTAAATATTCACTCAGGGCTGGGGGAACTGTATCATTATGTGAGCAGGAGCAGGATACTGGAGCCTGGTGGTGTTAACTGCTCCTGTGGAGAAACAGAAGTAACTCCAAAACAATCTGACACTTAGTTTCTTATCTGAATTCAGATCCCACCAGAGGAAGGAACTGTGCCCTGTGTGTGGCACCAGTGATTTGAAGTCAGAGTGTAATCTTTGTCCTGCTCCTCCCATTTGTGAGTGAACACCAAGAGCTCAGGTTTTTCAAATCCACTCAGGTTTCTCGTTGTCCCCCTCTTGCTCTGGCAACCAGGGGAATAAAGCTGGAGCTGCTGATTCTACGAGGTGGCAGAACAGGTAACAGACCCCTAAGTAGATTAAGTCAAGAACTCCTAACCTGTTGCCCATTATCCTAGTTTCTTGCAGCCTTCATTTCTTCAAAATTAAATTGTACTCTTGGCATTTTTTGGATCTAGATAATATCTAAATAAAATGTTTCACACAACAGCACCTCTCCCAGTTGGGCTACAGAGCCAGCATCAGACAACTGCCCTTTGTACATTGTTCTTAAAACTCTCCACTCCTATCTGTAAGACAGTTTTGGATGGTCTCACAGCCAACAAGCTCACGGGGTAGCGTTATATATCAAGAGTTCTCCCTGCCTGGAAGCTCCTCAGATGGGGTCAGTAGCCAGCTCACACTTCCCTGGGTTGGGGTTAGGCTGGGATCAGCTCAGCACAGACTCTGCTCCTCTTTCACCTCACGCACCTCTGCTATAGGCTCCTAGGACTTGCCCAGGGCTCTTCTGACTCCCAGGTAACTTATGCACACTCCCTCCTCCAAGTCTGACCTCAGCAATGTTGATTTTACAGTTCACTTCACAGTGATACGCTAATCAAAGCCAACAAAACACTTGTCCTTGATTCTGAGACAAACTCCTCTTTACTGCAGCAGCACAAGAAAAACAGCTAGATAAAGAGATAAACACATTCCCCTAACTTCTTCCTCTCTCTCGTCTAGCTCACTCCTTAGGCTTAACGTCAGGGTCCTCAAAGGGTGCTGCTGCACATGGACTCTTCTCCAAACTGAAGTGTTGTTTTCCAATGCTTTGCCCTTTCTTCTTCAGCTGGTCTCACAGTTAAACAAGAATCCTCTGCTAGAAAGCACATCTCTCTCTTCTGTTCTTTCTCTCTGAATGCCTCTCATCATTTTTCAGCCCTCACTCTTTCTAAAATGATAGTAACAAATACTTGATTTCTATAGTTTGCTTCTACAAAATCCAGCTGTTATATATTGGTGATTCTTACAGATCTGTTACAGAAAATTGTTCTCCCCCAGGCTCTAGTCACCCCTTGTCCTGGGATGGAAGCTATTCGTTAATGGCTCTGCAGCGATAAAAGGCAATGACTGCAGAAAGACTTCTACTTCAAATAGATCGACGCATTAGTGAGAAATCAATTTCCTTACTTCACCCAGAACTCTAAGTTATACACAGATTCACTAAATCATTACAGACGGTAAGAGTTAGAAAAGAGAAATGTAAGAGTAACAGCAATTCCTGTATATACTCTAGTCTTTATTAGCACATTTAAGGAGACAAGGAGAACAAGATAAATACTCTGATGCCTGACAACCTACATTACAGCTCCAAACTTTTGTTCCTGTACAAACTAGAAAAAAGCATCATCTTAGATTCTCAGTTCATTTTACAGATAACAGCACACTTCTTACTAAAAGTGCAAGTGAAACCTATTTAGCGTTAAAGCAAATTGAGAAAATACATGTATTTTAACAGCACTTTCCTAATTTTAGTAACATACAGACTTTTAATTGCCTGTCTATCCTTCCCCTGAGATGTTAGAACTTAAGCATCACGCAGACTTACACAGTTAAGTCACATAGCATTGAAGTAGGAAAAGCCATTAAGAAAAAATGGTGTTGACTTCTTAGTTTTTAATGAATTCTCTACATAGTAAGACACACTATCTTTCAAATCTGTTACTGAAAACACTTAGTAAAAGAGAAGTTTATGCTATTTCTCACTTTTCCAAAGACACTTCCTGATCTCAGTTGCGTAATCACTGTGTCTGTGAATAGGTATAACCTCAATATGCATGATCATGGGCAATTCAGTTATACTGACTGCCCCCACAGACACCTGGACTGGATAATATCCTTATTACTGTATCTCAACAGCTTCTAGGTATTTCCATAGCAGACGCTATAAGAAGCTGAAGGCAGACGGTCACTCTAACCAGCCCGTATTTTAAAGCATTTTCAAACTTCCCATCTGATGTGGTCGAATACAAACACAGGCATTATAAACTACCACTCTGTGAGAACAGGAGTCTTTTGCAGTTTATGTGCCTTCTAGCAATCTGCAATGATTTGAATCCTCCCTATTGTGGAGGGAAATGTAAGAAACCACAGAATCACATTAAAATATCTCACACAAGTTCAAAATAACACTGTTCGGCTACTGAGTGAACAATGAAAAAAATACTTATAGAACTATAACAACTTACATTATTCTTAGTTTAAAACTGATTAGATTTAGGTAATAGTTAAAGTAAGGAATACCTCACTTCTACCACCAAATGCTAAAGAAACTTGGCAAAAAAGCAATGTCATATACACATGGAGAGAGACTTTGGAAAAAGTCTCTTAGGAAAAGGGAAAAAGGTTAAAAGAATTCAACTGCTGTTTATATTTGATAGGTTTGATTTGAAAAAACCTCATGTTTTATGGATATGAATGTTACTGAGAAACAATTTATTCACATTGTTTAGGAACACTGTACAAGAAAAGTAGTTCAGAAATTCTCTCTAGTAAGAACGATCCCAGGAGAAACCAGCCAAAAACGGTCAGTCCCCTTGAACTTCAGCTACGGTACCTGCCAGGTAAGAGTTATGAACCCCCCCCCATGTATTAGTGATAATACTGACGTTTATAAGGACGCCATCATTGTCACTGACCATACCATACCAGCCAGCAGCACACTCCCACGTGCTCTGTTCTGCTGCTGCAGCGGTGAGCAGGCCACAAGCAGCCCTCGGACCGCGGGTAAGCACTGACCCTGCACACTGGAGAGCAGAGCCAGTCCTCTCGGGACACGTGCCGTGGACATAATGTGTAGAACCACAACATTTGTCATTTCAGGACCACAGGAATGGCCCAGCTACACCTCAAAGAGCTGCCTTGAGGTTAACCCAGGCTCTAGGGCAGTCTACAGTACAATGAAGCCTAGCGGCTTTTTGTATTAATTCTGCACGAAGGTTTGCTTGGTTGGGCCAGAGAACTTTCGAATTGTACAGTTTGCTTTCTAAAAGCCTCTAGGAGGATGAGCATCTCCATTTCAGAGGAGAAAAAAAAGCTGCCACGGAAACTTCGCAGCTTGACACTTTCAGTAAACATGCACAACCTGTGCACTTGATCCTTGTAGGAGAGAAAGAAATGCAAGACCATTTCAGTCTCCTGATCTAAATGTGAACCAGCACACCTTGGTTAATTTTAACTCTAGTTAAGAGTCTAAATGTGTGAAAGTTTACACTCTCACTGCTCTCTCCTGTGACCTTTTTTCTTCTCCAGTTTATGATCTGAGGCTTTCCAAAATGCATGTTCCTCTTTAATTAACAGATACTGTGTTAGGCCTTTGCAGTAACTCTTCAGTTAGAATCTCAAAGTATTTCCAAATCTATAAGCAGCAGCTATGAAATGAACAATATCCTTCTGTGATTGCTCCTGAATCAGACCTTGCATCTATCTCTTGTGCTATACATATCAATGACGTACACGTGGCTGGATTATTAGAACAACAACCTTCCCCATCAACAGTTGAATAAGCAGACCTTTGTCTCCCTACTTCTTTATGCATCTCTGAACATAAAACACACCTAGTTAGACTTGGTTTTTCTCAGTAATTTTGAGATTTTTGATTTTGCTGTAAATGGGGATAGAACCAGTTTGAGTATATCAACATCCCCCGGCACCCTGAAATCCCATTCTCCTTTCTTTGCACATTAGTAATGTTGACACAGGAAGACTACTTTATCAAGGAGAAAGAAAAAAATCAGGATACATCTCTGCCAAATAGAAAGAAGAAAAAGAGACCTGTACAATGTCACGCAAGAATACAGCAAGAAGGGAGACAGGCAGACATAGATACATGTAAAAATAAAAAATGTTTCTCCATTTTGACATGAATTGTGAGCTTAGTGCAGTAACTGGAATTTCAGAGAACTATATCATGTTTGAAAAGCTTTACTGAGGAGTTTTCCGTGTTTTCCTCATACACAACTCCCACTCAAAGGCATCTTTGTTAAACTTGAAGTTTCAAAAATGAAAGTTTGAGGGCCAGGTGTCAAAGATCAGCTCTGGAGTAATCCGTATTTCATACAACCACTTTCATTACGGAGCAGAATTCTTCTGCCAGAAGAATAGGATGAAGATGTTACCTCCCCTAAATTTCTACCTAGGATAACCCATTTATCAGAATCCTTAGTCTGTTGCAAAATTGACTTTGTTACTGCAAACTCTGGATGGCAAAAGCAGGTACTTTTCATCTGTTCACCAAGCTACAGTACTTTCAAAGATAGAGAAGTACTTTAAATACTGCATGTTTTCCATGCTTTTATCCTGGAATTACAATTATACATGTTACATAACAGCAAAGATAAAGATTTTTTTTTTTTAAAAAAAGGTGACTTTAGAAAAAAATTGCTATGTCATAATGGTTGCATCACTCTGAAAACCAGGTTACTCTGTGCTTACATACTTCCCAGTGCAGCATGGCCAGTGATGTGTTAGAGGGCTAGTTGTGCACACACATAATTTCAATTATTCCACTGGTACAGTACCTTTCGGGTAATTACAAATCTACACTTACAGAGTTTCCTGCTTTCCATAGGATTCAGTGTGCTATATGTGAAGGAGAAAAGAATGTACAAATATGAGTAGCACCTAGCTCTGCATGGGTTGTGGCTCTGCAATGTTGTCTTCCAATTTTCATTTTAAAATATTATATTTCTTCTTTGAAAATTAGTTGCAAAAACCTGAGATACCTTAATTGGAAAAAAAAAAAGTATATTTTGAATTGATGTGTACTTCCTCATATTTGTTCCTCTCTAGCGACCAATATTCTTTTTGCTACTTGTCTTTTGAAGATGAATGAAACTATAAATTTCTCCCATTTACCAAACACATGCTAAGCACCTTCACCTGAAGCATGATGTAATTCTTCAGTTGGCACAAATGTGCAGTAGGAAAAGGTAATCTCCCCTAAGTATTCTGTAAGGAATCCATGAAGAATTTCTTATAGTTTTTACTTCCGTCACAGAATCCAAACATAAACTTGTAATGCAAGTAATAAAGAAACCTAAGGTTGTCAATATTGTTGTTTAATCTCTTAATTTACCATATAATTAAGAAAAATACATCACCATCAAGAATCATACAACCCCCCCCCCAAGTAATATACGCTTCCCAAATGAAGTTGCAAGCACAAAGCTTGCTTAATCACGCAACGCACCTTTCTTAAATCCTGATTTTAATGCTATTGATCAATTTCTCCTTAAGCTTTAGATATATTAGATTCTATTGCAGATAGGCATATGAAATATATTTCAGTAAGAATACACAGTCAGTTTCCTGCAGAATTCACAGACAAATTCTCAGGGCAAAACTGCCCAGGTAAACAGCAGCACAGATCCTTCCAACAGACTCCGGTTTATCTCTCAGAACTCCTGCCTAGGTTTTGGGGAGACTGTCCCAGTTCCTTTCCCCTCTCCACTTGTTTTTTTTAAGTAATTGCTAAAGATAAGAAGAAACTGTGACTGTCTATATAAAAAGCTCATCTCTTTGTCTTAATATCTGGCAGTTTCACCATAAAAACTATTCCCTTCAGAATGTTTTATTTTCACCGCATATACAAGACAGCAAGCCCCCAACATTTCTTCTCACAGAGATTGTCATTTAATTTCTTTGTGTGTGGAACATAACTTTGTATCCATGAAGCCCAGGAAATCATGAGTTTCAGTCTCCCTCTTCCCATATCTTATGATCTGTGATGGCAAGAACAACTGAGACATAAACATACACCTATGCAGTAAGGACCGCAATTTTTAAACGGAAGCCATTTAGAGGTCATAAGAGAGTTGACAGTCTCTTTTTAAAATCAAAGCAGGGTTTTATCAATTGTCCTTTCAAAAATCTTAAAATGACCTCTCTTCTGTAACAGAAACAGCTGACAACTTTCTGCAGCCTACGGAAATAAGGCAGATGACAGATAATATTGAAGGGAGAAAACAAGCGATCAGAAATACAGGGAGCATAAAAGCCTCATCCAGCCCATGGTAATTATTCATTCACATTTTTATTTTCAGAAAGATGCTATGGCATTTTCATCTAGAAGAGTGGCTTCAGATAATAGGGAGTCTGATCAGTTACAGGGCATTAAAACACTACCAGCGGGACTGACAAAGAATATCTACAACAGACACAACTGTACTTGAACTCCTAAGGCACTCAGAGTACGATTCAGAAACCTGTCTTCCTCCTGCTTGGGAGCCACTGAAGACAGAAAATGCACTCATCCCCTTCTCCCTGAGAAGGCTGTACTGCTCACAGAAGGGTGCACCACAGCAGAAAGAAACTCCAGCGATGACTCTGCCATGCAAGGTACGTGGTGCTTTACACACAAAGTACACGATTTTGATTCACAAGAGGGTATTTTCCTCTCCATTGTCTTTAGGATTTGATTTTGCTGTGTTCTCTTCCCTCTGCCCCCTCCAGAACTATCTGGTTCCTTATATCAAGCTACCATCCCTGGCACTCCACATATTTTCTATTAGTTTCCCTAACACCTGGACCTTCCTTTTCTCTTCTTGTACCTTCTTTTCTTCTCTAATTTAAGTTTTCCCTCATTCTCAGAAGACAAACCTGTCTTTTTTGCCAAGACATCCAGACATGTAAAAACTGAAAGCTGATGAAACACAGAAGGGATCTCAGGCCAGAAAAATACACTTGTTTTTCAGTTGCTGGAAAGAAAAAGACATTCCTTGATAAGCAATATGGATGTCATAGGCATTACACCCTAATAAACACCTTATAAATTATTGCACCCTAATAAAAACCTTCTAAATTATACTTGTGCCCTCAGCTTTTAGAAATAAAGCATCAGCTTAAAGCTTGTGTATCTTCCTTTATGAACAGTGAAGAAGGTTAAATCCATATGAGGAGCTGGAAGGAGAACTTCGTGAACACAGGAGATGGTAAGAGTTTGAGGGGTTGTTCTTAGGATTAAAAATTTAGCAATGCTAAAACTCTGGAGAAGGTTACAACAAATATTAAAGATATTTTAATTGGTAGAGTGAAGGAAAACTTTCATGGCTTGCAAGTGTTTGTGCCACTGTTGCTGACCTCTTTTGGAAGATGAGCTTCTCTCCCGAGGAGAACGTGCCATTTCCCCTCCTTTATTCTGTACTTTGATGCAATATGTCAATAGCATCTAGAGAAAGCTATTTTTATTGAGAACAGCTTTTAATAATTGGTTGCTATCGATCAAATATTTTTACAGAAAACCATCCTTCCAAAGAACATATCTGACTGCAATGCTCATTAGTTTAGAGCTGTACAAAACAGGGGCAGTCAGACTCTGCATGCCGAGGTTCACTCTTCTCCCCTCCCTTCCAGCAAGATGTACAAAGATCAGATCAGCATCACGGGATAAGCTGGGTTATCCTTGACATCAGAAAACTCATGTGATACAAGTATTATAGGGTGCAGTGGGATCACAGTGCAAGAGACACCAAGCAAAATTTAGATCCAGTGACAGAAGCTGGGGCACTGCAAGACCCCAGATTTCTGTACTGCAGCTCCAGAGAATGTTCTCAGACAAGTGAAAAGTCAGTGGGATACAGGCCAAAAAATAAAAAACCCCAAACCAAACCCTTCACAGAGATAGCACACTGAAAACATCCTCCTGGAAACTTCTAACGTGTACCGCATGGTGCCACTTCAGCTCTGGGGGGTTTATAAGCTATCCAACAGCCGGCTGCCTTGCTGGAAATTCTGCAGCTTGAAGGTGTTGGACCTGAATTTGTACTGTACTAGCTCAGCTTCAGCACTTCAGTGTCCATGATTACGTACCTAGCTCTTAGTTACACTGCTCACATATCTACCCCGTGTTCCCCATTCCTTCATTGCACAGTATGGCCCCAGCCTTCCTTCTCTGCCTGCAGCAGCACTGCACAGCACTGAACCCAAGCACCAGAGCACGCCATGAGGAGAGGTGCTCTGCTGGATCTCATATTCACTAACGAGGACGGGCTTGTTGAGGGTGTGCAGGTCGAAGGCAGCCTTGGCTGCAGTGACCATGAGATGCTGATGTTGTCAAAGATGACAAGAAGGTCCCATACCATAAGCGTCAAATGGCAGACTAGGGAAAACGTCAGCCTGCTGCTGAACGGGGCAGGGCACCCAGTGACACAGGACATGGAATAAGCTGAGGTACCGATTGCCACCTTTGCCTCAGTCTTTCTTTAACAGCACGACCAGCCTTGGGGAGTCCCAGGTCCCAGAGAGCAGGGGGAAAGGCTGGAGCAAGGAAGACGCATCCTTGGTGGAAGAGGATCACGTCAGGGAATACTTAAGCAAACTGGACATACGTAAGTCCATCAGCCCTGATGGGATGCACCCAGGAGTGCTGAGGGAGCTGACATATGCCACAGCAAGGCCATTCTCAATCTTTAAGCAATCATGGTGATTGAGAGATGCTTGATGACTGGAGGAATGCAAATGTCACTTTAAAAAGTGTATGAAGGAGGGAAGCGTAAAGTCCTGTACCTGGGAAGGAGTAACTCCATGACTTGTACAAGGTGGATGCTGACCAGCTAAAAAGTGGAAAAGGACCTGGGGTTCCTGGGAGACACTAAGTTGAACCCCTGGTTCTCAAACCAGCAACGTGCCCTTGTGGCAAAGAGGACTAGTGGCATCCTGGGCTGCAGCAGGAGTGTTGCCAGCAGGTCAGTCGAGGGAGGTGCTCCTTCCCCTCTACATTCAGCACTGGCGAGACCACAACTGCAGCACTGTATCCAGCGCTGGGCTCCCCAGTACAAGAGAGACACGCACATACTGGACAGAGCCCAACAAAGGGCCACAAAGATGATTAAGGAACCGGAGCATCTCTCCTATGAGTAAAGACTAAGAGAGCTGTGACTGTTTAGACTGGAGAAGGGCAGGGTGTGGATCTCACCAACACGTACACATCCCTGAAGGGATAGTGTAAAGCAGATGGAGCCATGCTCTTTTCAGTGGTGCAGGGTGACAGGACCAGAGGCAATGGGCACAAACTAAAACACAGGAAGTTCCCTCTGAACATCAGGGAACACTTCCTCACTGTGATGGTGACCAAGCACTGGCAGAGGTTATCCAGAGAGGTTGTTGAGGCTTCATCCTTGGAGATACTAAAAACTGCAGCACTACCATCTTGCCTCTAGCCCTTTTGAGAACTCCCGTCTTACACATAAGAATTTCGTGCTTCTCAGTCATGAAACATCAGAAAATTTACGATCATGTGAAAGGTCTGATGCTGAACAAATGCCAGATTAGACCTGCAGAGACATGAAATCATTCATCTCCCCTGTTAAGGGAGATTCTCCCAGTGCTGAGCACCGGGGCATCCACCTGAGTGCCAGCAGACTTTGAGGAGACAGTATTCACGTCTGGCAATCCCTTGCCTGTGCCTGTTCTCCCTGTCCTCCACCCAAACACATTCCAAATCTTTTGCAAAAAAACAGCAGCACGCTAGTCCTGCCTCCAGCACAACAGCACCAGAGCACAGAGATGAGCAGACAGCTACATGACTTGCCATAATGGTATCTACTTTTCCCATTATTTTCATCCTTCATTGCCTTAAATACCAGTCAAACCCATCCATCACATACTTCCCAAATGTGGATATGCTAGTCATAAGCAATCACTGCATAGTGTCTAGTGTTTTACAGACTGATGCTTCAGCTGTCACAGAGAAAAAAGGACCACAGCTAAACAAACCTGGGCTATACATTCTAAAGACAAGATATCAACAGATCTATATTTGCAAACCTACTGAAAATTTGAATCCCTTCTCCCCTGACAACTCCTGATACCAGGAGACAAGGGAAGAGACAGAAAACAGGAACGGCTTCCTGTGGTTGGGGAAAGTCTCCAGAGTCTTACACATCCTCATTCTGAATTTGGGAGCGGGGTTCCTTGCAAAGTTCTGGAAAGGAGAAAGTTTTCTCAGGGGCTACTCAAGGTTTCTGGAGCAAAATCCTAAGAATCGAAGGAGCTTGCTTTCCAAGTGAA
>Ga0181612_168427_pt1 | contig 13180 bp, 10 predicted proteins | sample HoacroProtozoa21_FD_119630 | JGI IMG/M metagenome (GOLD analysis project Ga0181612, IMG submission 119630) | Hoatzin crop microbial communities from Cojedes, Venezuel. Combined Assembly of Gp0051906, Gp0051904, Gp0051908
AAATATCAATAATCTTTCTATGCAGACGGTGATGACAGCAGAACAATTTAGCAGCATATCTTTCTCTTGCTGTAGGAGACGGTGTGATTTTAGAAAACAACATTTTGGAAGAAGTTTAACAACAGGTAATTCTTAACCGAAACGTAATAAAAATAGATGTGCTGTCAGCCAAGTTCATAGAAACACCATGCAGGTTTCTTTTAACATCTCCTGAGTTTACCAGTGGTCTCGCTAAAGAGAATGTCGTTTGGGAAGGAGTTGCACTTTTGTGCTTCTACATAGAAGGGTTACAGAAACGTACTGGAAATGAAGAGGTAATAAACAGGCAAGTTTTCCATGAAAATAAGTAACACGGAGAAATATGTGCTCTTTCCTGGAAGCACCAATTGCCTGAGCAGCAGTTCTGCTCTACACACATCTTCCACTCAGCACAAGAATCCCTTCAACCCTACCCCGCAACACTCGTGCGACGGTACAGCCCCTGACTGAGCACCTTGATTAACTCCTTTAGACACCTCACAGCCACGCGACGCTTCCAGTGACTTCATCAGAGTTTTGACTGCCGCCAGGGGAACTGATTATGCCCACACTGATCTGAATTCAGCCTCCTAAGCTGTGTCGCTCCTGTTAGTCCCCCTCTTCAGCTTCTGATACGTGAACACAATGATTATACCTAGTTTGAAAAAACTAATTATTGTAAATGTCTTGCAAACAAAAGATAGACATTAACATCTTCAACAATTCACATAGTGTTGGGAAAATACAACAGAACGTTATTTTTATTCGTCTCATGTAGTTAGAAGTAGAAAACCGCATGGCTACGTTCAGGGAAGCTCCTGCAAATTTGTACACTGCTTAAATGCAGCATTTCACAGCGTACAGTTCAGCGACGTGTCTCAGCAGACGCTGCTAACCACTGTAACCACCTAGAAACATTCCCCGAGAAGAACAGTTGAGTTCTGCACTGTCCTTCATATCATGCAGCTCACGGTAGCAGGAGCAATGTCTGCTTCTAGGACAGCTACTTATCCTCTTTCTTTCTCATTAACATAGCTCCAAACAGCCGAGAATCCAACTTGGGCTGTGAGCATGCTAATAAATACTTGATTCAGTCTTATGCATCTTCAGATATAAAGCCAGGAATTAACAGTGCAAATACTTTAGAGTAGCTAAAGCTTTTAAAAAAAAAAAATCTAATCTCATTTTCTTTTCCATTAAATCTTCTATTTCACAACTACTAACAAACCCAAAGATGTCCAATTAGAAGCAAAAAATAAACATGAGAAATTACAAGTTTCTATTTCTGTCAGAATATTGAATAAATGGTATCCACATTTACAATTACCTTTTTAAGCTTTCAGGACTACTCGGCATGGCTCCATTCTGTCACGAGTGGGCTGCTTTTCCCATGACAAAAGTACCCCTCATTCGGCATCTTCCCCAGTTACCTGCCTTGCAATAAAGAACTGCTGAACTAAGCCATGTACATTTAGAACACATAAAAAAGCCAATCAACAAAAGCAAGCCACAAAAGATAAGTGTGAGGAAAGAGGAGATCATAACTTCAGTAATGAAGTAGATTTCTTTACTTAGGAAGTCCTTCTCCTTCATAATACTCCACTCATAAAAAGAGGATGTAAAACACTACTACCGACACTATTAATGGATAAGGATAAAAATGTTATATCCAAAGCATTCCTTTGACTGTGACTCAGCTTTATGGACAAATAAAAAGTCTGATTATCTCTTCCATTAACTCTTTTCTGTATCGTTTTTTTAAACACTGTTGAAAATGAGAGCTGTAACTCCAGTGACCAAAGTCACGCTGTGCCACAGTTCAGCAACTGAAGACAGGCGCTATACAGGGGTTTGAAGACTGGGGCAAAACCACGGCAAAAAGATGAACGAGCTTGGGGTAAATTCCTGAAAGTGAGACCCGTGGTTGTCTGAGCAGCAGGGCAGCGGTAGTAAGGTACAAAACGTTCTCCTAAAGGGAGTGATCACAACATCCCTGTTCAGGAGGGGTGTCATTCCTTGTGACATCTGTGCTGAAATTACATTACCGTGGTACAATATATACTAGATTTGATTTAATACCTTCAAATGCATTTCACATAAGAGAGGCTCAGAGTCTTAGAGAGACAATTTTGCCTTGTGCTGTCACGGTCCCTTTCTTTTTTGAGGAACCGCAGTAACAGTGAGGACGTTTCCCTTCATTCCGTTCTGCTGTATTTTCTTAGAAGAGCAAAGTGCCAACAACAAAAATCGTGGCATATGGTAACAATGTTTTTATCTCCATATTCTTGTTTTCTGCTCTTGGCCTCTTGCTTTCCATTCTATTATCCACCTGCTCTCCGTGAACAGAGTGATCCATCAGCACTGTTTTAAACTGGTGAAAAGCCAGTACCTAAGGTTAAATCACAACAGCTCTTCATCCATTCGTTTGTCGCCTCCTTGTCTTGCCAGCAGTGCAGTCAGACTGACATAAAGATTTATACTGAAATGAAAATAAAAATCACTTTTCGAGATGTTAAATTATGGGATGGTCGCTGACGAAAGAAGTCATTAAATGCTACCTGTGCTGTATTATTCATCAATTTCCAAACGCGTGTACCCAGTCATCATTCAAACACTTCTACAGCGGAACGTACGATTCTTTCTTCACCTCAGATCCGGGTGACATTCATGGGACAAGATCACCGTCTCACCGGGGACAGATGGGGAACGCTGCCTGCATTGGCGCGCTGCTGGCTTCTCTTCCGCTCTGCGCTGTGACCCGCTGCCTGCTCCCCCAGAGCACGGGGCCGCTGCCTACGCACTAGAACGAAGCCGTTCGCACGACTCTTGGATATCAGAATGCTGCAAATACCATTCAGGCTTAAACAGTGAAGAAAGAAATACTCTAAAACCAGGCAGCTCTCCAGCTCAGCCATAGCAGTAACAAGGACATTTCACCACCCTTCCTGTTGAGAGCACAAAAATATGCTCGTCGTGAGTTTGCTAAAACTTCATTTAAACTTTAAGAAACTACAAAGTTGTCCATAAACATAGCCCTTCAAAAAGACAGTCATGTCCCATTAAACAGTTTTACTCTTTTCAAGGCCATTTCAATAACAGATAAATCAGCTGATCATGAAACTACAAAAGAAAATTCCCATTTTGATGCCTACTACGGATATCGTGCTGGCAGAATATATCAGCAAAGCAGAGTCAGTTAGCCAGTGGAGACGTTCTTAAGCAGTACACAGACAGCATCAGAATATTGCCAACTAACTGGTGAAAACCCCACGGCTGCCTTTGTGCCAACCTTCAAACACACGCTTCTGCGCATGCCTTGGGCCCTTACTAGTGCAAGAACAGCAACAGCAGCCACAGTTCGAAGTGTGAACCAAGCAGCCTTGCCTAGTCCTCCTTTCAACCTTTGTAAGCTGTCAAAACTGTGCAATAAATGTGCTTGTAAAACATGCACATGACGAAGTCAAGAACATGAAAAGTACATACATGAAGAAGAAAATTAATGAGAACAAGGATGTGAAAAAATGTCACCTCAGGTTCGTATATTTTCAATAAGCCTGTCTGGTAGTGCATTGCAGTTCCCCTCTCAGCAATTAGTGTCCTATAGGCATCTGTTTCACTGCAAAAAAATGCATAAACCACGAAAAGATTAAATGTAATTATCATTATTTCCATTTTTGGGGCAAAGCCTTTTCATAAGTAATTATGTCGCAGTGTAAAACTGGAGGCTTTATACAGTTGCCCTATCATTCATAATAATGAGTAGGATAATAAGCCACAAGCCAAACCTTCACATGCTCATTAGATAGAGAAGGCTAATTAGGACTTTAACCAGAAATGCCACTAAGCATCGTATTTACTGAGGTAATTAAAGCACTGATGATACTGAGGCATACATTGTCTTCCATATCTACAAATGGCACAATGCTGACAAATTTACTTTATATAAAACCATATGGTCTTCAAATGAAGTTAGAGGAGTTTACTCCTGTGTGTGTCAGGCCTTCACATTAAAGTCACTTCCATCGCCACACTCGGTGTCAAGCAACAGTCTGATTCTCTTCTCATCTTGTTCCCAACTGGACAAACGTTGTGCAATTCAGGGTAGTACCTTCAATGTCAAACTACTGTAACCAAGACCTCTGCCAATGTGACCAAGAGCCATCTCTACGTGAAGGTCAGAAAGACCTTTCCCCTCAACTGGAAGAGGTTAATGAACTGAGTCATTGAGAAGGCGCTGACTCAAAGCAGCCGATGGCATCACCTCCCATCTCCTGCTCATTAAATTTTCAGAAGGAATAATTTCAGATGGAATGGCCTTTTCCTGTACTTCATGCTTGAAGGAGCTGCCTGCAAATACCTGAAAGCCTAACTTCTCATATCTCCCTTTGAAAAGCTACTTTTTGTTCTAGCATCCTCAACAACAACAGATCAGCCAGCTGACCAGGTGGTGTGTTGAGAACACTGTTTACCATACTGGCAAAATTATATGGATCTCCCATTTCTTCATCTTCCTTTGTCCACCTGCTGACTCTCACCATCTCCTTCAACATAAAGGCTATATAACGTCTCCTTTTCTATTTCTAATTCTGTATAAAAAGTAGGCTTTGCCTGTAGCTCATGGGTACTGCTCCTATGCAAACAATGTGCATTAATAATAATAAAGTCATGGTGAGGTTAAATGACCTTGTATATTTTAAGAACATTTCACTGATTTGTGAAGATAAATATTTACACCCACGCTGAAGAACAAAAGAGAAAGAATTGTTCTAGCATCTCGTGGTTCTCAAGGACAAGAAGTAGCTTAGAAAACTATATCCAAGAACCATATATTCATCATATAAAGATGCCACTTCAAACAAAATTATTTCTTGGTATACAAGTTCCATGTAGCCTGAAGCAATGTTTTCTGCAGCTCAGCAGGTTGGCCACATGCAGGCCCAGAATAAGTGTCGGAGCAAAGAAGGATCAAAAGTAAATGTGAACCGAGAAAGAAGCACCAGACAAAGACCAAAACAAGCTGATATCCTGTTTGTCACAACTATAGCTAATGAAGAACGTGCTATTTCCCAGCAATCTGAGATTGGCTGGGATTTCCACAAAGGTGCAGAACAGTTAAAAATTCTGAAATAGATTAGAAGTGCCAGTTTTTCAAAGACTGGGAATCCCTTTGTAGGATCTGGCCGAAATCCTCACCATGAGTCATTTTTGTTACTGATTGATCGCTTGTCAGGAACACCTCATCCTTTCCCATTTATATCAATCTCTAGTCCTTCTTTGAAGAGAATTCTCTAGGTAGGTTCTCGCTCCTCTCTGTATTGCCAGAACTCTGGTCAGCTTTTACCAGGATATGATCTCCTGCTTACAGTGTGTTATAACAGTGGGCATTCCAGACAGGCACGGGAAACCAATAAGCACAATCGCTGGGCAGGGATGGTTAAGGAGAAGACAATTTAAGATCAGTTACTGTCTTGCAGATTCTGTCTCCTTCCCGGGATAAAAATCAACAGGAACGGGATCTTCTCGTGGCTTTCAGACTACCTTCAGGGTGGTGCCCTAGAGCTCACCAGGAGCCACTGTTCCAGCCTTGCTGCTGTGCTGCGAACAGAGCTGAAGTCAGCAGCAGCTCAACAAGTCCTCTGATGAATGAGACAGACAATGTAAAAATTATGAAATCTGCAGCCACAATTATCACAAAGCAACAAATGTGATTTTTTTTAAAAAAAGAAATTCTTAGATTAAATAATGTTGTCCACTGATGTCACCCTGTTCACTCTGCTATGCTTCATAATTTAGTAGACTAGCACCGATGTTGTATCCGCAGTGCATTTCACATGCTGTTAGGCATAATAATGCACATGGTATGCTCCATTTAAACAATCAGATACACTGATTACTAGTCATTTATTTTACCTTTTGTTGCTGATTCCTTTTTATTTCACTGGCTGAGATAAATTAATCCAGCTGACAGCTTTCTTGCAAGATCATCAATTAGAAATTTTCAGTCAAGCAGCACACACTAGATGCTTTTTATTGGAAAACACCTCAAGTAAAAGGATATGATATTTTCTAAAAAACACATCCATTATCACAGATTCACAGATACCGAGTTGTGCTACGCCCAGAGAAGTTCCAGCTGAAGGCCACAGAGCAGTAAGGGAAGAGAGTGCTGCACAGATCACACTGAACTGAACTTTCTCCTCCTCCTCTTGTGTCTGGCTGGTCACACTTCACATCCCAACCTCCTTTGCCCTTGACTCATCCCACCCTGCACTCTGCAGTTATTAGGCTGAAAGCTGTGTATCAAGACAACTAGAATCTTATTCACGAACAGAAAAAAACTACTAAACAAGTAAATCCCTGACCCCAAGTCTGAAGTCCCAAGGCAGAAAACTAGAGCTTACACTTTGCTAAAGGTTGTTCAAAAGCATAGAAATTCATATGCATTTCTAGACTTCTTCAATTTTGTTGTTTTGACCAAAGCCTCTTAAAATCAGTTTCTCAAGTGGAAATAGCTCCAGAATTTCTCACACAAAGTTTCTATGTCTATCTGAAATAGAAACAATCCTTGTGGAATGCAACAAAACATTTTAGGGAGCTCAAAGTCAACAATCTAAACAACTTCACCTCAATCTAACGCGGACCGAAGGTTGGTAACTGCAGACACCACTGAGCACAAATCCAGTGCCAGCACAACACACCCAGTACAATTTCTTCCAGCACTGGAAAACCCCCACAGCAGCAAACCAACCTTCCCACAGCACATATCAAACCTTATTTCCCTCATCCTGTTCTCCTGGCTAATTTGCCACGCTTGCTTCACATTTACTTCACCTCTTGGCTCTTTATTTTGCGTTCTCTTGCCTTTCTTCTTAATCCAGGCACCACTGTGACATCAGCTCGAAGATGTGGATATTAAGACTTCTAGGTCCCAACTCTCCTCACGTTACAGCACCGGTTCCTTCCTGGGTTCAGGCACGGTATGAGTTAGCCTCACACTAAAAAACACTAACAGCAATCAAATTCCTGAAAGCCTGAGTTTACGAGGTGAACAGAAAATAACCTTTTTCTGTAGTCCCATAAAGCGTGAGAAAGTTTTTAAAATTCTCTTACATTAAAAACAGACCTTGGTTTCAATCGCTGCACTGTAGAGAGACTATTTGAATGTCACCGAACATTTGATCCATATTTTGGTGCTATTAGAACCGTATTCAGGAGGCCTGTACTTGCAGCCTGCCTCCCAGGGATTAACAACTCCGCCAGCCAGCCCAAAACAAAGAGCACGAAGTCACAACTGAGCGACAACGGCAAACGTCAGGCTCCGTCCTGAACCATGCCTATACTGATGGTGCAGGACTCCAGTCAGCACGCCAGCTAACAGTCACTCCTAGGGAAAAGGAGAAGCCAAATAAAGCCTACAGGCATTCTCAAATACGTGCACGTATACGCTAACCTGCAAGGATACGACTGTGGAAGATCAGCTGTCTGGCCACAACAGAAAATATTCTTTGTACCTTTCGATAAATAACTAAGATACGTTATTTCAGAGTAACGTTTGGCACTGTCAAAAAATGCATGTCAGAAGCCTATAAAATCTTTCCTCTATTAAAAACTTGTTTAACAACCTTATCATCTACATCAGTGCTTATTAATTGAAAAGTCTCTGAGCCACAGAGCACATGAGATATCCAATTTCTTTCTGCATTCTGCATACACAGAAGCAGCTGAGAGCTGCATATTTTCCTGTTGGGGGGCTCTAATGGGCTATCTAAAGAGACACAGCTAGGGATGGCACTTGTGAAATGGAACTACGGTTACCTGAAAAACTGTCCCACACGTTAAAGTATGCCAGCACAACTTCCAAACTGCTACAGACGTGTAAAATCTATGCTACCAGTATTCCAAATTTGGAGTGAGATGAAAGCAAATTCCTTTTACGCACGGACGTACAGACTTAGTTAGTTTTCAACATGTTGGAAAAACAGAATAGAGAGCAACAGAATGTTTTGGGTTTGCATTTCCTTTTTGGTTCAGATCAACCTTAAAATGTCACAAAGGAGTGAAAAGAGCATCGAGAATAAAATTAAGCAGAACGAGCAAGAGAATCAGCTGAAAAACCCCTGAAAAGATGAGTAAAGCTTTTCATTTTGAAAATGAGTCAAGACCATAAATTTATAATAGCCCTGTTGATACTATGTTAGATTGGGGAGAACGATAACATGAGACAACGTCAATGAAAATGTAATAGTGGGTCACCTCCAGAGGACCTTACTCAGCTAGGAAAACCCCAGTGTCACTGAAGGCAGTAGGAACTTTGCCTTGACAGACCTCACTACAGCCAGGATGTCATCTTTGTCATCACCCCAAATAGATTATATTTTTACAAGGACATTTTCTATTTTGTAATAGAAACAGTATCAAAAATCCTGCCTATAAACAAATGAGAAAGCTCAAAATTAAGACAAAGTATAATGAAATAATGAGACTTTCGGGGAAAATTAAAAATTTATGCAGGAGAGAAAACAAAGAGTAAACAGAAGTGACCATTTTTGCTCAGTAAAACATTGCCAGATTGTTACTTAATATTTAGTAATAATAGAGATAACCGTAAGGAAATTAATCAGAACATAAGAGATTAAAATGATGAACATTGTGCATCGCCAAAGGAAAATTAACACAGTTTAGCACCAGTAAAGCTCTGCCAAAATGCAAAAACTGAACCATTTCAGCCAAGTATGGATGAAAGCTAAAATCTAATACTACTTATAATCAAGATTTATGCAGTATTTTTTGTCCCGAGGTAGACGTAGCCTGTTGCCGAGGATATCTTTTCAGTATATCACGCCATCTAAAAGATGCAGACAAATCTTCAGTTCCCGTTTCGGGAACCACTGAGCAGGTACTAAGATAGTTCAGCGTCGGCACAATAATTACTGCTTTCTCTGTGACAAGCTTCATTCCTCAGTACTGCATTAATTCGCATATCGGGGGGGTCTTTGCTCCTGTGAGTGTCTTTCTAATGGTGTAACAGTAGGTTTAAAAGAGGCCTCTGTGTAATGTATAAAGATGTTTATGACCTCATGTATTTCTGTAGATATGACAAAAGCAACTAAAAAACCTAGTTAAATTAGAGGGTAAGTTTTAAAAGTCAGTATTTCATTAAAGACCTCCTCCACATCATAAGAAGGTCCCAATGACATTTCCTGATGATATAATGCTAGGGTGTACTGCAACAAGAAAAAGATTGGGCTATTTCATTGAACAGAAATAATTTAAATAATTCAAAATGTCCATCAATCAGCTATCGGTCAACTAGAAACGAGTCCTGCCACAGTCTGGGCGGTTCCTGCCTGAACAAGGCTGAGGAAGGGAAGAATTCACTCCAGTAGCTTATTACAGAATGACCACGAGCTTCTGCTGTCATGCAGGATAAATAAGGTTGTGTACTTCATGAAGTGCAATACGCAGATACATCAAGATATATTCAGGGGTTTAAAGAACCCCACTGCTACTTCTCTGCCCAGAATACAACCGCAGTGAGACATGCCTAAGGACACTAACTGCAACAGGTCAGATGCAAAAATAAAGTAACTGAGAAAGCAAACACACAACAGGAAACGAGACTTATCCTGGTTGGTTAGAACACGTTAGGAAAGAATTTGGTTGCTTTTAATAGACTGATATCCTCTAAACTCTGTGAAAGAAGAGCTTCTTACAACAAAGGACAAAGCTGGCAGAGGAACAATATGAATTGCCCCTGGATTACCAGGCTGAAAATTAGGAAAAGGATTTGAGCCGTCAGAGCAGCAAGTTTTTAAATCAGTATTATAATTACCATACTGGAGAAAAGAAATGTAACTAGTTTTAAGGTCGGTCTCACTACGTTTTTGAAAAGGTTTCCGTGCAGCAGCTGGAGACATCAGCAGCCCCTTGCAATTCTGCCTTCTCCGTTGCAGCACTACAAAAAGTGCCCCTAGGATTCAAACGGGAGCATAAGGAGTGAGAAGGAGGATGCACACATCTCGTGGTTCATGTGCCGTATACAACGCAGCTGACTATGAAAAGTGCCCACTCCTCAGAAATCTAACACTGGGGAAAGATAGTCAGGTTTCTTGTGTAAATGTAGTACAGCTGCAAAACAAAATTGTTCTTTCTCTACAGAGCAGAAATTAAAAACGATGATCCAGTGATGATGCACTAGTTATCAAGTTTGATTTCTGTATTAATCTCTTCCTCAAGGAAATACTATCTTTTGAAATCTAAAGTATACAAGGTACTAACGTGATTATTTTCTTAGGTGACAGAGTGAAACTGTAAACTCCTACTAAAAACTATCCTAGAGAACGCTTACAGATGATGTTTAAATGATCTTGATGGTACTCAAACCAAACACATCGTGCAAACCTGGTACGGACAGAAATAAAACTCCTACAGTTTCTTTGCTTACTAAAGATTTGGAGAAGCTGGGGCACAGAAAGCATCCTGGGGACACGGACAAGAAAGAACAGTTTCAGTGAACTGGAGAATGGGTATTTCTGACGACTGCGAGCCCTCTACTCTCTAAATCAGGATGTTCACAATTAAGAGCATTTTGAATCTTGATCCTCTCCTGCAATCTAAATGTCTGAAAAGAATTACCCACATCTGGTATGCATTTGTAGCTTTTGTAAATGGATCCAGATTGACTCTTTCAATGCCAAATTATTCAATAACTTCAGATATTTGACAATGTGTCTAACAAGCTGGTGAAGGATAAGCTCATTTTAGGGAAACAGAAAATCAAGGTAGATCAGTTTACAAAAGAAAATACTATACCCTACATCTAAAATGCACATATCTGCATTTATAGTGGGTAAGTCACATTTTTTCAATCGTTTTTTTCAGTACTTGTGTAATACTGTAATCCCCATTACAAAAAGTAGACTGGCAGGGCTGCTTCTCCATTACCTGGAAGTGTTGCTTTCAAATTTTCCTTCATTACCAGGCACGAGCCACAAACAGCATCAGACTCACGCCTCTCATCCCAGAGGTGTCTGAATCCAAGAACTTCTCTGGTTCCACAGGTGACTTTTCTTATTGCTGCTCTTTGTGGAGGAGGAATGGCGATTTTGTTAGTGTGGCCCCTATTTACCTGACCATTCAAAACTTTAGGGGAGAAATTAAGTTCAGGACACGAAGCTCTATTTTCACGGTGATGCTGAACGTTTTAAACCTCCTACCTTCTAGCACAGTGTACGGACAGCAGGGACATTCAGTTTTGCTTACCACTTCCAACCACTGCATAACAATAACCCAATTTTCTGATCTGGAGCCTGAAAAAATTTTTTTTTTCCTCAGACTACTCCTTCAAGTTTCTGGCTGACTCATCATATAGCGTAACTCAGAGGCCTCTCTGTCTTCTCAAAGTAACTTGAAAAGGCTACAGAAGAGATGAATGACAAAACCAATACTTTCCACTTGCAATAATAATTCAGGTTCTATTATATAGTTATCATCCAGACCTTTCATTTCACTTTTTGCCATGTAGCCCCTTTTCTAAAGAACAGATGTATCGTCTGCTATAATTTTCTTTACATATATACACCCTTTAAATGTGTATGTAAGAAACAGACCCTGTTAATCCTTCAGATCTGACCTTATTATCAGCTGTAGATCCTCACCTAGGCAAGGAGCCTCAGCAGAGCAAGGATTTCCATAAAAATACAGAAGAGAGCCTTTGCCCTAACAAAACGGTAGGAGAACAGATGAAAAAGAAAAGCACCCCAAGCAAGTGCAGCCCTGGAAGCAATTTACTTGAGGATGCAAGATCATGCACAGCCAAATCTCAAACCTTAATCACTTGAGTTTCTGGAGCATCTGACTCCTCTTACTCCCCTTTTTGTCACAGTAGGGTATTAATTCACAGGAGAACACTAATCACTTAAACAGAAAGGACTGATAGTCCTAAAAATATGGATCAATATCGAGAACTCATATCTTCATTACGTGTATTTCAGGGAATATACGCACGTATGTCGTGTACTTTTCAGGAAGGGAACCAAACCTCTCGGACACTGCTGCTCTTTCTTAGATGAGGTCTCCACAGATCGAGTCTGACGCTATATCCCCCTAACTCCTCCAATGAAGGTTTATAATCTGAACAGCTCAGAGCAAAAGAACATCAGAGTAATCTACATTATGGTAAATAAACAGACAAGCATATAACCAAGGTTTCACTCTACCTTAAATACCAAATTTTGCAGTGAAAATAAAGGAAGAACTGCAAACCTGTTGTTACTGTTGAAGTGCTTATAGTTTCATTGACAACAGCCTGAATGTCTACTAAATTAGGCACTTGATAAAAAAATATGTTTTAACTGAATATACATTTATATTTAAAAAAAATCTCTATCCCTTCTTTCCCATGACTAGCTTAAAAATCTAACTTTTTGAGCTGAACTAAACACTCTTTGTGACTTCTGAGGACAGGAAGGAAGTAAGAATTGCTTTGGATTTTTTTTGTAGTGCCCCTGCAGAGGACTAATCACAACAGAACAGCCTCAGAAAAATGAGTCCCGGGCTTCGCTGTTGCCTCCACCCTTGTCTCCCACCTCTGGCTTGCCCTCTGAACAACCCGGAGGCAAAGCAACGCTGTCCGGGCAACTGCCCTCGCCACAAAAATAACAGCCAGTGAACACCACAAGCAATTTCTAAGCAGAGTTCCAGCTGTTTTCTGCCCTTTTTCCACAAGCTTTGCTTTCCCCTACAAAACAGCTACACCTGTCTTGGTATCTATACTCACACACACCTCCTTCCATCCTCAGGCGTCAGTCCTGCTCTCTGCACTCCCAGTCCCAGTGACATGAGATGGCTTGTGCCAGTTTTGACCTCCCAGTCTCCTCCATTTTAACAGTTTTTAACCATGGCTCTGCCTAGCATATTTTTTCCTAAAACAAAGATCTAAAGGGAATAATGGGTACTATGTTAACTGAAATACATTGTGAAGGTTCACTGAGTGGATCAATGTCTTCTTACAAAGATGCCGCTAAGACTATATTTAGAAACATAAACATTTTCTTGAAAGTAAAAAGAGGAAAAAAAACACATTTCATACCTATAGAATATTTGGGGTTGGAAGAGACCTTCCCAGGTCATCTAGTCCAATGCCCTGCAGTGAGCAGGGACA